>SDBT01019123.1_pt1 | contig 10742 bp, 6 predicted proteins | sample 2277101 | NCBI WGS metagenome assembly SDBT01 (sample SAMN10404973, study PRJNA504765) | marine sediment metagenome | isolation source: marine sediment core GS10_PC15, 103 cmbsf | place: Arctic Ocean: Southern Knipovich Ridge | collected 2010 | reverse complement strand
TATTAGATGGGATTAGGGTCAGACCACCGAGGATACAAGCTGAAGAACGCTGCGCTTTTCCGCAATGGCTAAAGTAAACCAGAGGTTTTAAAGGAAAGTAAAGTGTGATAAAATCCCAGGGGAAAGGTATGAAGAGATTTGGATAAATTGCCACATGTCAAGGGTTGGCCCCAAGTCTTCAATTTTAAGTTGTCCTCTTTTATTGATTGACTCCTTGATCTTCTAAGAAATTTCTGCACGAAAGTTTGCTAAAAGACCCAAATAGCAAGCAGTTGGAAAAGAGAGCCAAGTATTATTAAAAGCCACGAAAGCTTCCATACTTGGTATCCATTGAGGGAAAATATTTTTGTAGGTGTCAGCTCAAGGTCTTTGATTCTCGTAGAAACAGGAAATTTTGTTATAAACAAAATCATCCCAATAGAACCTAGGACAATAAGTAAGTAGCTGGAACTATCAATAGTTCTTTCTAATAGTCCTGCCCCCAGCAAATTACTCATTGTAGCTGAAAATTGTTGTATATATTTGATACTAGCTAAATTATCAATACCAACTTTTCCGACAATTGCAATAAAAAATGCGGCTATTAAAATTATGCCATTTCTAATACCTATAAATGTTGCATATATATAATTAGCACTTATGTTTGTGATCATTTGATTAAGATTAATATATTTGAAAAGCTTGTTAATAATTTTGACCTCATCTGTATTTTCGAAACTATATCTGCCATCATTCTCTTTAATTACTTCGACAAGGCCAACGCCGTAGAATTCTCTTATGTTTAAGGCAGCTATTGAAGTTATACCCGATAATAATAAATAGACTACACCCATGATTAGCATTATAAGTGGTATGCCGCCTAAATCAAGTATAGAGGTTTTATCTTTGATAAAATTCAGACTTGCTAGCACAATTGTAATGGCAAGAGTAACAATAAAAAGGCTTGCCTTGGCTTTTTCATCAATAGTGTTTTTTCTATCCCTTTCCTTAACATTATATTCAAAGAGAGTTTTTATTAGGGTGGCTGTGTCTTGACAGTTTGTTAAATCGATGTTGACTTCCTTTTTCAGGAATGAATCATTTTTTCTTTTTAGTCTATTCTCAGCAACTCTGGCATAAAAGTGAGGAAATAAATGCTGTAAAATAAAATACTTAATACTAGCCATATTTGAAGTTATCCCTTCATTAATAGTTTAGCTATTTCCTCATCTATTGGCCATTTGGTATGTTCAATGAGCCAGGCCCACTCTCCGGTTGGATTAATTTCCAAAAAGTAATATTCCCCGCCCTTGAGTGCCAAGTCTATCCCGCTGAATTGTAAGCCAAGTTTCTTGGTGAGACTAATGCACATCTCTTGAACTCTTGGAGGAAGTTTTGTCCGGGTATACTCAACCTCATCCTTTTCTAGTCTCCAGTCTCGATCTATTCCATGATCATGTTTCTTGATAGCCACTGGAAAAGCCTTCTCTCCTACCACCGTAACTCTAATGTCAATCTTAGGGACTATTGCCTCTTGGATTATCACTGGTGCACTCGACAGATTCACATTTTTAAGCTCATCATAATCGATGAAATTTGTGTAAATAAATGCCTCTTGTGACGCTAAATTTAAAATTGCAGGGTCAAGCGTTTTGATGATCAACCTGTCACTTTTTTCAAAAGTATTTGGATGTGGCTTCGCATTAGTAACGATGGTTTTAGGTAGGGCAAAACCTACTTTTTTAGCAAGATATAGCTGATACGGTTTAATTTCTGCTTTATAGGTCGCTTGCGGGTCATTAATCCATAATACATTGTCAAATACTGAAATAGCCCTAACGAATGCTGCCCATTGGGATCTTGCTAATTGATCATCAGGAGAAATACCAGGTTGATAATTAGCGTGGAGGTATACGGGGGCTCTAAAATACACAGATTTTAGTTTTTCAGGGGATATCTGAAATGAAAAGTTCTCGACCCTTCCAAGGAGTTCTTGTTCTGTTGGGAAGAGGGATATCTCAAAATCTGGGAACTGATCTCTATTCAGCCTTAAATAGGAAGCTTCTAATCGGTTTAATTGAAAGGTAACGTGGTCTGTAGAATAATCATGCTTATTGGAGATAATAAGAATTTCTGGCTGGATGGTGGCATTATTCACTCTTCAAATCCTCACCCGTCTCAATATCTTCCTTTTTAGTTCCAGGTCTAGGTCTGTTAGGTTTATTAGATTTGACCAAAGGCTCATTAGTCTCGTTCCAGATCCATAGTCCCATTGCATTTTGATACCGGCAGTTTTCTGGGTTATCTAGGTTTGAAGACCTTCGGTAAACAAAGGCTTTTCTTAGCAAAATGTGATCCCCATGCATGAGAAATCTCCTAATTATTTAACTTCATTCTCCTTTTAAGTCCTCTCCTGTTTCTATGTCGTACTTCTTGGTCTGCGGTCTAGGTCTTTGGGAATTTGAGGACTTAACAAGGATTGTATTGTTATTATCATGGCACCAAAACCATGCTCCAAACTCTAGATCATAGCGACAATCCGATGGATCGCTGAGTTCTCTATTCTGTGGATAAATATGTGCTTTCGTAATAAGATAGTGGGAGCTTCCCATCATGATACCTCCTTCCATTTGATCTTATACTTAGGGCCTCAATGTATTTTAACATCATTACAATTCCCAGTGCAAGCATTAGGAGGCCGTATGACGTTCGGGGTACTTAAGGAAACTTTGTATCAGCCCCCATTGGTTCTTATAGTTTTCCAGATCAACCAAGCGGTTTCTCACTATTTTACCCCATTCGTTATCGGGGTCCCGGACTTTCTTGATATACGAGATCGGGAATACATAAAATTCCGGTTCCCTAACACCAGTATCCCCACTCTTCCTCGGTTTGGAGTATCCCTTGTTTAAGGCTACGAGGACGACAAAATCACAGTCGAAATTATTTATGATAAAACCGTCCCAGTTAGTCTGGTAGCGGCTTTTTACCTGGATGCGTGCGGAGGTGTTATTGTCAGCTGAGGTTGCAATGAGATCGTAGCCAGGGAAGTTTGTATAGGTCTTGAAGGCGGTTATTTTTTCGAGGAGCAAGCGCCCAAGGACTAAGAATTCCGCGCCTTCGGATTCCAATTTTGTATCTTTGCGGGTGCGTTTTTTGGGCATATTATTTCATATTAGTACGATTTGTGATTATTTATTTTCTCTACTTTTTTAATTTGTATTTGTCCTGACCCAGCTTAGTGAAATGTTCCGCCTTCAGGTATGTGCCTTCCTAATTTTTCTTTTTGATAGGGATAATTTCATCTGCGGATTCTCTTGAGAGTTTAATATCAAAAGACTTCTCGTCCGGTGTGATTTTTTTTGCAGGATTTTTAATGATCCTAATTTCTCCTTCACTTTCACCAAGTCCAAGCACATAATATATATAATAATTATCACCCAATTCGATAGCTTTCCGCCATTCATTGATTGTGACTTCCCTTTTCTCAGGACGCTTCGATGCGCCCTTAACTTCGATGTAAAGCTTTTCACCACTTAATAGGTCACTTGATTCAACGTCATATCCTAAGTTGTATTGGGAAACATCTTTAGGCTCCCTTTTGTTCTCTTTTTCGTAGCGCTGAACCCAATCCATAGCGGCTGACTCTACTTTCTCCTTTTTTTCCTTGCTGACCTCTATCGAAGGCAAAGATTCCCTCACAACTGGGCCCTTACTAACTTCTGGACTGGGTTTCCCGACATCTGGCTCTGTTTCGATCTCATCAATCTCACTCGCTGGTTCCTCTATGTATCCTTCTCCGAACTCCCCCGCACTCGCTTCAAGGATTTGCTCTTCAACTAGCTCTTCTCGCGACGCTTCAGTTATATCCTCATCCTCTGGCTTCTTTTCAACAAGCACCTCCTTTTCTATTTCGTTCTCTTTAAATTCGCCGATGCCATCAGCCGGTAAATTTAATTCCTCTTTTAAAATCCTCTCACAATACAGAACATCATCCTCGGGCACTCCGGCCCGCCGTAATTTTTCAATTCGCTCAGAATCCGATTCGCATAGGAGCAGGTTCTCAAACGCCTCATAATATGTTTGGCCCAACCTCTGCGAAAGCGACTCAGCCAATCCCGACCACAAGCTCCTTTCTTCGCTGTCGGCATTCAAATACAGAGTGTTATCAGAACTAGACCAGCATGCTGAAGGCTCCTCTTCAAACAGCCAATTATCAGCCTTAAACAGTTTGTACCTTTTCTTAAGTTCTTTAACCACGGATACTCTTAGGGACCGGAAAAATTCCTCATCTTTTCTCCTGCTTTCTGGCCGATCCTTGCTCAGCCTCGCGAGAATTACGGGGCTGATTCTTTCAAACCTTCTCTGCCATTCTTCAGTCTCTTCAGGAGCTTCCTTGCCCGGCATCACTTCTTCATCTATCATTTCAGAAGTCAACGTCATCCCGAAAAGATCTTTAGCTCTTTTAGCCCTATTTTCTCCGCCCAATTCCAGGACGAAAAGGCTATGTCCAGAGTCTATCAATTTTTTCTTGATAGTGTCGAAGCGAGGCTCATCCAGATAAACCACTTCTTCAGCCTTCCGATAACTATATTGATTAACTGCTGATAACGATAATACCTTATTGTCTGAAAAAGGATTGGTGTTTCCCGAAACATTACATTGCTCCAAACACTGCCTGTACAAAGTCTGAGCTATCCTAACCTGTTCCTTCGAAATCACAGTCTCCTGTTCGGACAGCCCATTTAACCAGCCATTCCAATCCTCGATTGTAATCTGGTCCCAAGTAGTTTTTATCCCAATTTCATCTATAAGGTCTTCAAACCTCCGTCCTAATTCCTTTTCTTTCGGCCTCTTTATCCGAAGGACTGGTACAATACCCTTAAGGCTCCTTCCAATTTCAGAATCTTCTAAATAAATCTTGTCTGGAGAAAGTAATTTGCCGCTCATGGATGGAAGCCAAGCTGAATGTTTGATTCCCCAAACTAATATGGAATCACAGTAGGCAGTATATGCCCAACTTATTTTTGTATACCTGAATTTACACTCCACTTTATCCTTTTGAGGACCAGCGATGTAATTAAAAGCTTCAGTTTTATAAAGAAGGTGTAATAGATTTAAGCACTTATTTGCATCGTGGTTGATATTTTTCCAACCATCGAGCGCATAACTCTGCTCCAGCTTAATAGTCCACCGCCACATATCAGAGAGTCTATCAGAGTCTCTATAATATACTCTATACTGTTCCCAGTCTTCTTCCGAAACATTGGTAGAATGCGGGTTTGGAAAAGAATAGCGACTAAGACATTCAAGTTCCTCCTCAATCGGTAAGATTTTCGGCTCCCATGATACACCTAAATATCGGTAAAGGGATTTCCATTTTTCAATAGGAATTCCATTATGAACATTGTCATCGGTAGCCATCAAAAAACTGCTGTTTTTAGAGCTTTTATAAACCTCAATTAGTTCATCGGGCGATCCCCATTCCTTGCTCGCATATACTTTATATCCAGGCAACCAATCACCGTTTTCTGTGGGAACACATACATTAAGTGCCAATTGGGTCCGCAATTTATTAAACCAAGGATAAGGATCGGTGTCCTCGAATTTATTTTCATTTGGTTCCAATTGGGCAAGGAAGATTAGAAGGTCTTTCTTATAAGAAGGATCAAATTTGTTTGACTCCTCAGCGTTTTCTATAGCAGGCAAGACAGCTTTTTGGATAATGTCGCGAGGCAGGAAAGGGTGTAGTCCATATTCAGACAATTCCCCTAATCTATTTCTGAAAGGTGTCAATTCCAGTTTTTCAAGGTCTTTACCGATTTCGAGATTCAGGAAATCCAAAGATATAATGTATGGAATCTCGATGGTTTTACCTTCGGCTGGAAGTAAAAAGAGTGGAGGTGCTTCATTTGAGGATAGGGAACGAAGTTCTGAGTTGGTTGTAAGGAACAAACTTTGTTCTTTTAATGCATTCGCAATATCATCGGCGGATTCATTGGTTGAACTCCACGTAGGTGCATTTGCCTTCCATTTTAAAATGATATTTAAGGCGTTCGTGCACCATCTAGGATCAGGCCTGGCTAAAAATCCCAGTATTTTGACAAAATCAGGTTTCTTAATCTCTTTTCCGCCAAATTTTGTTAGCGTTTCTAACCTCGTTTCAGCAGACCATTCCGGCTCAATCAGAAATCGCTTATCCCACTCAATCTCGTATTCAAATATGGTGCTAACATCATTGACGGTTTCTTCTTTTGCTAATCCTGCCATTTTAGGCGACACTAATCTTGATGGGTTGATCATAGTGGGCAAAAACTCTGTTGCGCCAATAAAATCCACAAAAGCATTAAAGATCTGCTTCTCGACCGCCTCCATATCATCTGGAGATCGACATTCAAGAAAATCAAGCACTACTGGATTATTTTCACCGAAATAAGGGAGAGCTTCGTTAACAAAAAGAGACGCTATTTCTTTGGTAACCCATTCATTGTAGCTTTCCGCGTCACCCCTCAGATGTTTACGGCCAGCGTCCACAATGAAGTCGCCATGAATGAAAAATTTGAAAGGACATTTTTCAGACGTTGGGAAATGTGAAAATAGTTGGTAATAGCCTTCAAGTGGGGTTTCTGGGATGGCGATAGAGATGGCACTATGGGTTAGGTCTCGACAGTCTTCGGGAAGGGTAAGTGATATTGGCTTTGGTATCTCTTTTTCATCTCTAAAAATCTTGTAAGTATTAATATCGCCATCCACATCAATAATGATCTCATCTTTCTCTCGAAAAACACAGTATTGTCGTTCGAAATCATCAGTTACAATCGATAGATCAGCGATCGAATTCAAAAACAAAAGGGTTAAAGGATCAAAGTTATCAAGCTCTTCAAGAATTGACTTTGAGATAGCTTCATTCCTTAGTGGCAAAATAATCACTGTCACAAAGCCTTCTTGATACAATTTCTCAGCTAAATCATCCCGATTCTCAGTTTTAAACGGCAGACGCATTAATGGAAGAAGTTCGGGTTGATAATCTCTGTTTAGAGCTTTGCTGATTTCATCGGCAGACTTTTCGCGGTCGAATGTGAACTCATAAGTTTTTGAATGAATAATGGGTTTCATTGACCACGTAAGAACAGATTTAAAACCTATGCCCTTATTCCCAATAGTTATCCGCCGATCTTTCTTAGGGCTTCTATCTAAGTTACAGATAGATTCAACACCAGCATCAGAAAAAGGCTCTCCGGCATTAGCTACCAACAATTTATTATTTTGAAGGATTATTTTAACCCTATTATCTTCAGAATTAGGAGATTGATTCATGGCATCGTCAGCATTCTGGATAAGCTCAATCATGGGGCGACCGGCGGTATCGCCAGCGACGCGAAGCTCTGCCCTCCGGTGTTCTTCAATATCTCCTGGAGTCGTTTGATAACTTTTTAAACGATTGTTCCGAAGATTTTCTAAAAGTGTCTCAGAATTTGTCATCTCGCCTTACTTCAATTCTTAAACTGAAATTTGTAGCTATTCCATTATCTTATTAAATGAAGGGTCAAGTTCCAACTTTCATTCAAAAGCTTCACGTTTCGAATGTATCTTGCCATCCTCTGCAAACCTTAGAAGAGGCAACATGATCGTTTGATAGTCTGGAATTGCCATGATAGAGTTCCTTTCAATTGATTATGGCTCACTTCTGCTGCCAGAAGTTTACCTCATCGATCCCTAACTGTTGGGAGAGGAATGCAAACCAATCATTATCTGTGACGCCGACAAAATCCTTCATTTATTATTTCCCGGAACGCTTTATATATTAACAAGAGTCAAAAGCAGGCTTGACCCGTTTTAAGGCCTCTTTAATTGCTATACAGATCATTTAAACAATTCCTCCGTTCCAGCTTGAATGAAAACAGGCATCAATTTCTTTTCTTTAACAGTTTCGCAGGCCTTTTCAACATTTACCTTTAAATTTTCCCATTCTCGATCCGTTAAGTTATTTTGCTCATGTTTAACCCTGATCATTAAAAATAATCCGTTATCCACTTCAAGCCCAATCAAATATTTATTATGCAATTGCCTAAAGGATTTGCTGTTAACAATTTGTTCTGTCTTTCTTTTATAATAATCCTTATGAGAGGAATATTTTACCTCAAGAATTGTCTTAAAACTTGGCGCAAAGCCATAGTGAATAAGAAAGTCTACAGGGCCATCGCTCTTTTTTACCTCCCTCCATATATCGATACCGCTAAGTTTTAATTTATCCCCAATTTTGTTTAATATTATTGGCTGAACATCAGGCTCTTTTTTAAGAGAGTAGTGCAGTTTAGTTTCATCTCCTTTTTTGTGTTTATAGTAAAACTCTTTATATCCACCTTGATTTTCAATCCAGTTTATAAAATCTCCAGCAAGAACATTCACTACTATATTTGCTAATTCCTCGGGTGTAGAGATCGATAGATATTGAGCTGTTTTGATTTTATTGTAAAGGTTAATAGCTTCATTGATAGATGTTGGTTTGCCTCTATAAAGAAGATAGTTCCTTTTCATTTCACGGACTTTGTAGCGCAACCAGTTTATTCCCTCATAATGAGGATGCGCTTCAATAAATCTTCCTAACTCAGCTATGGCCGACAAACTCTTCAAGCCATCAAGATATCTAATTGCCAAACCCCGTAAGTGCTCAGCATATTCTGAATATTTTTTATCTTCAGACTCTGCTTGGTAAGAGTAGTTGATAAGATCCACAAACAAAGGAATCAAGCTACTGTCTTGAATTTTTAATAATACATCAGCCCAGTCCCTTCTGAAAGGCCTTCCCCAAGTTACACCAATATCTCTACTTTCTGTTTTTACCTTCTTTCCTTTTAACTGTTCAAGACGCCATTTTACAGCTTCCCTATCTCCATAATTGGTAATAAGTAATTCGTTGGCCTTCTCTTTAATCTTGTCGTCATGGGTGCTAAATATAGTTTTTAAAAATGAAGAATCCGGTGATAGAAACTCTATTGTTTCTAAAACTTCCCCTTTTTCGTATTTTGGGATATGTCTATCATTTAGCCAGTCCTTTAAATAGCCTATCGACTCCGATATATTGAAACGTTTGCATAAAGTCAAATAAGTTGGAATTGCTATGTAGTGTGGCTTTTCCAAGAATTTTAGTATTTGCTTTCTTTCTTTTGAAAAAGTAGTTTCTATAATCTGAAAGATAACTTCCAGAATGTCACTCTCAGAGGTATGGAGGAAATGAATTAAATCGATGAGTTTTTGTCGATATTTACCGAGGTCAACATTGAGTTTTGTTGAGCATTTAATTAAGTCACTGAATAGCCAAATATTACCTACTTCTGTCCAACTACGCAGTTCATTAGTTTCGCTATCAAACTCTTGATTAGTGATTTGGAATTTTCTAGTATCAATTTTGTCTATAAGATTGGTCGTTAATTTTTTCAACCGTCCTAAATCGTATTTTGTCAATGACTTTTCAAGTATTTCGGAGTTGTCAAGATAGAATCCGAATACTGATGAATCATACATTTTAGGAGGCGGATCAAGTTTTCTCATGAATTCCTCGCAGAGTTCCTCCTCTCTACTTGGCTGTTTTTCAAACTCTTTTTGTTTCCTTCCATCCTCTTGGTATATTTGGTAAAAGTATTTTCGGCCCGCGTCATAAATTTTTTGCCCATCTTCTTCTCTTCTCCATTTAATCCTTTGGAGAATATTATAAGCTACCCAGTCAGAATCTTCCATATCCTTTATCTGCTGTGCAAACGAATCAAGATTTTCGGTATCTAGGACAATGGAAAAAAAAGTTTCAAATTCAAATAGAATTCTTTTAGTCTCCTTATCCTGCTTTATTTTCAAAAATATAATGTCAATAATATTTCTTTCCTTTTCTTTGAGTAACTTTGCAATTTGTTCCAACAGAGGAGAGTCATGCATATAGATTTTAACTAGTCCAAATACAACCCCAATAAGTTGTTCCTGGACAGCGCTATTATAGACTTGGCGAATATTAGAAATTACCTTGCTGTCTTCTTTTTCAGAATCAGCGAGTTTTCTTAGCAGATGTTGGTCTTCTGTGGTTGCTTTAAGAAACTTGGTAATAGATTCTAGACTAGTCACTTCATAGATCCCGAACCTTGCAGCAATTCTCTTATTAATGCTCTCAGATTTTAGCCCACTTATAAAATAGTTAAGAGAGATCTCACTGTTTGGATCTGTTTCGTTGCAGAAAATCAAAAATCCCTGCCCTACCAAATCACTTGAGTGATTAAAAGTTTCCTCAACTCTGTTTATAAGTCTGACATCTCGAAAGCACCCAAGTGCAATCAGGGCATGTCTTTGTAGAACTCCATTTTCATTCTTATCATTTGCATAATTAATAAGTTTCTTTTTCCAATACCTTCGCTGTTTATCAGTTAATAGTCTCTTTTCTAGCAGCAATCCTACCATTAAAGCTACGTTGCCCTTTTTTACGTATTGTTCTACTGAACTTTTCTTTTTGAGCTTCCTTTCATCTACAAATCCTTGTAAAAAATGATGTAAGGAAGGAGTGTAGAATTTACGAAGCCTTTCGGCTATTTCCCAATCAATCCAGATACAATCCTGTTGATATCTTTCAAAAACCTTTTTAAAAATCCGCTCTCCCTGTTCTTTTTTGATCTTTGAAATGTCAACCCTAGTCAAAAGCTCCAAATAGAAAAGAGGGGCCCCCTCACGTCTATCTTCTAGATTAAACCTCCTGCCGAATTCTAAAACACTCTCGATGAGGC
>SDBT01019122.1_pt1 | contig 10742 bp, 8 predicted proteins | sample 2277101 | NCBI WGS metagenome assembly SDBT01 (sample SAMN10404973, study PRJNA504765) | marine sediment metagenome | isolation source: marine sediment core GS10_PC15, 103 cmbsf | place: Arctic Ocean: Southern Knipovich Ridge | collected 2010 | reverse complement strand
GGTTTTCTTGCCCGTGGTAACTTATTAATTTATAGTAATTCCGTATAAACTCATTATTCTTTTCAAATTGATCAAAAATAACTAATAGCTCATTTAATTTGGTTGGTAAATTGAAAGAAAAAATTATCTTTGGAAAGCAAACTATATTTACATCATCTTCTGAAAATATGCATCAATTAAAAGATGAATCAATAAATGTTGTTGTTACATCCCCTGTTATTACTAATCCTTTTCAAGTACTTTCCTAATATCTTCTCACTTTTTCTAAGTCAAATCTCTTTATAAATACCATTTTTTATCTCTTCTAATTTCTTTACACAGGTTTTTATTTTTTTGCTATAGGGATTTACGCAATTATTATTCTCCCTTGAACCGCACTTTAATGTATTCTTTCTTCTTATTTTTTAATACTTTTTTCTTTTTTTGCATTCATTACATCTTTTATGGTTTCCTCCCTTTCTATGGATAACTTCTCCACAATCGAAACATGTTATTTTCTTATTTGCAAATTTCCTAAAATATTTTTCAAAAACAATTTTCTTCCTTTTCATTAATAGTCCTGAATCAGTGTAAAGAAATGAAGCAAATTCCTTTCTACTGTCTTTACGAATTGACAGAATATGAAAGGAATAATTTCTAGGTGAATTGAGAGATGTTGCATGAATTGAGTTTTCCTTCAGTACTTCATCTAATCCTTCCAAAAACTTTTTACTTCCGCTAGTAAAGGTTATAGCTAAATAATTATCCTTACTAATACTTACATGACCATCTCCATCGAAATAACCTCTAATGAAGTGAGAAACAAAAACTGCAGGTATTTTAGGAAACGTCATTTTGAGAGATTTACGTGGTGTTAAACCTAATTTTATAAGATCATGAACAATTTCTTTCCGAAAGATCCCAAGCGAATAAATAGAACGATTCTCATCCTTATAGTTTTTAATTTTATAATTACTCTCCATTGCTTTATTGATATCTACTAATATCTCTAGATCTTTCGATTTGATAATTAACTCTTTTCTACTACTTCTAGCCATTATATTCCCATCTGCATAGATATACCCTAGGATATACGCCATATTTTTTCCCCATTGTTTAAAAAAATTCAGATTAATCGAATATTTAGGTTGAGATTCCTTTTTAATACCTATTTGTTTTCTTCTATGTCTGATTGCATTTATTGAGCGATTTAACATATGAGCGATCTTCTTATCTAGAAGTGAAGAATTATCCTTTATCACTTGGATTTCTTTTCTCGTCCATCTTCTCTTTCTCTTTACTCCTAATTTTTGGCGTTTAAGGCTTACAGCATGTTTTGATCGTCCTAAAATCTTAGATATTTCTTCATCAGATTTTGATGAATTGTTGAGTAAATATTGGATTTCTGTAATTGACCAAAACCATTTTTTCGATTTAGATTGGCATATATTGTCGTCTTCTGATTCTAGCTCATCTTCTGAGATTTTTCCTTGTATTATTGCGGATGATAGCTGAGTAGCGGTTTCATTCTCCTGTTTTTTAGCTGAACACTGTTCATGAGTTTCTTTCTCTCCTATGGAGGAGTCTGCTTCAGATTTTTCATTGTCGATGTTAAAATTAGCAGTCAAAGTGTATTCCCTAATATAGATATGAAAACGTGATTTATAATATCAAAAATACTCTGAATTCATTGCGAGTATATAAGAGGAAGAGGGAATAATAGAAAAAGAATATAAGTGTTAACCCATCGTTCTATCAATGTAACAGTCCAGTTATCCAAAGAAAATTGGGATAAAACATGCTATTTATCGAGGATAAGTAAAAACGAATAAAATATACTTATTAGATAAATTACCTCCTAAGAAGTAATTAATTCGTGCAAAAGAGATTCAACGTTACAAAGATAAGCCAATTGCAATGAATACCCTAATTAAGGGAATTAATATGAGCTATAGCACAGTGTTTAATCATTAAAAACTAAAATGCTTTCTAAAAAACCTAGTGGAAAATTAAAAAAAATGATCCTAGTAGTACCAATGTTTTTCAAACAAATATTTAGTAATGTCGGAAACAAGATTTAACATAACAACAAAATCAATAAATCCGACATTTTTCAGAATAAATAGTATAATCTCTCAAGGTAGTTACTCGAACGATTTGAAGAAATCGTATAGTTCTGATGAATCTTTAATAGAAACATGGTAATTGAAGAAATAGCTAACAACAAATGTCTCTGAAAATACTCTTTAAAAGTTTGAATTAAATATCGGAATAGGAAAAACGATGTCCTATTGAATAACCTTGTACCGTGATGTTCCTCAAAGAACAGAGATCAAAAAACCGTTAAATTTATAAATAAAATGTGGTTTCAGATAGATACAGTAATTGGTGTTTTCATGCAAGAGTTAGGAATACCTCAAGTAGTTAAGCAGAATCCTTCGACTAATGTGGAAAATTCTGAATTCTGGACAAATAAACAGCGTCAAATGAATCCCATACATTATACAGTTTCTTATCGTGGTTCTTTTAAACCTGAACTTCCTCATTTTTTTATTTCAAAATTCTTTGGTGATTTTGGTAATTTTAGGAATTATTTTTCAAATGAGGAGGATAAATTAATTTTTGACCCATTTGCTGGAAGAGGGACAACAATCATTCAAGCAAATTTAATGGGTCATAATGCCATGGGAAATGATATCAATCCCTTATTCGAACGCATTTGTTTTCCATTAACTCATCCTCCCACATTGAAAGAATTAGAAGAACGTATCAATAAAATCAATTTTTTTTATAAATCAATTGATAATTTTGACAATGAGAACAAAGAAAACTTGCTCCCCTTTTTTCATCCTAAAACGTTATTGCAGCTCTTAAATCTGAAGGAATATCTAAAAGACCACCGCGATGATGTTGACAGGTTTATTGAAGTTATTGCATTGTCGAGACTCCATGGACACTCACCTGGTTTTTTTTCTGCGTATTCATTCCCGCAAATATCGGTTCCTCCAAGAAGACAGAAAAAAATTAACGCAAAACATGGTGAACCAGTAGAAAAAAATCTCGCAGAGCTAATAATGAGAAAAGCAAAACGTTCTATACGTAAAGAAACACAGGAACTTAATACTCTAAGAAAATATGGGGTTAATAGTTGTTATACTCAATTTGATACAAGGAATTTACCAAAAAGTATTTACAAAAATTCTTTCATTGACTTAATTATCACATCTCCTCCTTTCTTAGCTCAGGTCGATTATCTAGGAGATAATTGGCTGGAATTTTGGTTTTTAAATATAAATCCAGATGATTTTAAAGACAAATTGGTAATGACAAATAGCTTAGAAACTTGGAAGGACTTTATTGAGGATTCTTTAGTAGAAATGTATCGTGTTTTAAAAGAAAGAGGAGTTGCTGTAATCGAAGTAGGTGATGTTAAATACAATCGAAAAAGGGTAAATCTGGATGATATTGTCGAGGAAATAGGAAAAAAAGTAGGGTTTTCTATCATTCAAAAATTTATTCATATACAAAAATTTACAAAACTGTCAAACTGTTTTAATGTAAGGAACAATCTAGATGGTGTGAACACTCAAAGGATGGTTGCATTTACAAAAAAGTAATTCTCTCATTCAATTGCAGCATCTTTCAATCTCTTTGAGCTAGCTGAAAACTCGATCTTCGTTGATATCTGTATTCGCGAAAGATCTATAAGCTTTACTTCTGTTGGATATACATAAGGCATATCTTCACTTGACTCTAAATCATATGTAAATAATAATCCCAGGTGATAACCTGATTTATTTACTTTTAAACCCCGAGATGATAGATATAACGATCTAGGTGTATCCCCTGTGGTTGATTGCATTACTTTAATCTGAAGATATCCGGAGCTAAGTTCAAATCTAGGGTAACCTGCCCATCCAAGACTTTTTATCTGAAGATTTGATTGTTTTTTCATCCTGTTTTCAATTTCTCGTTGAAACCAAGATGGAACTTCGGTACGTAAATTTGACTCTGGCTCTGGGTCAAATTCTTGTCCACCGTCTGCTTGAACATCAGAAATAAAGGAATTGGCAATACTTAAAATGTCTTTCTTTAGCTTTAAACACTCTGAATTTGTTTGATCGAAATTTTGGACCGTAAAACCAGTTAATAATTCAATGATTTCTTTCAGAGTACAACCAGATGATAATTCGTTCAATTCTTTGATAATTTCATTCAATCTATTTTTATTCATAATTATCCCACCATTCTTGGCCGAAAAAACAGGATTATAGAGAATTTCAAGGCATAAAAAGTTTTCGTTTCTGACATAACCCTTCCTTAATTTCTAAATACAGGAATTTCTAATTATTTTATGATATTTGGAGTTATTATTAACTTTCGGAATAGGATCTTGTAGGTTTAATAAATTTAAACCTACCTCATCGTACTGCTTTTTTGAAGATTTGCAACAGATAGCTAAAAATTTTCCAGATGACAAGGATAAAAAAGATAAACCAAAGAAATTAGATGAATACATATAACATAAATCAATCAATGGCCTAAATCTTTTTTGTAATTATTAACCATTCCGTTTTCATGCCTTGAGGAGACTCATTCTTTCTGCCTTTAAGAAGACGAGGAGAAACAATCTGATCGTATCCGATTTCAACTATTTTAAACCCAATGTCTTGAAAAATTTCAGTAAATATTTTATGACAGGGTACTAAATGACCTAAAACCGTCGGATTACCAATAAATAACCCAAAGACACCATCGGGTTTTAATTTTCGATGAAGATTTTCTATTATAAGATACATATCATAAAAATAATTGAATACTGCAGGAATATATTTCCCATTTTTACCATACTTGTCTTTCTCTTTCTTTTCTAAAATACGGGAAATTGTAAGAAAAGACTTAATATTTCTTAGTTTTTTCATTATAATACTTGTATCTGTGATCCTCTTATTCCCTAATTCTTTCTTTGTAATCTCTCTTATACGAGAATCATCAGCTAGGTTTAACCAAAATAAATCAAGCTTGGTAGATCTCATGTATTCTTGTGCATAAATGTATGGTGGAGAGGTGATAATTAAATCTATAAAACCATCTTCAATTGGAAATTCATACGATGAAATATCTACTTCTCCTAAACATATTATTTTCCGAAATTCGTCTAAACTACTTCTAAGATTTGTGTCATTCAGAATATATTCATATTGAGGGCTCACATTTCTCTCTTTAAGGGCTATAGAGAGACTTTTCATCTGTTTATAATTTTTTAATAGTTTATCTTGAAAAACTTTGTAAGGGATGTCTGGTTTTCTGTGAATTTTTTTCTTTAAAACTTCGATTTGCTTGATTCGACGTTTTGATTTAAACAGCTTTGGAACATCCCTCGCTCCGTAGGATAAATATCGAGATAAGTATAATGCACTTAATTTTACTAGATTCTGAAACTCACGAGTGAAACGATTTTCACAAGTATAAATAAATCCCCACACCCCTGCTAGTACTTGTTTAAACTCTTCTGGGTACCAATGATCTATGTTCTTCCAGTTTGGAAAAAATAAAGTCTCATTGTGTTTCATTTCGGTCATGAAGTTTCTTAAATTATATTTTATTAGGTCAAATTCTTGTGTAACTTCACTTCCATAGATTATAGATGATTCTTTATTTTCAGAGAATTCCTCATTTAATTCAAAATTTATTTTTTGCGTTTTGACCTCCGTAAGGAAGTTCGTTAAAGGATTGATATCAATACAGATGCAATTGTGTCCTAAACGTAATGCCTCTATCGCCGTAGAACTGCTACCTGCGAATGGATCAAGTACAACGCTATTTGTTTTCTTAAGATATTTTGAGATGGTATAAAATGGAACATGTGGTATAAATTTAGCGGGATATGAATACAAATTATGTGTAAGGAAGTTTATACGAGGTATGGTATCCGCAAATGTTTTCTTAAATGCATAATCTTTTGGTTTTAAAGCCATATGCATAGGAATCATCCTTTATAACTGATTGGGTGATAAAACAATTTGATTCACTTATTAATCTAATTGAGTTCCACATTCTTCGCAGAAATTGTCATCTGATTTTGCTCCACATAACGGACAAAAATGTTTCCCATATTTCATTTCAGGTTCAGATGATGTCTCAACAAAATCTTTAGACTCAAATGATTGTGATTCGATATCATTTTCATACCTTTGAGGTGGTTCTAATTCCTGATTCTTAACTTCTGGTGTTGTTCGAAAAATAGCGCTAATACGTCCACTTAACCCATTCCAGAAAATTCCAATTAACAATACGATAATTCCAATGAATAAAAGTGAAAATTCATCAATTCCAAAAACTGCTTGTACAAGCGATTCTTGCACTGAGATTTTTATATTATTGCTATAGGCACCTGATCCCGAATCCTCGAATTCAAGATAATAATTACCCGAAACAGATACAGAAATCTGAGTAAGAGGGATAATTGTTGTCTCAGAATCACCATCAAAGGAAAAATACACCGACCAACGACTTATTAAAATTCCTTCATTGCTGTACAGAGATAATTGACCATCAATAAATCCAAAGGCCCAATTCGTCCCAATCGCATTTAAGGAATACTTTTTTCCTCGGTTTAGGTGAAATAAGTCACTAGTGTCCGATCTATTGAAATCTATTTCCCCATATGTTGTTTGGAAAAAAAATATACTTACAATAGCAAGTACTAACCCTAAAATCCCAACAATTATTAAAATCTTAGATAATATCTTGTTAAATTCCATTGATTAGTTCCACTTGTGAATATTTTTGAATGTATCTGTATAAATTCTTTTTATTTAGGACAATTGCATCATGATGCCATTAATATAATACTATTCTTTGGCATATCATAAGATGCAGACTCAAGTTAATTCAAAACTAGGTTCTAGAATCGTGTTTTGGACCAGTTTAGGACACTTTTGCAACCATGTAGGAAATTATCTCACACCAGCTTTGTTGATTTATCTACAAACAGATATTCCGCTATCTCAAACAGAGAGAGGGATTCTAGGTTCAGTTCCAATGATTATGCTAGCATTTCTTTCTTCATTAATTGGTTATCTCGGAGATAAAAAGCCTTTATGGAATAAACATTTAATCTGGCTTGGAATTTTTGGTATAGGGGCCTTTGGAATTTTAATGTCAATAGCTTTATCTTTTATAGAGCTATTATTGGCAACTATTGTTCTTGGATTCGCATTATCGACATTTCATCCAATAGCATTCAACTACATTGCTAATCTACCTAATAAGGATAAAAATATGGGAATTTTATCCGTATCGGGTAATTTTGGAAGCGCTATCACCCCAATTCTAGCAATGGTCATTTTCGTTGTAACAAGCAATTGGAGATTCGCATTTATATTATTCTCTTTAATGCAAATAATAATTGGGATATTGTTCGCTATCCGATTTCCTAATGAAAGAACAGAAAGAGAGGAATTAAACAATAATGGATCTTTAGAAACAGAGGGGGTTTCGTTTTCACATAATCAAACTATTGTATTAATATCCTTAATTCTGTTTATTTCCATATTTCGAGCACCAGTGTTCCGATGCATTTCATATTTCACAACGGTAATTTTTGCTGATGCATTTCAATACACGAAAATTGAAGCATCGATATTATCGGGTTTTATTTTAGGAGTCGGTGCTTCTGCCACATACATGATCGGTATAATAAACAATAGAAAAACGATAAGTGGAGCATCCCGTAATGAGAGAGTGGGTTTTCGATCGAAAACAATGTTGCTATCCAGTGGTTTATCATCTTTTTTCTTGATCATCCTCGTTTTAACCCCTACGTCAGAATCATTGATCATATTCTTGACATATATTCTTTTAACCTTCTTCTATTTTCTTGGAGCTGCGATTATTCCAACAATCATTAGTGAAATCGTTAGTAATCAGGGAATGTCATCCATATTCGGTATCATGTTCTCTGGTGCAACGGTAGCTGCTGCTATTGCACCAACAATCTTCGGTATGTTAGCAGATAATCTAGGATTTTGGGCTAGTTTTTTATTCCTAGGATTAATGGCTTTTATCTGCTTTGTTTTTATTCTGCTTTTTATGTTGGTTTTTCGTTTATATACGAAAATCTAATTGGATAAGAAAAGACTTTCAACGACGGCCTAAATTCTTTTCTAACTCAACATAATAAAGCGGTAATTCAACTTCAGCAAGAACTCGAGCTTTTATTCGGATCGGAGGACCTCTAACAGATAATTCTTTGTCAATACCACCAGCTTCAGAAAAAGATTCATAAATCTGTTTTAGAGTTTTGTTATCAACCACTATCCTGAATAGAGAAGTAAGAATAAGGTCTAAAAATGGTTTATACCTAAATGGATTCACTGTAACTTCTGTAATAAAAGATATACTTACTAATTTTGCTCCAGTAAGAGTTGTTACTCCACCACGAAGAAATTTGTATGAACTACACGAGACACGGGAACTTGAGATCTGGAATACCGTATATCCAGCCCCATCCTCATCAAAAAAATCGTCTTGAGTGCCGACATTCGGCATTGACATTGCTGAAATCCTTTTGGTCTCCTCTGGAAAGAGATCATCTGGGTAAACTGCTCGAACTGTTGGGCCAGTTTGTTGATCGAATTCACAGTATGCTAATATGCCCTCGAAATCGCTCAATTCAATTTTCTCCTATCTAATAGTAAGTTTTTTTTAATACCAAGAGATTTCATAATGAGTGTGAATCATATAGTTATTACTCATAAGAATGAATATCTTGTATATATTTACCGATTCAAGATCAAGTAGAATGAATTAAAAATGGGGTATTTCAAAGTATCCTTTCATGATAAGACATGTATTACTATTCAATTTAATTGAAAATTTAACCAGAAGCTTTTTCGCATCGTTGCCATTTTATCAATTTCATGAGCTATTTCAAGCCTTCAACCTTGATTATCAATACTGAGAGAGCCTCTTACAATAGCATTAATTGTTTCCTTAGTTGATCTTGGCTAATTTTGCCTATGGAATCCTCACGTAACATTTCTAATTACAAGCGATCAACCTTTAATTCAGGAATTACTTGAATTACGTGTCTTTTTGAGAGAATTATTCCTTTATTCCGCAAGAGTTTTCGAGGTAGGTTCATATAATTATTGTAATTTCTTTTAATTACTCAAGTAGATATCTCCCTCTTTACTAGTTAGGAGGCGTCGAAAAATCTCATTGCTAAAGAAGTTATTCCGAAGACATAGCGCTAAGTCTAAAGAAACCGACAAATCTGGAACACAAGAACTCATAACCTTTATAGGCTTAGCATATGCGGGAAAAACGACTATTCTACATCGTTTACGAACTGGTGAGTTTTATCGTAACTCAGCACGTACTATGGGTCTCAATGTTGAAGCTTTTGAATACCGCGATGTTCGATTCCAGGCTTTTGATCTAGGTGGCCAAACAACATTTCAACAAATTTGGCCAGATTATTTATATCTTTCAAAAGCAGTAGTATTTGTTGTAGATTGTTCAAACCCAGAAAATTTCGAAATAAGTAAAACAGCCCTCTATAACGCGTTACCTCATATTCCAGCGAAATGTATACTTTTGATTGCAGCGAATAAAGCCGATATATCAGGAGTTGATCCGTACGTTCTTATGCTCAAGCATTTTGATCTGTATGATATACAACAAAAGGGTAATTTTCGAGCAGTGAATATTTTTCATATGTCGGCCAAATCAGGAGCAAATTTCTACCAAGCATTCGATTGGTTGATTGAAACATTAACAGGGAAAATTATTCTCCCAAGTATCAACATATATAATGTGTGTATATATAAAACCGAATCAGGGTTATTGGTTGGAAGTAGTGCGCCAAGTGCAGGTCAAACGCATTATGATCCTTCTTTATTGACCAGTATGTTTTCAGCAGTAAATACATTCGCTCAAGCTTCTCTCGGAGCTGGAGTACGAGAAATTCTAATGAAACGTGGGGGAAATACTGAAATAGACGAAGTAGATGAGAATTACAAGCTAGTTAGAGTAGAAGAAAGCGATTTTTCAGTAATCTTGATCGTAGATGAAGCTGATTCGATGAGGAAAAGCGTTACCATTGGAAAAGATTTACTTTTGTGGACTAGAATGCAAGTACCAGATAGTGATATTTATACTGATCAGATTGATGAGACAGAGATTCAAACTTTTTTGGAAATGAAATTTCCTGAAGATTTTGTTAAAGCTTCAGGATGAAATAAACTTACAATATCTTAGATTAATTGGATGAATTCAAGTTTTATTCATTTTTTTATACCATTTTCTATTCTGTTTATAGAGTTGTTTGAACTCTTTGAACAGAAAATCATATAACTCCCGATTATCGGGATTAGGATGAAATTCCCTGTCATAATGACAATATTTTTTGATTTCTTGAATGTTCTCAATTTCTCCTAAAGCCATTTTAGCAATTATCGCAGCACCAAGAGCTCCAGCTTCCTGTGGTTCTGAAACACGGCGTATAGTCCTATTCATCACATCAGCATAGATTTGACACCACACTTCAGACTTTGCGCCTCCACCGATTATTGCTAACCATGTTACGGGAGAATAGAGCTTTTCTACCGTTTCTAGTGCCCAACGCGCATTCAGAGCTACCCCCTCAAACACCGCTCGGAGAATGTGTCTCCTATCATGAGCTAAGGATAAATTAATTAAACCACCTCGAACATGATCATCATCCAAAGGACATCTTTCCCCAGCTAACCATGGCA
>SDBT01019121.1_pt1 | contig 10742 bp, 10 predicted proteins | sample 2277101 | NCBI WGS metagenome assembly SDBT01 (sample SAMN10404973, study PRJNA504765) | marine sediment metagenome | isolation source: marine sediment core GS10_PC15, 103 cmbsf | place: Arctic Ocean: Southern Knipovich Ridge | collected 2010 | reverse complement strand
TTCAGCGGGGTTAAATCGACCAATTTACCTAGCAGGGTTAATAGATTCATTAATATATTGACCCCTGATATTGACTTTTATTAAGATATATACAATACCTTGACCCTTACTACATGAAGAGATCTTTATATAAATGGATAAGATTAAGGCCTTAAAGGATATCAAGCAACACCTTCATCTCTTAGAAAAGGACAGGCTTTCCCCTTATGCCACCCTGAGTATTCAGGCTGTCAGAAGAAGAGATGAATCTGGGATTGTTGACGGTCACAGGGAGAATTTTTCCATTGATGCAGATAGGATTCTTCACTCCTTGGCCTATTCCAGGTACATTGACAAGACCCAGGTCTTCTACCTCATCAAAAATGATCACGTTACCCACCGCGTCCTTCATGTACAATTAGTCTCCAAGATTGGCCGGACCATAGGTCGCCTGCTTGGGTTTAATGAGGATCTCATTGAGGCTATTGCACTTGGTCATGATATAGGACACGCACCTTTTGGGCACGATGGTGAGGGGTTTCTCTCAGATCTATCTAAGGAATATGGAATAGGTAATTTCTTACACAATGTACAAGGAGTGAGGTTCTTGGAGGTAATAGAGAAAAAGGGGGCTGGCTGGAATCTATCTCTTCAGGTCTTGGATGGTATCCTCTGTCATAATGGAGAGGTTCATAGCCCTGCCATATATCCTGATAAGGACAAGGATTTTACCCGATTGGAAGAGGAGATTACAAAGGTAATAGAGGACCCGGAATTTCCTGTCTGGCCCATGACTATAGAGGGATGTGTTGTGAGGATGGCGGACACCATTAGCTACATAGGCAGGGATATAGAGGATGCGATAAGGCTCGGCTTGATAAAGAGGGATGAAATACCACTAGATTGCCGGCCTATATTGGGAGAGACAAGCGGAACTATTGTATATACCTTGGTTGAGGATCTGATCGCCGAGAGTTTAAAGAAATCTCATATCTCCTTTAGCCCTGAGGTGGCAGGTGCACTAAAGAGGCTTAAGGATTTCAACCAGGAGTTTATCTACACCAACCCTAAGACCAAAAGTCAAACCAACAAGGTACGGATGATGTTTGGGTTGCTCTTTGAAAAGTATCATAAAGATCTAAAAGCCGGTAATGAACATTCAGTTATCTTTAGGGAATTTTTGGATGGGATGTCCCCCCGATATCCGGATAATAATCCCCCTGCCATGATCGCCAGGGATTTTATAGCTGGAATGACAGATGATTATTTCTTGCGCCAATGCCAAGAGAACCTCATGCCCCAGATTATATCAGGCCGTTATGAAAAATAAATATGTGGAGTTTGTCACGGACCTTCCCCTTCTTGCCAATGGCTTACCAGGCAAGGCCAAGGTCAAGGAACTGTATGGTCAGAAATAGATAACCCAATCACAAATCGTGGAGCCAAAGAAATCAGAGGCGATTATCTTAAGGACAAGGGATCTTGGTGAGTCTGACCTTATCGTCACCTTTTTTTCCTCCCTTTGCGGAAACCTAAGGGGTGTGGCCAAAGGGGCTCGCAGGAGCTCCAAACGATTTGTCAACTCACTTAATATCTTTTCCTTTGTGGATCTTGAATTTAGAGATAGAAGGAGCGGTGATCTCGTCTGGCTTGATTCATGCGAGTTAATTGACGGTTTTCCTGGAATAAGATCAGATTACAACCTGTTATCCAATGCCAGCTATATGATTGAGATGACCGAGATCCTTTTTCCATCCAATGTACCGAGTCCTGAGATGTTTCAATTGCTGAGATCTGCATTGGGTTCTATCTCAAATAGGCGAGATACCGAGGAGACGGTCATTCTCTTCCAGGCACGGGCAATGAAGATAGGCGGATTTGGTATTTATTTAGCTGAATGCAATCTTTGTGGTCGGCCGTATAAAGGGAAGGGGAGGGCGTTATTCTATCCCCCAGGTGGTTCAATAGTTTGTTTGGCATGTGAGAAGGAATCTGCTTTACTGCCTGGAATGGAGCCCGATACAGTCCATGTCCTTGAGCAGCTCCAGTCCAGCGACCTATCATCATCCACCACATTAAAATTTAATGAGGATATACTAAGAGAGCTTAAAGGAGTCTTAAAGGCACATATTGAACATCGCTTGGGAAAAAGGCTAAAATCCGCTAAATATCTCCAGTAAGCTAATCGCTAAATTTTATATTCCTGAATAACCCAGACTGTTCTATCCTTACAACACTCCGGCCGTCCAATAAACTTGACGATCCTTGAATTAACGTTATCAAGAGTCAAAACTTTGGCAGACCAGCGGCTTCTGCATCAAATTTAAATCGCACTTTCGCCCCTGGGCCCTTCAGCAAAAAAACCCATGATTGCACGGAATTATGAGAAATCTCTCTCTATGCCATTCTGGCATGATTCCTGCCTGGATAATGTGTAGAGGTTATTCTAGATGACGGAAAAAACCCCGAAAACTGAGGGTAGCCAGGCTATAAACCCGGGATCTATAAAGTATAAATAGTGCCTGAATGGAAACTCATGTTCAGGCGAAATCCGAATACCCGTCTGCCATACATAGCAATTTGCACGCTTTGGCGGCCGAATTTGACGGAGAAACTACGGGGCGTCCCCAAAGCTACCTACCAGCATCCCCTATCCCCGCTTTTCGCTTGACATACAAGCCTAATTTTTCCTATTTGTAACCTCACTATCACTTGACTACGAAGGATGAAGAACTACACGCTCAGGAAGACTGAGGCGGATCCATTCATGACAAAACATTATTCGTAAGCACGGGGTTCACTTAAGCCCTGTGAAGGAGGTTTAGCCAATGGGAAAGGAGCTAGATGGAAGGGTGGCCTTCATAACTGGAGGCTCCGGCGACATCGGCCGAGCGATAGCCTGGGAGCTGGGAGAGGCAGGAGCCACCCTAATCATAGGCGATATAGAAGATAAAAGAATCGAAGAGACGATAGATTTGCTTAAGCACGGTGGCTTTGAGGCTTATCCGAAGCGCCTGGATGTTAGGGATTTTGCCGCTTGCCAGGGTACCATAGACTCGGTCGTGCGGGAGCTGGGAGGCCTCCACATCCTCATTAATGGTGCCGGTGTCTATAAGGAGGCTTGGGTCGCCGAGATGACTGAAGACGAATGGGATGAGATCCTAGATATAAACCTCAAGGGCGTCTTCAATTGCTGCCGGGCGGCAGCTAGGCCCATGATCGAAGCCAGGTGGGGTCGTATAGTGAGCATAAGCTCCATCTCTGCCCTTCGCCCTTCTCGGGAGCATGCCCACTACTGTGCTTCCAAAGCAGGGATGATCGGATTCTCCCGGACCTTGGCACAGGAGCTTGCCCCTCATGTCACCGTAAATTGTGTGGCTCCAGGCATCATAGCTACAAGGATATCGGAGGTCATGATCAAGATGCGCGGGGAGGAATGGTTGAGGGAGATCCCTGTGGCCCGTTTCGGCACGGTTGAGGATGTGGCGCATGCCGTGCGATTTCTTGTGAGCGAAAGGGCGGGCTACATAAACGGGGTAGTGCTTCAGGTAAATGGCGGCATGTTCATGGATTGAGGGGGAGGCGAGATGAGATGATTCATATCTTTTTCACATTATTTTCTTCATTATCGGGCTGAACGAGCAGAGTAAGCCCTCGCATACCCTGAACCCGCACTTTCTCCTCCTTGTCAATCGGCGGGCTACCCCCTACTACCTCCGCTTGCCACAGTTCGCCGCGCACGCGAATGTAACCAGAAGGAGTCAATCGGTCCTGAACGATACCAGTTTTGCCAACCAGTGAGTTCTCGCTCCCTGAATGATTCCAGTCGTAAGCGCGCCAAACGAAAGGAAACAGGATCACATCTTTGGCAATCCAGAGGGTAATGGATCCCCAGAAAACCCATGCGGGAATGGTCACCCACCGTTGGACAAAGATTAAAGCCAAAACCAGTAGAGCTATTGCAGGCAGCTGGAGCAGCGCATATCTCACCAGGATCAGGCCAGACCATCCCCGCTTTTTCAGATATTTTTGAAGCATCTGTTGCTATGCTTTTTATTTTTTTAACACTTCTATCACTTCAAATGACTTGAATAGCCAATTATTTTGGACTTTATATAAAACAGATTCAAGCTCGTAGGTCTCATCGAATTTTTCTTCACCAATCAATTTTCCTGTCAGCGTTGCCGTAAAAGTGACCTTTGCTATGCCGTCTTTCTGGATATCTATGTCAAGATCATAAAATCGCAACGAGAATTTTGAAAATCGTGAAAGGGCACTCGCCGCCAGGGTAGAAACCTCTTGAGGAGAGTAATCGCCTGAAATTGAAGGAATGTGGGTCTTAAGTTCACAGTTTTTGGCAAAGGATGTTCTTATCTTTTGGATTTTAAGTGCCCTGTTTAGTTTGTTTTCTCCCGGCTCTGTGGATACCCATTCAGCCAATAATTTAAATCGCTTTTTTACTTTGCTTTTTTCACTCTGAAAGAAATAGATTACAGTAAAAATTCCAATAATGACAACAAGTGCAAAAATGATGATCGTTTTCCATTTTACCATAATAGCACCCCAATAATACGTTTAATAGAGGTTTGCCCGAAATGGTGGTTTTCTATGGGCACACTCCTGTTGTCTCCTACAACATATACGGTATTTTTTTCCACTTGTCGGGGTTGAAGATTCCAGTCAGATGGATAGCGGACATAGGGTTCATCAATCTTCTTTCCGTTAACGAACAGCTTCCCATGACGAAATTCAACCCTTTCTCCTTCCAAAGCGACCACACGCTTTAATAGTGTGACTTTTTTACCTGCAAATCGGACCACAACCACGTCGAACCGTTTGGGCTCTGAAAAGATATATGCTAATCTCCAACAAAAATTGAAACTGCCATTGCGATAGGTAGGCTCCATGCTGGATCCCTTAATACGAAGGGGGAGGCAGATGTAACCGAAGAAGATATATGCGGAAATCGCAACCAACAGGACCCTTATAAGGGACTTAATAGTCAGAGATGGAAAAAGGAATTTCCCAATCTTTCGATTTCCATCCATTGTATTCATGCCTTCTTCACCGCTGAGAGTAAAGATAAGGAGTCAGCTCTTGACAGGCTGTTGCCCAAATCCTCTCGCCATACCTTCAAGGATGATGCTGTCTTTTCTGAAGTACCTGGCGGGAGGCCGCCGTCCTTTTCACGGCTTATCAGTGGGGGAAACCGCAGGCCCCGCCATGGCGGGGCAATGCGGAGGGGGCAAGAACCCCCCGCAGATAATGCGTAGAAAAGACCAGGCCGGGAGCCTCGGTACTAAAGAAAAGGCAGAATCATCCTTAGCCCTAATCAAGTTACCAAACTTGAATCAACCCTATTGTGTAAATTGGATTTGGGCAACAGCCTGTTGACATCTGACAGCTCGCCAATAATTTTCCCTAACTGCTTCCCCAGCGCCTTGTCCTTTTTCATCTCTCGTTTATTAAGGCAGAATCAATCGAATAGCTTTTGGTAAAGAGGATGCGGAGTAGCATCTACTTGATACAGACCTTTCGGACCTGCTGGAGATCGGTAGCTCCGAGAAGCACCTTTCTGATCCCATCCTGCATGAGGGTTGTCATACCATCCTTTATAGCCAGCTCCCTCAATTCCTCCATTCTAGCCTTGCCCTGGATCAAGGATTTGATCTCGTCCGTGCCATCAAGAAGTTCGACGAGAGCAGTTCGGCCCTTATACCCTGTGTTATTGCATTCATCGCATCCATTGGCCCGATAAAGGGTAAGATCATCGGTGTATGGAAACCCGAGGGCATCAAAATCCCCATCATAAGACCGAACAAGGGAATCGTATACTTCACGGGTTGGGTGATAGGGTTCTTTACATGACTTGCAGAGCGTTCTGACAAGACGCTGGGCCAGGACACCCAGAAGGGCATCGGCAAAATTGAAGGGGTCCATGCCCATGTCCAGCAGCCTGGTGATGGTCTCTGGGGCACTGTTTGTATGAAGGGTGCTGAGCACCAGATGGCCCGTCAGGGACGCCTCTATGCCGGTGGCTGCTGTCTCGTGGTCTCTCATTTCCCCCACCATTATCACGTCCGGGTCGGCCCTCAGAAAAGAGCGCATGGCTGCGGCAAAATCAAAACCTATCTTTGGCTGCACCTGGACCTGACGCAGTCCCATCTGTGTGATCTCGACCGGATCTTCAGCCGTCAAAATCTTGGTCTCCGGTTTGTTGATATGGGCCAGTGCCGAATGTAGGGTGTTGGTTTTACCACTCCCGGTGGGCCCCACGACAAGAACAATACCGTAAGGTTTGCTAATCATGCTGAGTAAGAGCTCGTAGTCCCTTTCGCTCATTCCCATAGCATCAAGGCGAATCGGTTCTCCAGCCACCAGAATACGCATAACTATATCCTCCTCTCCTGCTACCATGGGGATGGTAGCCACCCTCAGTTCGATGTCAAGGGGAGAGAATTTCTTGAATTTTATCTTACCGTCCTGCGGCTTTCTACGTTCGGAGATGTCCAGATCGGACATGATCTTTATCCTGGAGCATACAGCTCGCCTAGAATGGTAAGGAATTGTCTGGTATTTGTGGCAGAGGCCGTCAATCCTAAACCTAATTTGGGCGCCCAGTTCACCCGGATAGGATTCGATATGAATATCCGAGCAATTTTTCTTATAGCCATCAGTAATTATCTTGTTGACAAGCTGAACTATGGCGCTGTCGTCTTCCGTCATCATTTCATCAGCATCCTCCCCCTCCTCCTCTTCACCCTCCGCATCCAGTTTGCCGAGTATCTCATCTATAGAATCATCATCCTGAGCCTGTGGTGTTCCATAAAAATAGTCCAAGAATTGTAGAATATCCTCCTTTAGTCCCAGGGCAAACTCATAATTCTCTGCGGGGATCAAGGATTTTACCATGTCAATCTTGTCCAGTCGCTGGGGATTATCTATAAGGATCTTGATCTTACCGTCTTCCCTGGCCAGAGGGACCCAGAGGTTGCTTTTAAGGTAGACCTGTTTCACTTTGGCCAAGAGCTCCTCGGGGATAGGATAATTATTATCAAAAGGGACATATTCACAGCCGTAATACTCCGCAAGGGATCTACCGACATCCTCTTTTTTCACCCCCATTTCATCTATGAAGATGGCCTCAATTGAGGTCCTTTGGCCCCGAGCCATCGCGATGGCCCTCTCCAGTTCCTTATCGGTTATGATGCTATTATTGATAAGGTAGTCAAATTTTGTATGCTTGAGAAAGGCGATACCCAAAATCGTTGCCATCTTTACCGCTGAATTTTGGTCCTTCAGGGTGAATTTGTTGCCATTTTTTTTGTTAACGAGCTGGAAGACCCCCATGACATATTTTTTATAAAAAATAGGGACAGTTAAAATCTGCTTTGTGATATAGCCGGATTCTTCATCCCAACTCTTGTCAAATGAGAGTTCCTTGTTGATCATGGTCAACTCATGCCTGTCGTAGGCATTAGTGATGTTGGTTAACTTTGCGGTGTGAGCCGTATACCCGGCAATACTTTTGTTATTAATGGGAACACGGATCTCTTTGGAGAGATTCCCTGCCTTAAAACGTGAATAGATCTCTTTGTTTTTGCCATCCACTGCATAGATGGTATTTAGATCGGCATTAAATAGACCGGGGATTTGATCCTTAAGGTCTACAAGGGTCTCGTTAATATCCTTCGCTGAGTCAAGCTGGTTGGCTATATGATTGAGGGCTTTATAGTACGCTAGTTTTTCCCTTTCCTGATTTATGGCTTTATTTATCCTCTCATCCATCTCCTTACTCCTGTTAGCCGAATTATCAGTGTAGGGCAAAGCTTGTTTTTAAGAAAATGGTGCCCTTTTATATATGGTGTTGTTCCGCCCATTTTTGATACTAACTCGAGTTTCACATGGCTGATCCCGCTCATAAACAAAAAAGCTTCTCCTTCAGATTTCCCTTCGAATCTGTGTCACATTTGCTTGTCTTCTGATTCTCCAATTCCAAAAATCAAGTGCGGTTCCACTTACAAATAGACCTATCATTCCACCTATATAGTAGGTAAACCATGTAATTTCAGGGCTAAAATAACAACTGATTAGCATACTAAGCCCGGTAACTGTCAGGATGAATAGCAATGGTATCATATTTGTTTCCTATGCCTTTCTTCTTTTTCTTATTTTTCTCTACTTACATTGAAACAATGTATCTAATTAAAAGATTAGCAACAACCATGCCAGACTTCTTCAAGTGGAAATTTACCCTAAATTATTAATAAGTTACATGTTCTGTGATAAGACCAGGCCCAAATGAAGTTAACAAAGTGTATACTTTTGTGAAAATATACTTTACATTTCTCTTGTTTTAGACAGTAAAGTAGCCTACTCAAAATGGGGATCTTTTTACGAAAAGCGTTTGGAATAACTCTTTAAAATTCCAGAAAATCTAGCAGTATCGAGAGAATTAGGGTAGCCTGTCTCAAAAGAGAACTCCCACAGGGCGTTCACATCCACATAATTGGAACTATGGGCATGGGGTCGAGGGCATTAGTCAGTATATGAGTTAGATGACTGGGAATCCAACATATTTCTGCCTTAGGATTTTGCTCATATGAGAAGACGGATGGGGGAGCTTTGAGGCCTGGGAGGATCATCCCATAATAGCAAGGCCACAGCGGATGCCTAATCTTCTTAACCAACGCATAGCGTATACAAAAGATGACACTTTTTATCCTTAGTCCCTTATCAATGAGATCATGCTCAAAATGGTCAAAAAATTCTAACCTGAATTCTAAGCATCACCAACATGATTTAGGAATCTAGGGGTTTAGGAATTCACCCCCGGGCTCCTCTGCCGATTCTTGATAGATTTCTCTATCCTCATATCTGGAGTATCTAAGAATTAGTCTGAAAACTCAAAGGGCTAATTGAAGCCTGGAATTAGTGGTTTGGGATGTTAGGATGGTGTATAGGGGAACCTGGTGATCAAACTTCTTTGAGACGATATTTGGATATCAGCCGGGATAAGTAGGTCCTTTGAACATCCATAATTTTTGACGCCTTGCTTCTATTGCCTCCGGCATGTCTCAGATTTAAGGTGATGAATTCTTTTTTGAAGTTGTTCACGGCCTCTTTGAGAGTTAATCCTACCTCCATTCCCAGAGGAGCTTTTTTTTGACCCCGAATGGGCAAGTCCCCAGGCAATATTTCATGACCATTACCCATCACCACCGCACGCTCCAGGGCATTACGGAGTTCCCTCACATTACCGGGCCAGTCATATTCGAGCATGTCTTCCATGGCCTTTTCTGAGATCGTCAAATGTGGCAGCCTCCTTTCTTGCTTGAAAATATCAAAGAAATAGTTGGCTAGGAGGGGTATGTCTTCTTTTGTTTCTCTTAGGGCAGGCATATGGATTTGGACTACATTTAGTCGGTAGTAAAGGTCTTGTCGAAATCTTTCTTCAGCGATTTCCCGGGAAATGTCCTTATTTGTGGCTGAGATGACCCTGACATCCACTGATATGGAAATATTGCCGCCGACCCGGTAAAACAATCCCTCTTGGAGCACCCGAAGCAGCTTTGCCTGCATGTCTGGGGTCATTTCTCCTATTTCGTCCAGGAAAAGCGTACCTCCATCAGCCAGTTCAAACTTTCCGATTTTTCGGCTCATGGCCCCGGTAAAGGCCCCTTTTTCGTGACCAAAGAGTTCGGCTTGCAGGAGGGACTCAGGCAAGGCTGCACAATTAAGTACAATCATGGGCTTATCCTTCCTGGGGCCGGCCCGATGGATTAATCTGGCTAACAGTTCCTTTCCCGTTCCACTCTCTCCCAGAATCAGGGTGCTGGTTTTCGAGTTGGCCACCTTGAAAGCATCGGATATGACTTTCTGTAGTTTCTTGCTCTCCCCGATGATTTGGTACTTGTTCCCAAGCTCTTCTCTAAGATCGATGTTTTCTCTTTTGACTAGGTCAATCTTTCGTGCATTGCCGATCGCCCTAGAGGCCAATTCGGCGAAGACTGTCAATACTCTCAAATCTTCAGTTTGTATTGGACTCCCGTCTTCTTTATCGATGATTTCAACAACCCCGATTATTTCGCTATCCACCTTCATTGGCACACAGGCTATCGAATGGGTCTGAAAACCTATAGTTTCGCTTATTTTCTTATACCATCGGGGATCCTTAGTGACATCGGGAATCAGAAGAGGCTGTCCTTTTTCAGCTACGAAACCGGCTATTCCCTGCCCGAGGTCAACCTCATATTTCCTGATTTCCTCCTTTTTTTCCCCCGTAGCCACCTTAAAGTAAAGTTTTCGGGTTTTATGATCCAATAATAGCAGAGAGCTGGCCTTGGCCTGCATCATCCGGGTGGCTGTATCTATTATGAGCTCCAGAAGTTGATCCAGATCAAGCACAGAGGAGACCCATGTGGAGATTTCCTTCAAATGATCTATTGACGAATCAGGGGTTGGTGGTCTTCCATTCATCCGTTTTTCCATAACACTCAGGGCGCTGCTCTAATTTGATCCAAAGAATAACAAAGATTCAGGTGGACATATACTTTCTTATCGGCACGTCAAGGGAAAGGATTAGTGTATATAAATTGATAATATCCAAAAAAGTCCAAATTATCGGGTGGAAAGATAAACAGGGTTCTGTTAGGACCAGAATAAGCCCTTGACATTGGACAACTCCCCAGTAATTCTCTCTAACTGCCCCCTGAGTGATCTGTCTGTTTTCATCTCTGCCGAAAACCTCTCCCGTAGTTTCG
>SDBT01019119.1_pt1 | contig 10742 bp, 15 predicted proteins | sample 2277101 | NCBI WGS metagenome assembly SDBT01 (sample SAMN10404973, study PRJNA504765) | marine sediment metagenome | isolation source: marine sediment core GS10_PC15, 103 cmbsf | place: Arctic Ocean: Southern Knipovich Ridge | collected 2010 | reverse complement strand
TTCTGTAATACAAAAGTTGGTTTACTTGCTATGAGAACGAAATAGACTATCGCTACTATCACTACGTATAAAACTAGTGATAGTATTATCTTATTGCATCCAAATACAGTATCATTTTGCACCTCACTTCCTTTACCACACTCTCTATAAGAGAGTGTACTAATAGGTGATTTCTCACATTGGCTCATTTTAATCCTATAGATTTTTTTTAAAGTTAATTATATAGTACCACAGTCCATCCATGATTATAATTATGATCAATATCGAGAAAGACTTTTCAAGATAATATCAAACTAGTTGAGTATCACAAGATGGATGAGCTTTAGAGATATCTATAGATTTTAAATTTACTACTTCATCTCAAAATTTCTATCACTGAGTAATTGAAAGACGGCATGGAGAGGAACACCATTCTTCGACAGTTGACAAAACTTAGAAATGCCTCTTTTACCGATATATTCATCTTTATTGTCATAGTACTCTTTCCTTGTCTTGAAATCAACATCAGGTCTCGATTTGTAAATTATACCTTTATCATTCTTTACTTCGAATACAGCAAGGCCTGATTCTCTTCCTTTACAATTATGAATGGAGATGACTGTCGCTGGCTCTTCAAAGACGTCTTTCAATTTCAGAAGGCATTTATGCCTAACTCCATTATGATACACAGAATTGAGATCACGAATCATAGAGCCTTCGAATCCTGCTCTAACAAATTTACTATGTATTTTGATGATTTCTTTATCATCTTCGGCTCTGTATGATGCCACAAATCTGAGATTTGGATATTTTTCATATGCTTCAAGTAAAGCCTTTTCTCGATATTCGAACGACATATCAGTACCACCAATATCAAAGATACAATATTTGACATCAGATAACCTGGGGTGGATATTCTTAGTAGCTCTGATTATTCCACTTATCTCGCTCTGAATCATCCCTGGGATGTAAAGTTCTCCATCTAGGAAACATTCTTTCGGTAATTTCTTAATTAGAGCAGTTGCATCTTTAGTTATGTGAATGAGATGATTCCACGATTGAGATCCTCGAGATCTGCATACTGTTTTCTCATCCTCTTCGTAAATGAGACATCTAACTCCATCCAATTTAGGCTGAATAGCGACAGGCCAATTAGTTATGTTAATATTGTTGTAGTCCTGAGCTAACATAGGTCCGAATGGTATCTTGCTGATTTTCTTTGTCGAATAACCTTTATGGAGTTTATCATTAAATCTTTTGCTGAGCATCAGATCAGCCTGTTCTTCAATTGATCTTCCTGATTTGTTAGTAGCTACTTTGACTCTATCGATTGTCATTTTTCCATTCTCCTGACCATGAGTAATGATGAGTACTTCTAGCTCTGAATCATATTCGATAGACCATACTTGAAACTTTCTTCGTGAGTTAAATTTGTAGAGAGTCTTGTCCATAGTGTGTTTGTTCTTCTCGGAGAAACTTTGAGAATTTATCAATTTCTTCATTAAATGACTGAATCAATAAGACACCCTAGATCTCCTGTCGATACAACTACAGTCACTATCAATGGAGATATCTTCGATAGGAATAAGCTAAATTCTTTGGGTGGATCACGATCTGTCGGTAACAATGCATCTAATTTATCAAAGAAAGTTAAGCAGGAGAAACAAGTAAGATCCTTACGAAGTAGAACAAGCGAACGAGTGTTCATTCCGGTATTTGACAATGATAAGGTATTCCACAGAACTAAATCTGGACGATCTAACACTATCGATGTTAGAAGTGTTGTAACTAATATTAGTAGAGGAACTGATTGGGATAATGAAGAATCGAAAGATGACAGAGTACATCGAAGTAATAGAAGCTATCGTAGAGAATCAAGTCGTAATCTATTCGATTCTCATCGTTCACGCCGCTCACATCACACTCATCGTTCACATCGTTCACACCGTTCAGGCAAGTCAGTGAGATCTGATGATATAAGATTTTCAAATCGTTCAAGTGTACATTCGATAAGTTCAGTTGAGTCTCAGGAGTATGCCGATTCTCCTATAGAAACTAAGAAACGTAAAGCTCTTCGAAAACTTCTTGACAGCGCCGATGAGGATAATATTCCTGATTATTTCATCTTATCAGATGATGAAAGAACCAGAATTAGAATCAAACTTAGAGGATTTCTAGAGACTCTTCGACATGCATATCCTTATATTCCTATTCCTGAGATTAAGGATGATGAATCTCTTAGAGAGATTCACCTCAGATACAATCAATATCTGAAACGCATTCATGTAGAGTCATCTTCTGGAGACTATTATATAATGTTGATAATAGCCTTCTTAGGAATAGAATGTTTTGGATCTCGATTTCTAGGTCTTAATTTTACTAACTTCGCTAAACACCATGTTTCAAGAATTGGGAAATACAAAAGAATCTTATACGAACTTGGTGAGATGAATTTTGATAATGACGATAGTGACGCTTCTCCATTCACTAAACTAGGATTCTTTCTTGCAGTAGATATGATAGTATTTGTCATACTTGGATTACTCTCTGACAATATTGGTGATGAAATGAGAACATGTATTGAGAGAGGAATAGATTTCTTTGTTACAGGTAGAAAGAAACCTGTACTGACAGATTCAAAAGGTGGACCAGCAAAACCTCCAGAACCCGATGGATTAATGAGTATCTTAGAGAGTGGTAATATTCAGGATCTATTCAAGAACATTAACTCAGGTGATAATGGAGGAGGAGATCTTATGAGCATGTTATCCGGAGTGCTTAAAGCTTTCACAGGTGGGGAGAAATCGAGTGCAGAAGTGAATAAGCCACCCTTTGATGAATAACATATATCTTTTAAGAGAAGTAGACTTAAAACCATATCAATTAGCTAAACTTCTTATAGTATAGTCTCATGAACTCATTGAGCTGGAAGATAGCATCACATAAATCTTCCTTCTGTTTCCGACTCTTCATAGTAACAATCTCAAAAGTATTATCATTTCTATTTTCTAATAATGTGATAGTTTTATCGATAACCCATTGTTTAGCTTTAGTCTTTCTAGGTTTACCTAAATGTTTGATTTTTGGTGATAGTTCAACAACCATACCAAGATTGAGCATGATGAAGTAAGTGATAAGTCTTTCACATACACGAGCCATCTTGATTCCAAAAGATTGACGTTCAACGAGGAAAAGTGTGCAGGTTTTGATGATAGTTAAGTATTCATCTAGTTTCTTAATTAGATCTGTTAATATTACACTAATATCCTTCGATGATGGTCCCACATTCCATATCTCTAGCAGAATAGATGAAGAGTATTTTCCGTCTATCCATTTCTCTACCGAAATAGCCATACTAGTAGTACCGGGATCAATACTTATTATATTAATCTCATTTGATAACTTATACTCTGGTGTATGAGGATAATATGTCATCTTTGTTTAAAAGAAATCAATATAGTTTTAAACAAGTTAATGTTAATAATGATGAAAGTGATTTAGTTTTTGATCATCTCAAGAGAGCTCAAACAAATCATGTTATTCACAATGTTCCTAGATTCGATTGAGCTATCAAAGATAGCATGTGTATCGCGTTATTTCAACTGGTTTTCTAACAATGAAGTAATAAGATATTACTTAGTCTTTATGCATTTCGGAGTAGAAGTAAAGTGCTGTGATACTTGGCTAGAAACTTCAATAGTTCTTAATGTAGATAACATGATCAATCTCAACTCTAAATGGATAAACTCGATGACATATAAAGAGATAATGATAGAAGTTTACAAAATTCCTACAAGTAGATATTTCTACAGAGTAAGATATCTTCGAGAACTACAAGAAAGATATTATCCATGTGAAGAAGCTAGAGAAGGACATTACTGGACAAGTATCTATGATAAAGATCTGATGAATGAGATAGAAGAGACTCATGTTAAGAGAAAGTTGACTCAGAAAGAGTTAGATGCTTTCAAAAGAGTGTTCACTAGAGAGTTTTTAGTTATGTATTACTCAGTATTCATATGTGAAAAGGATAAATCATTGAAATTGTTTAACCAGTTGAGATTCTTTAGTAGTCTTGATAGTGAAATTTTAAAGTTAGCCACGGTTGAGTTCTTTTAAAATCTTATATCGGTAAAGTAACATGTCTGTATGCCTTTAATCTCTTTGATTAGCAAATCATACTCTACAGATACTATGATAGTCCTTTCAGCTATACCACTGTAAGGAATGTAAACTACATCTTTAACACATACATTACAATCAAAATAACTAGCTATAGATACTATCCTCTCCTTAGCTACATTTAGTTTACTCGGATAGTTTAGATTGATCTCATCTAGAGTTTGCGAAGATATCTGTGCTTTACTTGTCTTCTTGCCGTTCTTGAACCCCCTCCGATAAGGAGGATATAGAGCGAACAGAAAACTGCTCACTAACTTTTCCAGACATTTCTTTTCTGGTTGCATCATTACATATGACTTGTCCTTGATCTGCTTTATTATCATATCTAATGATTATAGGTTGAGATTAGTAATTCTAAGAGATTTAAAGAAGTGACAAAATTGGTCCATTTATCTTATGAAGTAAATCATTTGAAATTGATCAATTCTATCATCGGGTGGAGATAACTATAAAGCATATTATGGGAATTAAGATATTTATCTTGAGCAGTAATAAGAATGGATATACCAAATTTCTCGATTTACTTTCCAGGAAAACTTATGTTAATAAGAGCATTAAGCACTATTCAATAAAGTCTCATTCAGGTTGGGATGTAACTACGATATACATGGGAAATTTCAGATCAAACCCTAAACGCATTCAATATGATGGAGGTATCATTTTATTAGATCAGGATGATGAAATACAATTAAAGCTAGCTAAAGATGTACCTGTCGTGCAAATTACTAACTATAAACTAGGTCATGAAGTTAAGATACTTCAATCTTTACTCATGAAGATAGTTTCAATGGATTGAGATACTTCATTTAAAATGAGATTCAAAGTATGTTTAGTTGATCCCGCGAAGAGAGATAAACACTCTCCATATAATTCATGTTCAAATTAGATATCCTGTAATGAAGATGAAATTTCTTTTAAATATCACATCATTTACATATCAGTGTCACACAAACTATTCTCCTCAGAGATAGTTTCAGATAGAGAATCAGCTAAACGATCTCTCTTCCAATCATCTATATCCCTCTCCACATCAGAATTTGCTCTAATTATAAATCTATTTGAAAGAGGAGTGGAAACATCTCCTAGAGTTTGATATTTAGTATAAGTAGTTTCATTGATTATCTTAAACGCATATGGCGATTGTTTCTTCTGATTCAAGAAATGAGCTATATTGTTCGAAAGGTTTGTGAAACTTCCTGAAAAGTAATGATTATCTCTCATTTTATCCGAGAGGTTTGCAAATCTCACTATGCCCGCGAGAAGAAAAGTTAAAGCTGCAAATATTACTCTAATATAATACACGGCTGAAGATGTACCAAATGCAGACAATAAAAGTGTTGCAGCTGCAAACACGATAGCAGTATAACTAAAGATGTTATACCACAGTCGGGTCCACTGTTCTCCATAGTCATATGCTTTTCCTTTTTTCCTTGCGCTTATAGCTCTGTTTTTGAGTTCGTCAAAGGATTTTTTGATATCTTTTTTATCAGGAGAATATGCAATGATCATAATCTGTTTATGATAAGGTTAAATCTATTTCATACATATCAAGATGTTCAGATTAATATAAAATTGATTATTAAAATATCTCTATTGACTTGGATAAAGAGATGAATGTTATTTACTATGATAACAAAAGGAATAATGCTGGAATTCTGTTTATAGTTGGCCGTGCAGGAATAATCTTTCTTATTATCGCCGTAGGATGCCTTATAGGTTGGGTTCTATCTTCAAAGATAGATAGAAATTTCAACCAAGGAAATTGCTACGTAAACAGTAGTAGTTTGGAAAGAGAATCTCTTGGATGTAGATGTACATGTCCGTATGAGGTCAAAGATGTTTGTGATGATGAGAAATCTTTAATAGTTAATAATGAATCGGCTCCTATCCACCTGATGATGACTATGCAAGCCTGCTCTGATCTCTCATGTGGTTCATGTTGCAAAGATAAATCCTGCAATATTAGACATGATGGTTATAGAGCTGTATGGAATGTAGTTATGATTGAGAAAATAGATCAAGATAACTGTCCTGAATTGTTTAGAGGTAGTCTTCAAAGTGGAAAAGAATGTCATAATACTTTTAAACGTGCTAATGGTGAATCCTTTCAAAGCCTTTCTAGAGATGCTGAAAGAGGAGCCGAAAAAGAAAGGCAAAAACACAAAGTGGGTAATACATACACATGTTACTACAACAAAAATAACTGTCATGATGGTAATTCTAGACAGGAATTTAGATGGATCCTTCGTAACACCAAAGCTATGTATATCTCAATGTTGTTCTTCTTCTCTATGACAGGTTTATGTACAATTATTCTCTTATACATATATTACTGTGTTCCCTTCATAGAGAAAACTAGCAGAGCTATTCATAATGCTAAGTTTATCCCCGAAAAACCTAAAGATCCTGAGGGTATGATGCCAAAAGATGCTCCACCTGAATTTGGAGACGATCCACCTGAATATAAGAGACTTAACTCTACCAAAGAACTATTCGAAGTTAGTAAGAATGTTTAAAAGGTGTTCTACCTTCTCAAAAATGATTTATATTTTCATCTCATCAAAGTACAGAAACATAACCACATATCAACATTCGGAATGAATCGACTCATTGATTTGACAGGTTTTGATAAGGATACATTCACCGAGATCAGTACTCTTGGAGTCATCGGTGGAGGTTCTGTTGTGTATGCCTTAAATGATTTTGTTCCTAAACAGTCTGTTGGAGACATTGATATCTTCGTTTTTGGTGAGAATAAGAAAATCTTTAACAAATTAAGTGTGATCATCAGGGCTGCTACTGGATGTCTTTTTCCAAAGGAGTCGGAATATTATTGGAAAGAAGCAAATTTAATGCAAGTAGTCACATTCGAAAATTCTCGAGGTAAACCGATTCAACTCATCTTATCTAAGATGAAAGATTCTCAAGAACTGGTTAGTAACTTCACTTTGGATTATGTTAAATGTTATTTCCATAAAGGAATGTTTGGTGTTACAGAAGATGCTAGACAAGCTCATGCGAGTAGAAAAATAACTTTACCTGATAATCCACAGAAAGACATTGAAATCAGAGTTCAGAAAGCAATTAAGAAAGGATTTGAAGTCTGCGATGGAGAATGGGAGTTTTCTCACTGGAAGTAATACATGGAAACGAATCTTAATGACTTTTAAAAGGTTCTGCTAGACTTAGAGTTATGGAATATTGATTTTAAAGGGTAATTCTAAAGATTTTTTATTTTTCTCTGCTTCTGTTCATATTTAAGTATTGAAAGTAATAACTGATACCTATAGTATTTTTTAATTTCTTGTGTTGTATTATAATTATTCAAGATATCTATTATTATCTTCTGTATTCCTTCCGAACTTGCTGCAATATCAGAGTTGACAATTAATATGTGAAACAAGTTTGTGAGTTCTTTATCTTCTTCCTCAAGTTGTTTATTATTAAGATTACCTCGACTAGTACAAACATTCAAAATTCTATCGCTTACTTTTGATAATAATGCGATAGCATCAATGAATTGATCTTGAACTGTCTCCATTTGAAACGATATTAGAACTTTAACTAATAAATCATTTTCAATCTTGCTTTCTGTCTTCATTCACTTCAGGCATTACACGAAACATTACAGAATTTAACATTCAACTGATAATCTTTTAAAAGTCTAGTGAACCCTCTAGGAACAGTAGAATGGTGAATAAAAGTTGTATAATAGAAGTAATTATCAATACCCATAATGTTCTTCCATATCGTGCTGACTACAATGTCGTTCAGATCCAGAATAATTTGTGCACTTATTACCATTTGATGATACATATTGACATATATCATCATGCTGGGGACAATATTTTTCATGAATAACTCTTCCCATACATGTAATTTGTCTATTATCATTAGAGTGTACATATTGACATGAATCAATATGAACAGAGAAGAATAAGTGATCATCTTCACAATCGCGAGAACATCTAGAATGGTAAAGTTCTCTGAAATTACATCTAAACATCGTGATTTTTAAAACTGTTGATCATGAACATTTACATCAGTTTTAAAACTCATCACCCATTTTGCAGTCCTGTTCTTCAGGCTCAATCTCAGCCATATAGTAATCGTAATGTTCCTTTGTGATTAACCCCTTTTCCAAAGCTTGATTCATCAACTTACTGTCAGACATTTCAAATGTATTCTTAGCTGAATAGTAATTGTAATTGTCCTGCGAAATTAATCCAATGTTCAAAGCTTCATCCAATTTCTTTTCAGTCTGTTCTCTGAGTACCGGACTGATCTGAGTAAATTGAGTGTTACAAATAACATAATCCATCAAAAACAAAAACGCCGTGGATCTCCCTTCGCCTCCTTTCCGACAATTATCAAACAGTCTCGTGACATTCTTAACAATTGTGATCTGCTCGACTAAGTTCATAATTGTGAGTGTTCTTTCTGTTCTCAGAACAGATTGAAATTTTAATCAATTTTGTAAATATTCACTAGAAGAAGCTTAGAATCACATATTTCCATATCATGATAATATTACTCTGTGTTTTCAGAAGTTAAATCATTTCTTTCAAAATTGATCTAAAACTCAAACTACTAGTCTACAAGAAACTCATGTTACAATGAATCAACAGGAAAAGATCGAACATGCGAACAAACTTATCGTTAAATGCAATCAGTTATCTAAAGGTGAAGAAAAAGAAAAGGCATTCTGTGAAGTGATTGATTTCATGATCGTGTGGACTAATCTTAGTGCGGAAACAAGAGAAATGCAAGAAACAATGAGAGAAAAATTAGATGTAGCTATAGATAATGAACTTATCACACCTGATAAATATCTTCGCTACGTTGAAAAATGTACTCATCATTCACTTCATCCATTACACAAAGCACTACAGAGTTTAGCACTCTACTGATAATCTTTTAAAAATCTTCAGACTTATGAATTCTCCAGGGATAAAGTTCTTCGGGTAAAACTAGAAGACATAGTAAAACCGACTCGTGACCAAAGGGCTGATTTTCATCGAGATAATATTGTTCTGCATTTTCAGCAGTTAGATCATTTATAGCATCATATCCACAGATCTGAAGATTCCAACCTTCTTCAATCATATCCTTCAATTTCTTTAAGTCTAGAAGATCCTTACTCAGCCTCTCAAAGTATGTGCAATAGAATTGTCTCGATTCTACATATGCAAATCGCTTAAAGGTGCTATCTTTCATCTTCCACAGCCAATATTGGGGTACATTCTTCTTAAGTGCAGCTTCTTTGTGTCTATGTGGGATCTTATCTTTGAACATCTTCTTCTGTTCATCGAAGAATATAGAAGTAGGATCTCCCTTTTCATCTACTTCAGAACTGAACACCTTAGACCCCTGATGAAAGTTTTCCAAATTAAGAGAGTCAGGTAATCCAGGTTGTCCATGTACTACAGGACCAAGAGACATAGGACTTAAAGAGCTGCAGCCAATCCCGTCTTTGCGTCCGTTGTGTCTAAAATTAGGAAACACATTTACATAGCTCTTAACATAGAGAACCTCTTTCATCATCTTCATCTTAGCACATATCACATCTCCTCTTCCCTTGTTCTTCTTCATAGCTTCTCTAGTTTCCTTCTTCCTTGTTTCAATTAGCTTCTGTTTATTCTTCTTGGCATTAGGATCCTTATTTAATCCTATTCTGGTATCTTTGAATTTTCTTGAATGAACACCACATCTATAGGTTGGATCTTCATTTACTTTATAATATGCTCCATTCTTGCATGGTGATCCGTTTTTGATAGAACTTTGACATTTAATAGAGCCATGGTAAGGATCCATGTTTGCTTTCGTGGAAGAGTTTTATAATAACATCAATTTCAATGATGTACTACGTACGCACAAATCATCATCACTTTCACTAAGATATCATTATTCTTCTTATACTCCTCTAACGTTTTCAGGAGATCTCTTAATCGTTTCTTCTTATTCGTTAGCCTCTGAGAACCTAAATCACAGGTGTACACAATATCACTAAGGAAAGATATAAGCTTTTCTAATATTCTACTCAATTCGTAATACATGAACTTTTCAATATTCAATAGTATTTTTTTCAACTTTATCGATAAGTTTGTGCATGTGAGCTTCCATAGAATCTTCACATTCTTCCAAAGTGGTAGTTGGATCATTTGTCATTATTTCTATCATATGTCTGAAGTATCTATTATCTGATTTCAGAATAGTATCTAATGAGAAAAATGCTGAATGAATCAATTCATCATCTTTTGTCTTCCCCTCGTCAATACGCGCGATGATGGAACATGAATCGGATGTCTTGATTTCGTTGAGATATTCTCGAATATCATCATACACATCTATCATCTCATAGTATGAATACTCTTCGAAATCGTCAAGAGTATCTAGACACACTTTGTTTAATTTCTCTGCCATTTTAAGACTCGTTATATAAGAAGGAAATATATCATTTCCATGTGATCTTTTAAAACTGTACCATATCACATAGCGAGATTACCGAATGGGTCAAATAAAGGTAGTGTAGTGATATCTTTACTCTCCAATGCTAATAACATTGCTTTACTAGCATATTT
>SDBT01019118.1_pt1 | contig 10742 bp, 8 predicted proteins | sample 2277101 | NCBI WGS metagenome assembly SDBT01 (sample SAMN10404973, study PRJNA504765) | marine sediment metagenome | isolation source: marine sediment core GS10_PC15, 103 cmbsf | place: Arctic Ocean: Southern Knipovich Ridge | collected 2010 | reverse complement strand
CAGATTCAGAGTACCCTTGAAATTCGAAAAATCCGGCCTTTTTAAATGATCTTTCAGAGTACGGGCAATGTCTTTGATTTGCTCCGATGCATTTGATCCGAGCAGTCGATTGAGCTCGATGTTCGCCAGGTTGTCCTCGTACCTGTTGAACAAATCGCGCGCCTTTTCGAAAATTTGCCTGACCTGCGCTGCCGTCAGGGTGAGGTCGTGTCTTTCACGATCGTCGACCAAATCCTCGTCGCGCTTCGGGATTTGTATAGAGGTCAACTCGGGCCGTACGGGCGTTTTTCTCACGATCAGTGGAATTAAGACGACCAACGCGGCCAAGACCAGGAAGCCGGCAACTATGGACAGCCAGGGCAAGCGAACCGGCATCGAGGGATAGATCTTCTTCACGGCGTGTTGGCTGCTGGAGGCCTTTGCGAGTTTGGCATCGTCGCGCAGCAAACCGAGCCCGTGCCTGGCCGTCGCGTTTTTTGGGCTTTGATCCAGAATGGACAGCCATATCTCCAGGCTGTCCTCGTACTCTTCCTTTCTGAAATGAACTGCCGCCAGTGCCAGCCGGCAGTCTATGTCATCCAGTTTTAGTTGTCTGGCACGGTCGAGGTAGGATTGCGCCCCGTTCAGGTCGCCGGTACGAAGGCAGGAGATTCCGAGAAGGCGATAGTAGCTGAAGCTGTTTCTGTATTGGAAGACTTCAGGTTCCAGTAATTTAATAAGGTCGGGGAATTTTTTTTTCCTGAAGAGCTTACGGGCTTTTACGAGCAGCGTCCCGGGCATGGCCTATATCCCCGCCGCCTCGCTGGACTGGTTGTTGCATGTCCGAATAGCGAGCTTTGGTGTCTTCATGGTTGAATCCACAGCTGGTTAAATTGGGGCGCATTATCAGAAATCGGCAAACTCGCTTTCGACACCCTTTGACTCGGCGCGCGATTAGTCCGATTGCTGGACCTCGAGCTTCTACTCGAGGTCGGCGATCCTGGCCTTCAGCCTGGCTATTTCCTTCTCTTTGGCATCCAGCTGTTCCTGCAACGTGTCTATGCGCGCGATATAATCGCCGGACTCTCCGATCGACAACTTTCTCTGGTAGGCCATTATAGCCTGCTCGTAGGTGCGTTTCCTTTTCTGAAAGTCTTCAAGGGTTCTGAGAGATTCCTCATGACTGATTTTCAGCAGCTTTAGCAGCTCGGTTTCTCTTCTCTTGATCTTTATCAGGGAAATCCGGTAGCCCGCCGCTTCGACTTTGACGCTTTGCGGAAACTCATCGAGAACCGCTTGAAATATCTTCAAGGCCGAATCGAATTGCCCCAACAGATAGAGACATTCGCCCACCCAGAAGTACGCGTTGGGTGTATATGGCGAAGCCGGGTGGTTGCTGATAAAGCTCTGGAAAATCTGTATGGCCCCCTCCAGATCGCTCTGGGAGAACATGAGCCTCCCTTTCAGGTAAAATGCTTCAGCATAGTAGTGGTGATCGGGATAATTCAACAAGTACGATTCCAGACTGCGGTCCACATCGTCCCACTGCTCCAGGATGAAGTAGGATTTGGCCAACCAGAAGAAAGCATCGCCGTGGGCGCTGGACAGGGCGGGATCAAGTATTACATTGCGCAGTTCCATGATAGCCTGACGGTAGCGGCCGTGCCTGTAATAGTCCAGGCCGCTTTTAAGAGCCGGGTCGGGGCCGCCTGCCTGGCCGAATCCCCTCAAACTCGCTAATAAACAGAGTAGCAAGATTGTTTTTCTAGCCATAAAGATGCTCCTCTTTTTATTTTTCGACCTCTGTCGGCCCGAACTGAAAAATATCCCCGTCCTTTTTTTGATACTATCCAGGCGGAGATTGCAAGCCTTGATTGACCTCCTTGAAGTGCGTCACCAGGTCCCGCGGATCGCCATCGTTGAAAAAGGCCGAACCGACAACGAGCACCTCGGCGCCGGAATCGATCGCAGCCCGACACGTTTCTCTGTTGACGCCGCCGTCGACTTCGATGAGGTAGTTGTAGCCTTTTTCTTCCTTCAAATTCCTGAGAGCGCGGACTTTGTCGAGGCACGAATCGATGATTTCCTGGCCGCCGAATCCCGGGTTTACGGTCATTATCAAGATAAGATCCACATAGGGTAAGAGCTCGCTTATTTGCACGAGCGGCGTGGACGGTACAATGGAGATGCCGGGCCTTTTCCCGGCGGTGCGAATTTGGCCGAGCACTCTGTGCAGATGCACCGTGGCTTCCGCATGGATGGTAATGTAGTCGGCTCCCGACGCTGCGAAAGATTCGATGAAGGTCTCGGGATGTACGACCATCAAGTGCACATCGAAGGGCAGTTCACTCCGAGGCCGCAGGTCAGCCACCATTTTATATCCAAACGTCAGATTTGGCACAAACGAACCGTCCATTACATCGAGGTGAATCCAATCCGCCCCCGACTCCTCAATAGTCGATATGCCTCCCGCCATGTTGCTGAAATTGGCGGAAAGCAGCGAAGGGGCAATGAGCAAATCAGCCATGCTCGTATCATACTAAAAAGGCCAATCGTTGACAATCGCACGTGCTTCTTGTACGAAAGACGGGAGGAGCCATCTATGATCAACGAATCTGAAGCGTTTGCCAAGCTCTACGCGATTGTAACAAAACTGAGAGCACCGGAAGGTTGCGCTTGGGATAGACAGCAGACGACCGCGACTCTGAGGACATTTCTGATCGAGGAGGCCTACGAGGCGGTTGCCGCGATAGACGATGCCGACGATGCCAACTTGATGGAGGAGTTGGGAGACGTGTACCTTCTGGTTACCATGATGGCCCGAATCAAGGAGGAGGAACAGGCGTTTTCGGTGGGTACCGTACTCGAGGAAATATGTACCAAGCTGATTCGCAGGCACCCTCACGTATTCGGCGACTCCGATGCGAAAGCCATACCGGAGATACTCGAGCAGTGGCACACTATCAAGCGTGAGATTGAAGGAAAGGGCGACGGGAAATCGCTGATGCCCGGTATTGCGGACGGCGTTCCGCCCCTGGCAAAGGCCTTGAATATTCAAAAAAAGGCCGGCAGGACGGGATTCGACTGGAGTGAGGCGGAACCCGTCTGGGAAAAACTGACAGAAGAGATCGAAGAGTTGAAAGCAGCGGTAAACGAAAAGAAGGCCGAGAGCATAGAGATTGAAATGGGTGACCTTCTTTTTTCGCTGGTAAATCTGGCTCGCCGGTTGGGGGTCGACCCTTCGTTGGCTTTGAACAGCGCCAATCGCAAGTTCATGCGGCGTTTCCGGGACATGGAGGACCGGGTAGAGAGAGACGGGGGATCTCTGGAAAGTATGAGCCTGGAGCAGATGGACGCGGTTTGGGATCGAGTGAAAGCGGAAGAAGAGGGTGCTCAAAAAGCATAGTCGAAATACGACACAATGTCTGAACAGGATTCGCGCTTGCCTTCGGGTTCCGGAGTGGGCGGGTGGACCGATGCCCAAAGAGACACCCGTTTCAGCTTCAGCCCGGCATGCAGTGCATGACCCCCGACGTGCTCGCTTAGGTACCCGACCAGGTTCGCCCCCTTGCGCTCGATATTGCGAAAGCGTATGAGAATCTGCCCGTCGAACGTTACAGATCGCACGGGCCCGCCGGACGACTCGGACCAGTCTTTCGCATCCGGGTGTACCAGGCGATCGTACAATTTACGTGTCGCCTGCGCGCCTTCGGAACAGGCGATGCGGTAATCCGCCCCCCACAACAGAGACATGAGAGAGGGCTTCGTTTTCCTTCGAACCGGCTTGACCCGCACGACGGCGAATCCGGAAGGTAGGCGGTCGCTCACTCGGCGTATAAATGATGCTTCGCTATCGAAGTTGTATAGCTCGATGCCGACGATTTCTTCTTCCGAATCGATGCCGAGAGACAGGGGGCTCGCAAACTCTATGCGCGGCTTGGGGTTGTAGCCTTCGCTGAAATGGGTGTGATACCCGGCGCGGAGAAGACTACGTTCCAGGATTTTTGCGGTATCGAGGTGAGAGCAATATATTGCCCTGCCTTTTTTTGACAGGCCGATAAGCACCTTTTGCCTGTTCGACGTATCTAGTTGAATGGGGGGCAGCCGAATAGCGCCGGTTTGGTCCCATTTTCTGACTTCGGCCCCGCCGCGACAGACGCCGCAAGAACAGGTGCAGGGATTATTGCAGACCTCGCTGGTTGCGCGCGTCTCTGATTTCTCGAGCTCGCGCACCAGGAACGCTTTGCTCACGCCGAGATCGACTTTGCTCCAGGGCAGCGGATCACGCAATCCTTTCGCTCGCAGCGTGTCGCCGACTACATCCCACGGGGCCTTCTCGATAATCGATCGCCACAGCGCCCAGTCTATGTGCTCCTCCCAGGCGTCCAGACGGGCGCCTTTCCGGAAGGCGGCGAGTATCAATTCGCTCAAACGGGAGTCTCCTCTCGCCATTATTCCCTCCAGGACAGAGACAAAGGGTGAATGGTACTTCACGCGGACCCATTTGCCGCGGAGTCCCGCCTTTATTGCCATGATTCTGCGCAGACCTTCGTCTTCGGAGATCTGTTCGGACCACTGGTACGGTGTATGGGGTTTGGGTATGAAGCAGGCCACATTCGCGGTCAGGTGCATGCCCGTCGCCTTGTGCGCATCCTGCAGAAAATCCACGATAGGACGCACCTCGTCTTCGCCTTTCGATACGGGCAGACCCACCATGAAATAGAACTTGACTTTGTTCCACCCCAGTTTTTTAGCCTCAAGCAGGATTTCGATAGTTTTCTGCAGAGTCGTGATCTTGTTGATGCCACGCTGCCACGATGCCGTCGGTGTTTCTACCGCCAGGGTTAGTCCGCTCTTTCTGACCTGACTCAGTTCCTGCAAAACGGGAAGCGCCAGGCCGGTGATTTTCAATGAAGGCAGGGCGAAGGACGCGTTGATTGTCGAGTAACGGGCGTTGAGCGCTCGCACCAGGGGATAGAGGTTGCCGTAATCTCCAGAGGAGAGAGAGGCGAGTGTAATCTGCCTGTAGCCGCTGGAGTTGACGAGGTCTTCGACTTCCGCTGCGATTATATCCGGTTTCTTCATCCGGAAGGGACGGTAGTACATGCCCGCGTGACAGAAGCGGCAGCCGTTCGGGCACCCGCGCATAATCTCTACCGTTCCGTTATCCTGCACGGTGCGAATATTCGGCACAGGCAGAGAGACATCGGTCGGGTCCATGCCAAATCCCTGCCACACCGCCCTGCGTGCCGTAGATTGCTTGTCGGCCGCCCAGATAAACGGCTGCTCGATGAGGTGCTGCAGCAGCTCGCTGCGGCCGGCGCCTTTTCCCTTCATTTCGGCCAGCGTGGTAAATAGAGGGTAAACCCAGGCCTCGGCCTCGCCGATGTATACGCAGTCTACGAAGCGCCCCAGCGGCGCGGGATTCGTGGCTGCAGGGCCGCCTGCTACGACAATCGGATCGAATCGCCCTCTCTCGGACCGTTCGACGGAAATTCCACCCATATCGATAATGTTGAGCAGGTTTGTATAGGTAAGCTCGTAGCCGACGGAAAAAAGCAGAAAATCGAATTCGGAAAGAGGTTTCGTTGTTTCCAGGCTGAAAAGAGGCATGCCCAGCGAGCGAAGCTCGTGTTCGAAATCCTTGTCCGGTGCGAATACCCGTTCGCACGCCGCCTCAGGTATGGAATTGAGCAGGTTGTAGAGAATGCGCACGCCAACGTTGGACATGCCGATCTCGTACAGGTCAGGATAGGAGAGAGCTATGCTCAGCTTGACGGGGAAATCCTTGATAACGGCCCCGTACTCGCCGCCCACGTATCGCCCCGGCCTGGAGACTCTGGGGAGTATAGAGTCGAGTGTGTCAGACAAGCTCGTGCGGCTAATTCCGATATCGCCTCATATAGATATTGAGCAGCACGCCGATGCCTATGGAGGCCGTCCAGAGCGACGACCCCCCGCTCGAAAGAAAGAAGAGCGGGATTCCCGTTACGGGCATGATACCCATGGTCATGCCGATGTTGACGAGGATGTGAAAAAGCAACATGGCGATGATGCCTGCCCCGGCCAGTACCGCGAAACTGTCTTTGGCGTACGTAATAATTCGGATGCCTCTCAGGAGGATAGTCAGGAAAAGCATGACTATTATCACCCCGCCGACGAAGCCCCACTCCTCTGCCAGGATGGAAAAGATAAAATCGGTGCTTTGCTGAGGCAGGTAATTGTAGTGACTCTGAGTTCCCATCAGAAAGCCCTTACCGAGAAACCCTCCCGATCCGATGGCCGTTATCGATTGTATGATGTTCCACCCGGCGCCGCGCGGCTCTATGTAGGGGTCCAGAAATACGATTAACCGCATTATCTGATAATCCCGCAGTATTCTGCGCACAGCGAGAGAGGCCAGGATAGAGGCAAAGAGTATCATGGCCACGTACAGCACCCAGTAGAAGTACGCTTTTTTTGTTACGGTATAACCCCAAAACGACACTAGTATGATGATCAGCAATGCCCCCAGAAAAAAAAGCACCACTCTTACATCAGACAACGCACCGAGAACAGGAAATTCCGAGCCCAGGATATATCGCTCGAAGCTTGGAAGAATGCTGAACAGCAGGATGACAATGCCGCTGATTACGACGAAAGAGAGATGCCGGACCCTGGCGCCCCCCAAAAAGGCTACAATGAGAAAGATAGGGCCATACACCAGGGCGGTTCCCATGTCCGGCTGGGCCATTATGATGAGCATCGGAGCCAGGCAGATCGCCGCTCCAAGCATAAAAAAAGTCAATTTCTTGATTCGCCTTCCAGCGAAAACGCAGTAGTTTGCGAGCAGCAGAATCGTGGCTATCTTGGAGAATTCGGAGGGCTGGATGCCGAAACGCCCGATGCCGATCCACGATCGGGCTCCGTTAACCTCGCGGCCGATGAGCAGCGTGAAAAACAGCAGCCCGAGGCAGAACAGATAGATGTACAGTGAAAAATACCTCAGATAGCTGTAATTAGACACCGAAAGAGCGAGAAGTATTATCAGACCCGAGCTTGCCCATACGATCTGCTCGATGTACTCCGAGGAGTAAATTTCGCCGGTCGCTGTAACGCCGCTGGAGTAAACGAACAGAATTCCCACGATCATCATGGCCAGCGTAGCGGTAAAGAGGATGATATCGAAACCAAAGAACGAGGACTGCTTCATCGCGCCTCTCGATCACGGTTGAGATACCAGAGATTGAGGGTCGCCACCGCGTCGCTGTAATCCTGCCTGGCGAATATGCCCTGCAGGATTACGTTGCCCGCCTTGGGAGACCACCACTCATAGCCATCCGTATCTCTTGTTGCTTCAACCATGACGACGACTACGACCCGCTCGTCCGGGTCGCTCGTGCGGTACGGCGCGTAGGCGGTAAACCAGGAGTGATAAGCCTCCGCCACGCCCGTTTCCCCCGTGCCGGTTTTACCGGCCGCTTCAACGGCCTGTGTTGTCAAGACGTAGCGGGCCGTTCCTTCGGTGATGACGAGCCGCATGGCCCGCTGCACGGCCTGGAGCGTTTTCCTGTCTATGGAGGACTGCAACAGAATTTCTCTTTCGGTTCGCTCCACTATGTCGCCTGTTTCCGGGTCTCGTATCTCGCGCAGCACATAGGGCTTATAAACTATGCCTTCATTTGCCACCATGGCGACCATGTTGGCGATTTGAATGGGCGTTACCAGAGTCCACCCCTGACCGATGGCGGTATTCATCGTGTCCCCGCCCAACCATTTCATGTGATACTTCTGCTCTTTCCACTCCGGTGTCGCCAGGAACCCTGACTCCTCGCCGGGCAAATCGATACCGGTCGCTTTTCCCAGTCCGAAATCCCGGGCATAGAGCAGTATTTTTTCTACCCCGAGCTTCAACCCCATGTTCCAGAAATACACGTCGCAGGACTTCGCCAGGGCACCACTAAGATTCAGGGGACCGTGACCCGCCAATTTCCAGCAGTTCCAGACCCTGTCCCCGTAATACATGCTGCCCGTGCAGACAATCCGCTCGTCGACCGGAAAGACGGCTTCTTCGATGACCGCGGCTGTCAGAGCGATTTTGAAAACCGAAGCCGGAGGGTACACGGAATGAAGGGCTCTGTTCAGAAACGGCGATTCAGGGTCCAGTGCGAATTCTCTATACTTGGCGGCGCTGATCCCCCCGGCAAAGATGCTGGATTCATACCAGGGATAGGACACCATGGCGAGAATCTCGCCGCTCGCGGGTTTGAGGACTACCACGGAACCCTTGCGCTTTCCCAGGGCCTCTTCGCAGAGTCGCTGTATATGCCGGTCGATGGTCAATACGAGGTTTTTGCCGGGTTCGGGAGGAATGGCCTTGTCGGCCTGCGCCGCGGTTTGCTTACCCTTGGCGTCGACTATCTTGAACCGCTTGCCGTCCTTTCCTCGGAGTACGGGGTCGTAGTACTTTTCTATTCCCATTTTGCCTATTACGGCGTCGAACGAGTATCCCTTGTTGTATAAAACCTGGATCTCTTCCGTTGTCATGGTATCCACATAACCCAGAATGTGAGAGAGCGACCCGAGAGGGGCGTATGACCGTTTGGGCTCACTCTGCCACATGACACCCGGATACAGCTGTATGTGTTCGGCCAGGTAATATACGACTTCCTTAGATACCTCGGTTTTGATTGCGAAGGGCCGAAACAGCCGGTAATGCTTCTCCTTTACCTTCTCTCGAATCTCTTCGATGTCGATATCCAGGAGCTTCGCGAGCTTTTCGAATATTTCCTGCATTCTGTCTCTCGGGATCTCTCCCGGAACGACGTTAACGGTAAAGGAGTCTGTATTCGAAACGAGGGGAATATCGTAATTCCGATCGAAAATTTCTCCCCGCCTGGCCGGGATCCGCATAACGCGGCTGGCAACCGCTTTGGCTCGTCTCTTGTACTCGGGACTGTTAACAATTTGCAGGAAGAAAAGGTATACAACCAACAATAGAAAAGCAACTATGATGAAACCGGTCAGTACGAAAATCCTGGTTTTGAGGGACTGTGGGTTGGCGGACGATTCCTCCGTCATACGCTTTCTTTCTTGGATACTTTGTAGAGCTTGAACATGTTGAGCAGCGCGAACAGGAAAGGCGCTAAAACCGAGTTGTAGCCCGCCTCGATCCAGAATTTCGCGCCTATCAGTGGCATGATCGGCGTCGAAACGGAAAAAATAAGGGCCATCAGCCAGATGAGCATGCCCTTCATCAGAGTCGCCGTCAGAGCAAGCAGGATGGGAATAAACAGCGAATCGATGAAGAATGCGCCCTGAAGCTTACCGTAGACCGCTCCGATAACGATGCGGATCAACGCGTAAAACCCGAGTGGCGGATAACTGATGAGATCCTGAATCATGCCGGCCGCAAAACCGGATATCTGCCCTATCATGCTTCCCGTTCTCGATGCAATAAAAATCAGAATCACGAGGGAAAGGTCGGGCTTGACGCCCCCGATGGAGACATACTCGAGCACCGTCGACTGAAGCAGCAGAGCCGTACCCAACAGGACAATCGACAGCAGCGTGAGCTTTAGCGGCTTTCCCATCTATTCTCCAGCATCCAGTATGAGCACGTATTCCAGCTTCGAAAAATCTACAACAGGCTCGATATCCAGCTCCAGCGACGTCTCGTAAGACTCCGAATAAACGGCTCGAATTCTTCCGATCGGAATGCCTTTTGGGAAGATCCTTCCCAGGCCCGAGGTAAGCACGAGATCTCCGTATTGGATCTCTCTTATCGCCATTTTCCCGATATTCCGCATCACGATCAGGTTAGAAGTTTCGCCCTTGCCACTGATGAGACCGTCATGGCGAGAGGACTCTAACCTGGCGGCGACGAACGAGCTCTGGCTGAAAAGTGGCAGGATCGTGCAAGTCGAAAATCCGACGGTAATCACCTTGCCCACCAGGCCCATCATTGCGCCCTGACGCGCCACAACCGGCATGAATCTCGTGACCCCATTGCTCTGCCCGCGGTTTACGGTAATAATCGAAAAAACATTTCCCGGCTGACGGGCAATGACTTCGGCCGGGATGCTCCGATAATCCGTCTCTTGCCTGAAATCCAGAAGCTCTCTCAACTGCCGGTTCTCCAGCCGCAGCTCGATGATATCTCTGGATATGCGTTCGTACTCCAGAAGCTCTTGCCGGATCTGGCTCAGCTCCTGCCGGACCTGCTTCAACTCCCCAATCGAATTAAAGGTGCCGGAGACCCACCGCACGAGGCCGGAAATCGCCAATTGAAATACGGAGAGAACGCTCTGCCCGATTTCCTTGGGTTTTACGACCAAATTTTCGTTGGTAATTATGACCAGCAACAGCGAAAACACGACAAAGAAGACAAAGACGGTGCCCTGCTTGTGTTTTGCCGCGAATGATCTCAAGCCTGCCATTGTCCCGCTCAGGCTCTAAAATTGTAGAATCTTCTCCCGTTGTCCTTTAAGCTCTCCAAGAACTTACCCGCACCCAGGGCAACGCACATGAGCGGATTCTCAGCCAGTATTACCGGCACGCCCGTTTCTTTCGCTATCAGTTTCGGCAATCCTTTGAGCAGGGCTCCTCCGCCCGTCAGGACAATCCCGCGCTCGACAATGTCGGCCGCCAACTCCGGCGGCGTTTGGCCCAGGGTTCTCTTGATGACTTCGATAATGTCGGTGATCGGGCCCTGAAGCGATTCTTTGACTTCAATGGAATCCAGCTCGATTCGCCGCGGCAGCCCCGTTATGGCGTCGGTGCCC
>SDBT01019117.1_pt1 | contig 10742 bp, 7 predicted proteins | sample 2277101 | NCBI WGS metagenome assembly SDBT01 (sample SAMN10404973, study PRJNA504765) | marine sediment metagenome | isolation source: marine sediment core GS10_PC15, 103 cmbsf | place: Arctic Ocean: Southern Knipovich Ridge | collected 2010 | reverse complement strand
ATTATCCACATCGTCACAGACGCCGTCAAGATCGATATCGTTGTATGGATCGTGGGGGCAGGGATCGCTTGCATCCGGGAGTCCGTCGTTGTCATCGTCAGTATCGCAGGCATCGCCAAAACCGTCCAGGTCTAAATCCGCCTGATCGTTGAAGAGGAACCTGCAGTTGTCTTCCCATTCGACAGCCCCATCGCCGTCTTCGTCCCATTCGTAAATGGTGAAATCGATGTTTACCGTATCAGAATCAAGCGCTTCGAAGGGGAGAGCCTGGTACTCAACGGGGTCATGATAGTTACCCCAGGGCTCGTTTACCTGAAAATTCGCCGTCGCCGTTCGTGTCCATGTAGGCCCCGATGTAATACGTTCCGGGTTCAACCTCGGGAAAACTGAAAGGCCCCGGCGAGGAGATCTCTGTCTCATAGAGCCGTTGATAAAATACAATCATATGAGACCACTGATGGGAGAACAGACCTATATGTATTGTCCCCGTTTCCGGTCCGCCATAGGATAGGGTGCCCGTGACCCCGCCGGGCGCCGCTATGATTGCGGGCGCAATAAGAATAATGAGTGCCAGCAGCGACAACAACATCGTCAAGCGCCAGAGAGTGTTTCGATGTTTCTTTAAAGCTTTCATTGATCCCCCTCTGCTTCATGAAATCTCAACGACAGAAATCAGAACGACACGATGCCAGCTATTACCTTGTCAAAACGCGTTATCCTTGACACAATAGAAAAGACTCGCGGCGGAGACCCAGTTCCCCCCGTGGGCCGGAGCTGCCAACTCTTGACTCTTGGCTGAGGGAGCTTCCTCACCGACTAGAACTACCCTGCCCACCCTGTTCTCTTCATCAAGCCGGATATATCGTATGAAACGAATATCCGAGAAGGGGAAGACCTGAAAAGTGCTTATGAGAGGGCTTCAAAGCAGGTTGGTATGCTATTTTGCCTCGAAGCAAAGACTCAAGCTGCTTTGGGGGGTTATATAACCCAACATTCGACCAATGCTGTAGGAGCTTGTGAAGAGTATCTAAAGCACTTGTCCAATCTTCCAGGTGAAAGTACTGACGGAAGTACCAAAACCCCCTGAGATTGTTATAGTAGGCTCTGGAACCGTAGTTTCAGGGCTGCTTCATCGTTGAATAGTACAGATTTCTCATTTTTGATTCTTTGGAACTCTTCCCGGCCCAGCGAGGCCGGGTCATCCTTTTGGGGTATTGGGATCAAATAAGTTGTCACTTTTCTACGCCAGAGAGTAAAAGCCAGTTTCAAAGCTTCCCCTTCCTGGGTGTCCCCATCGAACGCTACATAATATTCCTTGAAACCTGTTGCTAGGAGTTGTTCTATTTGCTTCAGGGAGAACCCTTTTCCATATGTAGCTACTGCATTGCGTCCTGCAATAATGGCTGATATGGCCCCTTCACAAATAATCACTGTTTCATAGTTCCTGGCAATATTGAGGTAGGGTACGAACTCTGATTTTGAAATTCCTTTCGGTGTCTTGTACCGCAGAGTTTGATTATTTGTATAGTCCCGAGCAGAGTAGATTAGGCACTCCCCATCGTCATCAAAAGCTGGAAATATGACTCGTTGATTCAGGTCTGTGAAGCCATGTCCGATTCGGTAAAGTTTGATATCTTCCCAAGTAAGTCCCCGGCTGAGTAAGTAGTGCGAAGGTTCAGTATCTGGCAATATTTCCCAGTAGTCATCTGGGAGCCCTGCTTTCACTGGATCAATCTTTTTTTCGTCTTTGTCTATGCCTTTGAGTCTAGATTTTAGATCGTCTACTGTGACGGTTGAAACATTTACTTGTGCTTCGTCAAACTGTACCCCCATTTTCTTTAGTAAGAATTTTATGCCTCCACCATTATTGCATTTGAAGCAATTATATTTTCCCTTCATGGGGTTTATATAAAGGTGATTTTCTTTTCCGCAAAAGGGGCAGTCAAATGTGTATTCTTGTCCAGAGGAAGCCGGGGTTCCCAACTGTTTCAAAGCCTCTTCGACTTGCTGGAGATTGAATTCCATTTACAACCCCTCCCAATCGAATCCTGACTCTTGTGCTAACCATTGATTTGTTTCTCGTCTTGGTGCTGCTGGAAGGTTCCCCGGTTGAGGGGGTAGAACGGCTGTTGGGATAGGTATGGCAGTCCCGTCTGCTGTCTCCCCGGCCCTGACTTCCTCCACCCTGCGATTGAGGTCGGGGTCTTCCCAAACCCTTGACTGGAGGGGGTTGAGCCTGCAATATAATTCCCAGTCCGAAGCTGTATGTCTCATAATTGGAAACCCGAGTCGTAAAATTCCAGCCTGTGATTCTTCTGCTGTACGATTTAGGGTGATGAGATTATCAAGATTTGCAGCCTTTAGAAATGAATCTGCTAACCCGGTTTCGTTACTGTCTTCTCGTGCTTGGGTTCGGTTGATTTGAGAGGCCGAAATAATAGGACAAAGAAAGTCGTCCCCAAGCCCAATCAGTTGGTCATATACTTCCCCCATTGCTCGATAGGTTGAACCCTCTTTGGTAGCCGTTACTTTGAGTCGGTCGGCGTAATCAACCATTATAAGTCCAGGTTCTATATTCATTTTGGAACAGTAGGCCGTGACATAAAATCGCAGGTCATTTACAGTAGTTTGACCTGGAGAGTTGTATCGAATGTGAAGAGTTCCGGGGTGTAGGTTGCATTCCCGTATTTTATTTGCTAAATTGAGATGATACAGCGGATCATCTGCAATGATTCTTTCGAAATCTGTATGCGTTACATTAGCTGCATATTTGAGCATCAAGTCAGGTACTTTTGCTTCCAAGGAAAAGTGGAATACGCAAGCATTTGGTCTAGTTTTAGCGAGGTATTGCGCTGCATGTGCTCCGATTGAAACAATTGTGGATGTCTTACCCCGTTTCGGTGGCCCTGCAATGACTGTTAGTGATCCTGCTCCTGGTCCTCCCCGTAATCTGCGATCCAATGTTGGAAATCCAAGAGGTACCTTGTTTTTTTCTGACCATACGGGGTCATCCCGCAGCATTTTGGGTAAGGCGGGGGCTGTTTGTATGAAGTCAACCCCGGCTGATGCTGCTGATCCAATGCTAAGAGCTTTTTGAATATGGGCCATTGCATCCCCATAGTCTTCGTCCTTGTCGAGGAGTTCGATGATGTTGGAAACGGCTGCTTTCATTTCCTCCCTTCGTCCAAAGTCTATAACTTTGCTGCGAATGAAGTCCCGATCCTCCAGATTTACAGAAGCTGCTTGATTTAGGCGCATTCGGTAGAGTTCTACCAATTCAACGGCGTTGGGTAACTTCCTTATCTTATGATAATGATCTGACATAAGCACATCGAGCGTTTCTTTCCCTGGTCGCTCGTGATGTGTTTGGTGATATTCCAGGATCAGGCCGATGATGATTCGATCTTCGTCCCGGGCAAAATAATTTGGGTTTATGGCATCGTAGGATTCTTTCAGGAATGTTGGGTCTTGGATACACAGTCCGATAACTTTTAGTTGAAACTCATCTGTGTAGATACTGGGCATGTGACGCTTCTCCGGCTCATACAGGTGTCCAAAAGGTATATCGGAATACCGTGAAAAGAAATCCGTCCTTTTTGAAATTTTTTTTTATCCCTAATATTGGTTCAATGGTTCACACTGTAAATTTAGGGTTGTTTTTGAAATCTGAAAAACAGGGTTATCCCCATTTTTTGGGGGTCCCGAAAAAAGCATAGAGCACCTAATTAGGATAGTATATATATTTATATATACTATCCCTTTAGGGGGCAGACGGTCATTTTTTTGTGTGGTAGGTTTTTTTATTTATTTTACCGTTTTTTGGGAAATATCCTTGTTCTGGGACGGTTCCCGGATATGTTGAGATACGTCAGATTTGAAATAAATTTGAGAAATCCGTCTTTTTATAAGACTGGATTCCGAAATAGGATATGGAGGATGGGTCCACATGGCTAATAGTGTCAAAAATCGAAGAAAAAAGCCAAAAAAGGCTATTTCTGCGTTTGATGCTCTTGATGAGAACGATTTGAGAGTTCTTCGGACTGCCATTATTGCCCTTTTGGAGATTTACCCCAAGCAGACTACTTTGGGGAAAGCTCAGAACCATATTTCGGCCCGATACGAGAAGTGCCGGGAGGTTCGATATTCCCGATATTTGGAATTAGCCATTCATTACAGTTTGAAAACAAAGGGGTCCCCTTGGCCGATCCATGAGATCAAGATTTTGACACCGAAAAGGCCCTCCGGGGAATTTGTTTGTCGCTCCAATGGGGCCCAAGTTTTGGCTTACCGTCCTGATACTGCCGAGTATATTGGCTATTACATGGAGGATGAGAAGTCCCATAATTCCTGTATTGGTTCGGGGGATCACCCCCTGAAAGCTATAAAGAAATTCAATGTGTTGTGTAGAGAGCATCCAGAAGGTGCTGCCTTTGCCAACTTGAATGCAGAGTTTCCGCCAGAGGAAGCTAAATTAGACTGATGTAGACTGGAGTAAAGTATGTCGTTACACGGGGTTGATATACCTCCCCACTTGCGAGAGTGGGAACCGAGAATGGATTATTTTGTAAGGCGATTCCAAGTTCCAGGAAAGCTGGATAGTGAAGAGGTCGTTCAAGAATGTTTGATAACTTTGACTGAATTGAGTGCTAAATATAGTTCTGAGGAGCTTCAAAAAGTTGCCCCTGTTTTGCTGTATCGGAAGTTTATAGATACGGCCCGAATAATATTTAGCGAGGGTAAGGATCACAGAATAGAAAGGCCCCTATCGGATCGAGTTATGTTAGAAGAAACACCTTCGAATGTAGTACATGACAACTTTTATTGGCTTACCCCGGTAGAGTCCCCTGTAGACCGTGCTTCTTACAATGAAAAACTACGAATGTGTATTGCTAAGATAAAGCGTATGTCTGAAGAGCATTTAGAGCTATTTACCTTGTTGGAAAACCCCCCACCTGATTTGGAGGGTTTGCGAGAAAGGTATCGCTGTGAATGTGGGAGTAATGTTAGGCGAAGGAATTCGATTCCTTTCTGGGCTTGGTACCTGAATAAACCTCAAGCCCGGGTAATGCATTTATTGCAAGATATTCGCCTCGTTGTGTCCCGCATATTTGTATCTAAGAGGTTTTCTATATGACGATGGAAGTAAGTATTCCACAAATTTACCTTGCTGCTCCTTTTTTCAATCCTGAGCAGGTAGAGCTGGTCGCTCGTTTAGAAAGCGTATTGGACGGCTCTGGGTTCAAAGTTTATTCCCCCCGCCGTGATGGTGGAGAGGTTTCCCCAGCGTCCCCGAAAGAAGAAAGACAAAGCATATTCCATTCGAATATCAAATCAATATCGAGGTCTGATTTAGTTGTGGCTGTAGTGGATTCGGTTCTGTGTAAAGAAGCCGATTTTGCTATCAAGAAGCCAACGCCAGAGGGAGATGTCTATCACCCTTTATTTGAAATATTTACTGATCCTGGGACTGCTTTTGACCTTGGGGTTTCTTATGCTATGGAGGTTCCCTCCATTTTGTATAACCCCGCTTCGAGAGAGGGGGAAGGTAATCCCCTTCCCCTAAATTTGATGTTGGGTGAAAGTGCCTGGGGTTATTGTGAAACGTTGCCGGAACTTATCAAAATGCTTGAGATAGCTAATGAAGCCTATGCTTCCCACTATCGAGAAGCTAAGGAAGCCAGTACTATAAAGTACCAGAAGGAATTGAAAGACCGATGGAAGCAGAAACAGTACTCGGGTCGAGTAATCTAGCGGTTTACTCCCCGGATTGCGTTCATTGCCCGATATATAAATCACATGGATACGGAAATATTCATAATTGGGGAAATCCTAAACCCTCTTTGATGGTTATTGGTGAATACCCTAGCGAGGAGGATGTTACACAAGGTCGTTTCCTTGTTGGTAAGGGTGGTCAATTACTTCAGCATTTTATGAAGCTATCCGGTATTCCGATTGAGGAAGTTTTGTTCACAAGCACTGTTCGTTGTGCCCCCCGTGATATTGCTGGTGAGGTTGTTGGTACGAATGAGGTCAAAGGGTGTGTAGAAGCCTGTTTGGGGAATCTCAAGAAAGAGATTCTAATGCTTCGGCCAAAAGTTATTCTGGCAGTGGGTGCTGTAGCAGCCCAAGCCCTTCTAGGTAAAAAGATTACATTGAAACAGTGGAGGGGTAGGAACTTACCTCTCAATTTGTTTACCCCTACCTGGATTATGTGGGATATTCAATGCTGGGTTGTGGAGCACAAAGCTACTCCCCCCTTTGAAATTGCTTGGGGTGATGAAACTCAGTTCAAGGATGTTTTAGAGTGGGCTAAGTCTATGGGGTATGAGCCCCCTCAAATTCCTGCTTTTGTGACTTACAAACCTTCCTATGTTTTGCGCCAAGATAACAGGCATATGGATTATTCTTATTTGAATGAGGATATGTGTAATTCCCTTACCCAAACTTCTGCGGGTCAGATGGTTATAAATGATCTTCGCATTGTTCGGGATGAGATGCATTACAAAGGGATTGAAGTAAAGCTTGACGATGAAGAAGAAAAGGATTACGAGTGGATCAATACTCCTGAGGAATTGGAAACCTACGTTGATGAAGTGCTTACTTTGTACCGAGCTGGCTCTATAGATAGGATTGCAGTAGATATTGAGCATTCCAGAGTGGATGGAGCTGAATGGGTTCATAGTGTAGGTTTGATGAATTTTACTCCGATAACTGAAGTTACTGCGGTTATTCTAACCCATGCTAAAAACCAAAGTCGAGTTGTTCGAGTATTCAAAGGAGATTCCAAGTTCACTTCCATGGAAGGTTATGGTCTCCTTTCAGTTGAATTGAAGAGGCTCCTAAAAGAGGTCCCGGTAGTCGGTCAGAACTTTGTGTTTGATTCCCATATTCTACGTAACTACTTGGGTGTAACTGATATAAATTTTTACGCTGATACGATGTTGATGCATCATTGGCTGAAGGTTGGCAAGAACAATGGCTTGGACTTTATGGGCTCCCTGTATTGCCAAACCGGGGGTCATAAACGGGAAATGGATTTAGCTTTGGCTGCCCTGCCCCCCGAGGAGAGGTCTTGGAAAAATACTGATGATGATGTATTTTTCAGATACTCGGCTGCTGATGGTGATATTACTTTACAGCTATCTTATATTTTGGAAGACCTGATCAAGAAGGAAGGTCGGTGGGATCATTATCTTTGTTTGATGAAGGATCACGGAGTTTGGGAACTAGTTCGTGATATGCAGTATTGCGGTATGAAGTTGGACCCAGATGCTTGGCGTGAGTTATGTATTGAGTTCCCGTCCAAGATGTTTGCTATTTTGGATAAGTTAGATATTTCCCCAATCCTGGAAAGGTTTTATACCGAAAAGTGTAATGCCTATAATGCAGATATGTTGAAAAGGAAAAAAGAGAATAAGGTTCTGAAGTTAGAAGACTTCAAAAAGGAAATGAAAACTTCTAAGGGTCGGAAGGTGTATAAGAACCGATTCAACCCCAAGTCCCCAAAGCAGACAAAAGAGCTTTGGAAGATTATGGAAATTCCCATTGATAAAATTCCAAAGATTGGGAAAACTAAAGGGGGTGATCTTAGTACAAATGAAGATAACCGGGATAGGATTCTAAACTCTTTACGTAAGTGGAATCAGGCTAGTATAGGCACAGAAGCCCCTACAGATGAGGGTCCTTGGCAAGCCCATATTGAAGTTATCAATACCATTGCTGAGTACATCTCCTTGCAAACCCTGCATTCGATGTATATAAAATCTATGCCTGCTTTTGTTCCTCGGGGTGGTGTTATTGGTTCCGATGTGGATTCGGAAGTTGTTCAATTGACGGATGATATTACGAATACGCAAAAGTTTACTGACATAAGTGTAGTTTCTGACATTGCTGATATTTTTGTATCCCGGTTGAAAAAGTCCAGTTTAGAAGGGCTTGACGATATGCCCCCGCATATAGTTACTTATGGGGATATGGCACCCTTTGGGTTTACCCATCCGTCTTTTATGTTGTCAGGGACTGATACGGGTCGCTTGAGTTGTAATAATCCAAATGTTCAGCAATTGACTGCCCTTGTCAAGAAACTGTATTGTTCAAGATGGAAGGGTCAGGGAGGTGTGTTTTTAGTTGCTGACTACAGCCAAATGGAAGTCCGTATCATGGTCATGTTGGCGAATGATGAAGGGCTCCGCGAGGCAATCAATCAGGGAAGAGATGTTCATAATTACACGGCTTCCATGGTGTTTGGTGTTGATGAGAATAATGTTCCCCCTAAACTACGGCAACGCTGTAAGGCGGTTACTTTTGGCCTTTTGTATGGAATGGGTGTACCTGGGTTAGCCGCCCAATTGAATATATCTAATAGGGAAGCTGCTGACTTGGTGGAAAAGTTTTTTGCCCAGATGCCTGCTGTCCGAAAATTTGTTGAGGATATGGAGAATTTCTGTCACCAGCATGGCTATGTGGAAACCATATTCGGTAGGCGTAGGCCCTTGCCTGATATTCATTCTTCTGAATCCTGGCTCCAGGCTGAAGCCGAAAGAAGAGCTGTCAACACCCCGGTTCAATCTGCTGCCAGTGATTTTACTGCTATGTCTGCTGGTAGGATTTGGAAAGACATTAGAGAAAGAGGATACGAGGTTTTCCCCCTTTCCTTAGTTCACGATAGTTTTATGGTGGATACGAAGCCCCGTCACATTTTGGATTTGATGGGATTGTTCACCTATCAGATGGTTGAGGTACCCCAAGCTATCTATCCTTGGTGTAACGTCACTCCAGCAATTGATTTTGAGATCGGTGCAGGGTATGGAGGACTCATGCCTGCGTCGCTTGAAGGGTCGGATTTAGTAGTGGTAGGAAAAAAAGATAAATTTATTCCTCTTTTTACTGAGCTGGAATCCGATATAGGTATTGGAGGGTTTACGGAAGAGCCGTTGCCCCTCAAAGATAACCAGGAGCCGGAGTTCAAATTCCGGGTTGCCTTAGCTTGATGGAAGACTGATGACGAATGTTGTTACAGAGGAGATGAATGAGATAAAGCGTTCCTTGTGGGGTGCTTATGAAGATAAATTTATAAGTGATATTGGGTATTCGGAGCTGTGTAGATGCGTAGATTACATAGCCGACCCGGTTTCGGATGTAGTTCAAGCTATGAGAATTCATCCGATACACCGAGCGAAAGCCGGGTATTACAAAGGTGAAATTGATTCGAGGTTATCTTCCTGGTCTGATAGTCAGGAAGAGATTCGAGAAAGGAAATGGAATAAAGCGTATAAGGATTTGATGGATACCGGGTATTCAAAGCCTACCAAAGATCAAGTCCAGAGCGTGATTTCAGGTGACGAGGAATATGCGACTCTTCGGGATAAAGTTCGGAAGTTGAAGAGGTTGTCAAGTCTGGTTGGAACTATCTATACCACGATTGATCAACGTCGGAGCCTTTTGGAACAGATAGCCAATACAGAGCGTTTACGCCGTCGTCAAGAACAAGAGCAGTGACCCCAATATAAGGAGAAAAAGGTCATGTCAAATCAGCAGGTACCGTTGTCTTACAACGTGAGCTCGATGCAGCAGGATGCTACACGTGCTATTGATGATAAAGAAAACCGTTCGAGTGGGAGACCCTATTCCACTTTGAAGTCAGGTATCACGTACTTTTACTTGTGTGGTCCAACCACGCAAGAACAAGCTGCGGGTGGTTGGATTGGTAAAGAGATTGGATTCCATGAATGGTTCCACGAGACCAAAAACGATTACATCTGCACCGAGAAGACGAAGGAATGGAGAGACTTGGGAATTCCCTGTCCTTTGTGTGCTTTGCATAATGAAGTTCGTACCATGTATCAAGATCAGGGCAAAGAGCCTGATAAGAAATTGCGTAATCTGGATGCCACTATTCGAGGCCACCTCAATATGTGTTTGATTGCTTACCAAAATGGTGATGCGGATAAGAATAATGTTGTCCCCCATAGTATTGCAGAGATGAAGAGCGCCAAAGATCAAACTCGGGTTTATGAATACCGGGTACCCCTGTCTGTATATGATTACCTTCGTTCAATTCCGAAAACATACCCGGGTATTGGGGATATTACCAACCCTCATGATGGGGTGATGTGCACTGTTACCAAAACGGGAAAGATGCTAAAGACGAAGTATGAAACTAAATTGATGGGCACGAATTCAATTCAAGGTTTTGTACCAACCCGCCAGAAGTTTTTCGCAACAGATGAGCTTATTCAAAAGTACTTAGGGAATTTGTATAAGCACGGAACTAAATTTGAGGTTTCTTACAAAACCCCTGATTCGGTTTTGTTGGATAGTTTGAACCGTGTTGCGAATACGGCAAGGCAGAAGGTTATGGCTGTTATGAAGGCCCAGTCTGCTCATGTTGCCTACCCTCAGTATGGGCAGGCTCAGCCCCCTGCTGTGAATGTAGGTGCGCCACCAGTGGCCCCGCCCCCAACCCCGGCTTTTCAGCCCCCTGCTCCGGCAGCGCCTGCTGCTTCAGCAGTACCCCCACCCCCGGCTCAGACTGCGGTTCCAATGCCCCCAGCCCCACCCCCCCCTACCCAAGTGCAAGCTCCGGTACCACCGCCCCCACCAGCAGCCCCTGCTGCTCCACAAGCCCAGATTCCACAACCGCCTGCGCCCCCGGCTCCTCAAGCCCCGGCAGTTGTAATACCTCAACAACCTGCTGCACCTGAAGCCCCACAAGCGCCAGTGGCTTCGCAGCCCCCGGCTAC
>SDBT01019116.1_pt1 | contig 10742 bp, 7 predicted proteins | sample 2277101 | NCBI WGS metagenome assembly SDBT01 (sample SAMN10404973, study PRJNA504765) | marine sediment metagenome | isolation source: marine sediment core GS10_PC15, 103 cmbsf | place: Arctic Ocean: Southern Knipovich Ridge | collected 2010 | reverse complement strand
AGTTTATCAAGCATTAGAAATGTCAACATAAATTTTGAGGGCCAAAAAATTAACAGTTTGATTTTTTAAGTGGTTGTGTCGAAATCGACAAACTTCGACCCGCTCCTCATTGGGAAGCATTCTCCTGTAAATAAGATTTCAAACGATCGTCCCATGCAATTCCTCTATCGGCCGCACTAAGAAACTCTCCAAAAATCTCTACCGCACATTGACCCTCTCCCCTTAACTTCCTCAATGTGTCTGCCCATGACGAACTACATAAGTATTCATCTCCTAAATTTGGAGCACCTTCCAAGTTTCTCAATGCTCTTAGACTTAAATTACGCTTTGACCCATTATAAAAATAACAATGAACAATAAAAGTATTGAAAAATTTTCTTGTAAATGAACTATCGTCTTCACGAGAAACTCTTACCCCTAGTTTACTAAATAATCCTTTTACCTTTTCTCTACGTGTACCAACATATAGACGTTCCCATAAAGGATCGACAACACCACAAGACATCCTAAATACTGAGTTTTCTCTGTAAGCACTTCGCACTCTTTTGTTAACATCGGTTAGAGCTTCACCTTCTTTCAACCCCGCGTGTAAATCTTTTAAACAATTGTCTACCCAGCGGGGTGGCATAATTTGATTCGCTGGGTGTATTTCAGGCGTAGACCTAAAAGAACCACTAGAACCAGGCGGTGTCATTGTAGCATATGGGCAGGTGGGAGGATCTCTTGTGAGTTCCCTTGAACGTATTGGCCCATAAGCAGGACCAGTTGACGTATAAGCAGTTGACGCACAAGCAGTTAACTCAGGACGAGTTTTCCAGTGTGGAGGCACCAGAGAAAACGCCGGGTTGGTCGGTGTAAGCGGAAACTGTGCGCTCATTTTAACCTCAAGCTATGTAAATAAAGATTTATGAGATAATGATAACTTCTTCGTATGAATAAATCAAGGGAAAACGGTGCTTCCTTAAAAGGCTGATCGTTACCCATAAGTCTAAAATTTAGTATGCTGTTTTGCTTTTTACAAGGAATGGTTGGAGTGATAGCGACGCAATTTTTAGCAATGAGAGAACACTGCCGATTATCTCCGACAACGCGAGTTGAAGAAGCAATACATAAACACCGGATTATGATTATAGAACAGCGGCTGAGCGTGAAACTGGAAACTGTGAGAGGTTTTTGGCGCAGTCCTGCGCGCTTAGGCGGTTTTATAGGGCGCAAATCGGACGGGGAACCTGGATGGCAAGCGATCTGGGAAGGTTATACAAGATTGCAAAGCATGTTGTGGAGGACAAGCCTGTTTGTGACTTGTGGGTAACGATCAGGTTCGGTTGTCTGCTTCTGGGTAGAGGTTTTTTAAAAATTCTCTGTCCCTATCTAAGAAAAGATCTAAATAGGGACAAGGAATATTCTTTATTTGATGTATCTGGCGATGATTGAGTTTAGAAGGCCTTGAGCCTCAATAATATCGAGGACGACAACGGCAAAAGAGAGGACGATGATCATTGAGAGGAGTGCTCTTCCGAGAGGTCTGGAGTAAAACTTGGGGGTTTTAAGCTTCCAGGCCATTGCGGCGGGGAGGATGCCTAGGAGAATGGCAACGAGGGCTCCGGCGTGATCAAGGGCGAGGTAAAAGGCGCGCTTGTAGGCGAAAACAAAGAAGAGGGGCGGAAGAAAGGTTAAGACAATAGCTATAAAGCGTCCTTCCCAACTCTTTTTTAGCTTAAAGCCGTCGATAAGGAAGTCGGAAAGGCTGAGCGCCACCCCGAGGAAGGAGGTGATGACGGCAAAGAAGGTGAAGAAGCGGGCAACGACACCAAGCCAAGGCGTATGCAAGAGATGAGCGAGGGGCTCTGTAATGAGGTTCCCCTCTTTCCAGGTCTCCCCGAGGATTCCAAGAGGGACAACTCCAAGGACTAGCGCTTGCCAGAGTAGATAGAAAAATAAGGGGAGAATGCTTCCAATGACGATTGCTATGACGAGGGGTTTACGCTCGTGCTTAAAGTAGGTGGTCAAACTTGGAATGACAATGTGGTAGCCAAAGGAGGTGAAGACAACGGGGACGGCAAGGCTCAGAGCCGGAAAATCACAATGGAGTAGGAAGGTAGGCTCGATGTGTGCGGGAATGATCGCGATGAGAAGGAGGAAGGTTATAATGAGTCCTAGCATGAGGAATCTGTTGATGTAATCCACGCCCACAGTTCCAAGGTAAACAAAGAATCCGAAGATGACGGGGAGGCAAAACGGTGCGATATAGGGTGAGATGGTGTGTCCTGTCACAGCATGAACAGCACCGACAAACATGGGTGTGCTTGCCATGATGTAAGCGGCAGTGAGGGAGTAGAGGAGAAGGAGATAGACTACCCAGCTGACCCCTTTTCCCCAAACACCAAGGGTTTTGCCTGCCATGGAGATGAAATTGGGTTCTCCTTTGACAGCTAGGTTTACGTCCAAAAAGAAGAAAGAGGTGCAGAGCATAATGAGCCAACAGAAAAAGAAGAGGAGAAGCGCAGGGAAAAAGCCACCAAAGGCTGTGGTGACGGGTAGTGCGAGCATTCCGGCGCCGATGGTTGTACCAGCAACAATGAATGTTCCTCCAATGATCTTGAGTGCGTTCATAAAACACCTGGGGTAACTATTAAAAAGATGGAAATAGATCTATTCCAAAAACGGAGCAGAGTTGAAAGAAAAAGATAAAGAGAGCGAAGAGGGCGATGACAACAAGCATAGGCCTACCGCCCATGAGGCGGTAATGTGACGGCGTCTTTTTGACGTAACGTCCAATCCACACCATGAGCACAGGCATGACGCCAAAAAGGATCACAGCGCAGATACCTCCACCAAAACTTAACGCTTTGTAAAAGATTTGGGGATAGAGAACGGAAAAGAAGAGAGGGGGGATTAGGGTAAGGGCGCACAAGGCTATTGACTCTTTTTTCTTCCGTTTGATTTTAAGGCCATCGGCCCAAAAGTGAACGAGGGCTAAAGCTTGAGCCAAGAAAGAGGTGAGGATGGCAAAGAAAGCAAGACCTTGTGCACAGGTGCTCACCCACGAGGCTCCGATGAGTCCTACAATGGATTGCGAAGCTTCCCGTCCCAGCTTGAGGCTCTCTGTAATTCCGTATTCTCCTTGTGCAGGGACAATACCTAAGACAACAAAATCCCAGATTAGATAGATGATAAGGGCAAGTAAGCTCCCACCAATAATGGCTATCCGCACGCGTTTGATGTCCCCTTTCATGTAAGCGGTAATACTGGGGATCATGTTGTGAAACCCAAACGAGATAACCAAGATGGGAAGAGATAAGACGACATAGGGGAGGTGCATGTGATTTAGGAGGGCGGGAGTCATGTGTTTTAACCCAAAGACAACGAGGCCGACATAAGCAATGATCATCCCCACCATGAAGAGGCGATTCCATAAATCAACGGGCCGCGTACCGGCGTAGACAAGGGCGCCAAAAACAACGACAAAGAAGGCGCTGCCCACCCAGACGGGAAGTCCATTGTGAAACAACTCTGAGTAAAAAGTGGAAACGAGACCACCACTTCCTGCGGTATAAGCGACAAGAAGGGAGTAAAAGAGGAAGAGGTAGAGGAGCCAGCAGAGGCCGCGCCCCCACTTACCCAATGAGTGTCCGACCATTGTGAGTAGGTTCACTTGGGTTTTAAACCATCCGTTCACTTCAATTAAGAGTAGGCCTGTGAGTGTCATGAAAAGCCAAGCCAGAAAGAACATGATGAGGGAGGGATAAAAACCAGCGAGCCCTGTAACAATTGGAAGACCGAGCATTCCGGCGCCAATGCAACTTCCACTAATGAGAAGCATACCGCCGACGACACTACCGGGTTTTTCAGACATGAGCCTTACCCGCCTCTCTCTTCTCAACAATGCGGATCTCTTGACCTAATCTACCAAGTTCGTACCCTTCAAAATCGACAAACTTGAAGAACCGCTCAAACTGTGGAAAAACCTGTATGACCTGCTTTGCCATCTCTTGGGCGATGTAACGATAATTTGAATGTCCAGCCGGTGAGGAGCGGACTTCACAAAGCCATTGCAATGCTCGCAGGTTCACATGAAAGTACCAATGTATGTTGTATCCCATCGGAACGACGTATTGCGCCTCTTCTGGGAGTTCTCCCGAGATAGTATCGTAGACTTCTTTAGCTGCCTCCATGGCATCGACATACTCTTTTTCCATCTTTGTCCCTTTGATCTCTGTGGGGACGTAGTATCCAAGGTCACAAGAGAGAAGCTGGCGTTCTTGTGTGAGCGTTCGGTGCCGCTGCAGGTCGCGATAAGCTCCAAAATCTGCCACCACTTCAAAGGTAAACTGCGCATGTTCTAAAGCGCGAGGTGATTTGTGACGGCGATTTTCTCTGTAGTTGCACGCAGCGTCAAGGATACGGCCGAGCTCATCGTCGCTCAAAGCGCGGGCGTGCTCTTGTAGCTCGTGTAAACCTGATTTTGTAGAACTAAAGAGGAGGGATGCTGCCACCTTAGCTGGAGAGTCTGAGTCATAATGAATGAGGCGTACGCCCGGACTATACATCCTGTCTAGCGAGGAGGCGTAATGACCTGCCAAACTCTTGAGTTCGTTTTGCATCTGTTCAAAGAATTCGGAATAGGTTTTCTGGTGTTTATGATTGGGCTCGGCTCTACGGACAAAGGAGGGAACGGCTTTAGAAAGCTCTTGAAACGTCTTTTTTCCCACATCTTGGAGCTCGGCCAAGTTGTGACAATTCAGCTTTTGAATGAGCGTCTCAAAAAAACGGCCATTTCCAAAAAGCCCCATGTTCGTAAGTGAGCCGGCCGGAAGAAGCCCGCGTAAACAGTCGAGCACCTTGGCTCTTAAAGCCGCTGTATAAGCGACATTTGAGACGTCATGTTCCTTAGGAGATTTTTTCTCCATCACCTCGGTTAGCTTAGGGATCAAACTAGAGTAGGTGTCGAAAAGGCGATTGCACATGTCCAAATAGGTATCGCGGAAGGCGGATGTCATGAGAACGGGCTCACGGTAAAAGAGGTACTCACCATCAATCTTTTGATCAAAGTAGATGTAGCGGGTAGACTTTTCAAGAGGAGAACCTCCCAACCGAGCATCTTCAACGACCTTGGCCGCAATCATGGAGACATTTTCTAACGCGAGATGAGCACCACCTAGCTCTCCAATAGAATCATCACCAAAGCCATCTAAGATTCGATCGTAGAAATTTTGCGCTTTTTTGATCGCCATCATCTGATCGCGATCTTCATCTTCCGTATCGTGCGCAAATCCCGTAATGTCAGCAAACGCCGTCTCTTCATTTAGAATAAAGTCTTTTAAAAGGAGCGCGCGAAGCCCCAAGCTAGAGCGCGAATATCGAGAAAAGAGGGCACCTTTTATGACCTCCGGTAAGTTGCGCAAAACAAACACATTACTTGTGGTATTTGTTACAAAGCGACTCAGAATCTTAATTTGGCTTTCAGTAAACTCTTCGTAACCTTCTGACATTGTAACCTCTCTAATTTTGAACTAATAAGCGTTACATATTTCCCCTCTCAGGATCAAGTGAAATTTCTTGAGTAAAAGCGGGGTAATGGGAAAAATGCTAAACATGTTGAAACGTCCACGAAGAAACCGAAGATCCGCAGCTATCCGAGACCTCACAGCCGAAACAACGCTTCTGAAATCAGATCTTGTGGCGCCCTTTTTTGTTCTCCCGGGAGAGAAGAAAAAAGAGGCTATTTCATCTATGCCAGGAGTCTTTCGCCTCTCGGGAGATCTCTTGCTCGAAAAATTGGAATCCCTCTGCAAGCAAGGCCTCCTGGCTGCAGCCCTCTTTCCTGTCGTTCCTGCAGAAAAAAAGGACGCAATAGGAAGCGAAGCTCTAAACAGCAAGGGAGTCATACCAACTCTCATAAAAAAAATTAAAAAGGCTCTTCCCGAGCTGTGCCTATTTGCCGATGTAGCGCTCGACCCCTTCACCACTCACGGACACGATGGTGTTGTAAACGAAAAGGGAGAGGTCGTCAATGACGCTTCTGTAGAAGTTCTCGCTGCGATGAGCTTAGTTCTTGCTCAAGCGGGAGTCGACTTTGTTGCCCCCAGCGACATGATGGATGGGAGAATCGCTGCAATTCGAAACACGCTCGACCAAAACAATCTCACTGAGACAGGCATCCTTGCCTACGCGGCAAAGTACGCCTCTTCTCTATATTCCCCCTTTCGCGATGCGCTCCACTCTGCTCCCTCCTTTGGAGATAAGAAGACTTACCAAATGAATCCAGCTAACGCGCGCGAAGCTCTACTCGAGGCACGCCTCGATGAGGAGGAGGGTGCCGATATCCTGATGGTCAAACCTGCTCTCTTCTACTTAGACATCTTAACCAGGTTGCGCGAAGCCACCCACCTCCCCTTAAGCGCCTATCATGTTAGCGGAGAGTACGCCATGGTGATGGCAGCCCACGAAAAGGGGATGCTCGATGCCGATCACATTTTCATCGAAGCACTCACAAGTATCAAGCGTGCCGGAGCCGACATGATCTTTTCCTACGCCACACCAAGACTACTTGCTAGTGTCCCCTCATGGAGAAAGTGAAGAAACAGAAATAAGAAAGTTGCCACAAAGAAAGCCTTCCTCCTCTCTATGCTCTCTTCTTACTCTGTGGTAAAAATCTTCTTACTTATTTGGGGAAATGAGCGTTCAGTCTTTCATAAGAAGCTATCTTCTTTCTTCGCTGAGTGAGTAATAGAGGTGCTTTCCTGTGGCTGAGAATGCGCCATTATTACGCAGTGTTGCTGCCATGCCGTAGCCAATCGAAGAGCGAGAGCTCCTTCTTAGGAAGAAATCAAGAGGAATGGAAAATGCAAATCCACGATCGTGAAAGAAATTTCCCCCTTTTCCGGAAAGGGTGTACCAGAGTGAAAACTGAAAGCCGCTCTTAAATGTACGAGTCATCTCGATGCGCGAGCCTACATCTCTTGCAAGGAATAGACCTGACTTAAGAAGGAAGTCGAGCTGCAGGGGTTTGTAAAAATAATGAATGTCGAAGAAGGCTTGTTTACCAAGAAATGATTCATCACAGGCAACGCCTCCCTTGATCCGACGCACCGAGTTTGTGGTACCAAGCCCTAAGTAACGCCTCTTCCACACAAGCGCCCCTTCCACACCAAAAGCCCAAGACGATGTGACGGGGAAAAGAAGAAACTCGGCATTGGTTCCAACATAAGCGGGCTCAAAATACCCTCCTGAGAGGCGGGCAAACCAGCCTTTGTCGAGGTGCCACCCCTTTTGCAGGAATGCCTCTTCTAGGGAAAAATTAGACTCTTCGTGATAACGAAGCGCATCCGTGCGCACTTCCGGCAAAACCCTGGGTGTAAGCGCACTCTTTGAGTTGCGTGAGGAGGGTTTACTCGAATCGAAGGCGTAGCTCACTTGCACACGATAAAACGTCTGATCAAGGAGATACCCTTCGATAGCAGCAAGCAGGCCTAAGCTATGTTTGAATTTCCCCTCATCACCCTGAAAGTAGGAGAGGGAGCGTGGCCGGAACATAAAGGAGCCCAATCGCTTGTTCTGATGGTACAGCGAGAGGGCATCTGATGAGGGAGGAACGCACGGCTCGCGCATCGAAGAGATACACTCGAGTTCGCACTGACTTATTTTTCCTTCTTGAAAACGGAGTAGATCTTGCTGCCTAAAACAGTAAGAATAGGCTGGGATCCCATCCGCCTCCACGACTATGCTCACATAATCGACATCACTAGGAACCCTTCCTGCAAGAAGAAATATTAAACGCTCACGGACACACTCTACTTCACGGTACCGACTGTTGATGACTTTGAGCCACAGCACTTTTTTATTTTCGCAATCATAATATAGAGATGCCGTGTTGAGGAAGAGGCCTTGCTCGGATATTGCGTACGCAAGCCCCTTCACTTCCTCGCACACTTTCCCATGAACAGTAGACTCGCAATATAATTTGGGATTGCGCACTTTAGGAAGTAGCCCTGGCGAGGTTCCCATGGGATAGCGCAACGAGGCAAGAGCTGCGATCTCTTTGCCTCTCACACTCATTGCAGAAATCTGCAAGATGTCCCACCCCAGAAAACCGAGCCCCACATTCAAGCGTGAGTCCACCCTCCTGAGCTTAGCATCAACCCCAAAAGTTTCTCGATAATCGGTAGGGTCATATTCAGCTAAAATCGAAAGATCTTTTAAAATGGGAATATTGCTCTTTCTCAGAGGAGTCCATGCCATTCCTCCAAAAAAACCCTTTACTCGCTTACGCCCCCAGCCTAAAGAGACCTCAAAGTTGGCATCCAAAAAAGTTTTTGTCGCAATGATGTATTGAGTGTTTTGACTTACAGAACTAACAACCACATCGCCACCAATACTAATCATTGGTAGCCATGCCGGCCCATCTCCAGGCATTAACAAAGCAATTTTACCATTCACGATCCTCTCGGAGTCATCACTTAAGAAGGCAGAAATGCCCCCTTTAAACGTGCGGTAATTTCCAGAAAGCTCGAAACGTTTAAAGAGTTGAATCACGCCACCGTAGGTGTTGTAGGGGCGGATAGGTCCTCCGCCAATCGCTACGACTCCCTCGCGTTCCATACGGGCAGATGGCGTGAGAAAATACCCCCCAACCAAAGATTGGTTGTAAAAGAGCGGGAGACGCTCCTCTGCCTTGCGGTCAATTGTATCCACCATTTCTAGATCGCAAAAGAGATCTCCGACCTCTTCCGCTCTAAGAATAGAGAACCCAATCAGAAAAAAAACGGAAGCATTAAAAACTATTTTTCTCACTTTTTTAAGTAAACCTGAAATGAGAAAAAATCTCAGTTACTTTTCTCACTCACTCCGCCCTCAGCCTTTTAATTAACTGTATCACGTAAATGGAGTTCGAAAATTAATTTTGAAAAGAACCCGCTGCCCTGAGGTGCGATGTATGAGTTAATCAGTTGCTCCTTATCTTAATAGAATCTATACTGAGTAAGGCATTTTTACACAGAACCGCTTAATTTTTAGAGGATGTTGATGAGTTATCTAAATAATTTTCTTAAAACACTTGAAAATCACGACTACCCGGGTCTACTTAACTTATGGGAAGAGTTTTGCTTGGGCGATACACTGGATCTTGAAGAGGCAAAACGTATTTTAGAAGCCATTAAAAAATCAGATATGGCACTGATTTTTGGACGGCATGTCGAAAATATTCTCCCCCTCTTTCTTCCTTTAGAAGACTCTCCCGCTCGATACGAAGTCCTCAGACTCATCTTCGATCTACAGACTAGTAATTCAGAAGAACTCTGGACTCTCGCCCTATCTGAAATAGCAAAAAAGCACTCCTTACAAGAAAATTACCAAGAGAAGTTACGCATCCTAGGGCTAAGAAAAAAAGGGGATTTTCAAGGGGTGATTAGCAACTTTGATCTCATCAACCACATGAAAAAAAAGCACTTTGTCTTTCATACTGGTGGTTGGGGCGTAGGTGAAGTGATGGATTGCTCTCTTCTGAGAGAACAGCTAAGCGTAGAGTTTGACTACGTACCTGGGAAAAAAGACCTCTCTTTTAAAAATGCATTTAAGACCCTCATCCCTATTCCGGATGACCACTTCTTAGCGCTCCGCTTTGGATCTCCTGATCTTCTTGAAGAAAACGCCAAAGCAAATCCCCGTGAAGTGATCCGAAAGATGCTTCGCGACCTAGGACCTAAAACCGCCCAAGATATCAAAGATGAGCTCTGCGAGCTCGTCATTCCCGAAGAGGAGTGGACCAAGTGGTGGCAAGCTGCCAGATCCAAGCTAAAGAGAGACACGCTCATTGAGATGCCCTCCAGCTTAAAAGAGCCGTTCCGTCTCAGAATAACCGAAGTAACCCACGAAGAACGCCTTACGACAGCGTTAGAAAAAAAACCTGACGCAAACGCCTTAATACAAATCATCTACTCCTTTTTAAAAGACTTCTCCGAAACTCTAAAAAATGAACAATTCCGCTCAACACTTGAGGGCAAACTCTCAGAAATTCTCTCTTACAGTGAGATTACCAATGCCCAAGAACTTCAAATTCACTTCATTCTCCAAGACCTTTCAGGAAAAAGAGAGTTCCCGTCAATCCAAGAGCTCGTGAAGCGGTTTGAAAACATTGAAGCCGTACTCAACGACATCACCATCCTCTCTTTCAAAAAACGGCTTTTAATAGAATCACGGAAAGTGCGAGACGACTGGAAAGATATCTTCTTAAATCTCTTCCTCACTGTTGACTACAACCCCATTCGCGACTATATCTTAACAGAGCTCATCCAAGCAGATGAGATCACTGTTCTAAAGAAAAAGCTCGAAGAGTTGTGCGCCTATCCCTCACGCTATCCCGATATCTTCATTTGGTATTTCCAAAAGATTACAGGTAAAGATACCTCTCTGCCTTATTCCGATAATGAGGGAAAGAGCCGCTTCTTCGAATCATTTCTCATCTTATTAAGCCACCTTGAACAAAGTACAGGCTACAGAGATCTGATCAAAAAAATACACCTACTTCTCACAAAAAACCGCTACAGCCTCGTTCGCATGATCATGAAGGGAGCCAGCATCACCGACGTCAAAGAATTTTTGCTCCTAGCGACAAAGTGTCACTCTCTTTCCGATCACGACATTAAAATCTTGCATTCCCTTGCCGAGGTGGCTCATCCCAAGCTAGAAAAGAAGAACAAACAAAAAGAAGAGGAAGATCTTGTCATTTGGACCACACAAGAGGG
>SDBT01019115.1_pt1 | contig 10742 bp, 11 predicted proteins | sample 2277101 | NCBI WGS metagenome assembly SDBT01 (sample SAMN10404973, study PRJNA504765) | marine sediment metagenome | isolation source: marine sediment core GS10_PC15, 103 cmbsf | place: Arctic Ocean: Southern Knipovich Ridge | collected 2010 | reverse complement strand
GAAGTTGCTCGTCTGCCCAGGGATGTTATGGTAGAAATCGAGTGCACGGCCCAGATAGATGACAACATTGACAATATTTCCCTACTCCCTTTAGTTAGAAAGAACTCGATAGGATCGATTGTGGGGAAGTGATATAGCTATTATTTCTTCTTCGGTTAAAAATACGTATTATCTATTTTAGGGGTAGTTTTAAGAGACATACAGTAATATCTTGTCTAATTTTTCCTTAGCGTTCTTCGTGCCTTCGTGGTTTAAAAATCTATGTTCATCTGTGGCAAATTATTTCAGAATTTCCTTTACTTTTACCCTGAAATCGAGTATAATATTAACCCGGTTTGCCAGAAGGTAAATCCAATTCTCCCCAGCAGGGGCACGGCTGAAAGTCCCGACAGGTCGGGGATCTTCAGCGCCAGCAGGCCGCGATAATTCCAGTTTTTTACTCTTTGATCTTTCCTTAGCGTCTTGGCGCCTCGGCGGGACATAAACATGCTCTTTTACATAAAAATAGTCCCAGCCGGATGGCTGGCTCCGAAATTTTGATTTTTGCGTTCAAACTGACTAACAGTCAGTTTAGCCTTTTTCTGCAAAACAAACCCAAACAAATTTATGCCCAAGGTACCCAATTCGCCCGCCTGAACCTGTCCGGGGCCGGCTAACTCCTCTTTTCAATCTGCATTAGAAGCTTAGTAAAAACAAAATAGTGCAAGGGAAGGAACAGGTACCAGTACAGATGCCCGAAAACGGTGTTGGTATCATAATGGGCCGTTACGGACAGGACACTGCCAGAGTCATGTTGTTTGGTTCTAAATTCCATCCAGGCTTTGCCGGGCATTTTCATCTCCGCCCGCAGGAGAAGTCGCTCGTTTAGTCTAATATCTTCTACCCGCCAGAAATCCACTACATCGCTCATCTCCAGATTCAAACGCCTCTTTCTGCCGCGAGAAGAACCAACCCCAAGAAAAATTTTGTCAATCCCGCCCCGCATACGCCACATCCAGTTATGATAAAACCAACCTTCCTTACCTCCAATTCTGCAAACAGATGCAAAAATCGCAGCAGCGCTCTTTTTAGTGCTGAGTGAATAGGAAGTTGTGTATTTGGCAGGGCCGTCAAGCTCATGCAGTTTTACCGCCAATTCGTGGGCAGGCGGATAGGCGTCCGACCATCTGGTGTACACACGGTCCTGCTCCTGGCGGCTCAGAGCCTTGACGATGGCCTGTTTATAGGTCAAAGGCTGGAAAGGAATCAACAGTCTTGCCTCCGGGTCCTGGCAGACGACATCATTGAGCAGCCCTTCCATTAAGCATAGAGTGATTGCCGTAGGGACCGGTGTAAGCAAACTGCTAAGGTAAGAAAAAATCCTTATACCCGAAAATGGAATATGCAGGAAAATCCTCTTTTTACCAAGTAATTCAGCCATTATTTTCAGCATCTCCTCATAAGTTAAAATATCCATACCCCCTATATCAAGCTGTTTTCCCACCGTCTCCGGTGTCTCTAAAGCGCCGACCAAATACTTGGTTACATCACGGATAGCAACCGGCTGGCATTTGGTTTGGGCCCAGGGGGGCATCAAAATTACAAAGAGTTTTCTCACCACATGTTGGATAATTTCATAGGAGGCACTACCGGATCCAATTATGACTGCTGCATGTATGACAGTCACAGGCACTTTTCCGCGAGATAATTCTTCGGCAACTTTCGTACGACTATGGAGGTGGTTTGACAGCAGGCTTCGCGTATCACCTAAACTTCCAAGATAAATAATGTTGCTGATGCCGGCCTGCTCCGCAGCTTTTCGAAAATTAACAGCAGCACGAAGATCGGCTTCGGCGAATTTTTCAGGACCAAGAAGCAAAGAATGAATCAGGTAATAGGCCGTGTGGACATTCTGCAAGGCCGTTGTCAAATCCTCCAGATTGAGAGCATCAGCCACTACAATCTCAGCAGTGGGCCATCGCGAGCCATACACCGGGGATGCTGCACGAATCATAGCTTTAACCTGATACCCACGGGCCAGCAGTTCAGAGACCAATCGCCCACCAATGTATCCTGATGCGCCTGTGACCAGCACCTTTCCTATCTCCGGACGAGGAGTGGTTGGCAAATCATGGCAAAAGAGGTCCTCATCCTGCCAATGCCGCTTATCAACTGAATTATCTTTATTTCTTGTCATCGTCTCACATATGATAATCCAAAACCCTGCCTTGCCGATATGCTATTGAAGTTGGTAATCGAACACAAGCTTTTTCCGTGGAATTAAAAAAGAGTGGATGCAAGTCGACTTGGGTGGTTAGGCAGAACGCTTACAAAACAGATGGTTGCGGCTGTACTTTAAAAGGAAATTTTACTTGTGAACCAGAAGTTTTTACTATAAATACAGAAAAACAATGATTCTTGCAAATTAGATTGTTGATTAGTACGACAACCCGAATTCACTGATAAGCGGCAAACCTGGTTATTCCGGCGAGCCACGATAGTTCCTAAAATTGAGAAAACGCCTTACGGCATTAGTACCAAGGGCTTAAAGAATTGACATAAACTGTGTTTTGGCTGGACTTTGTGCGTTTTTTTGTTATTATAAACTGCAACCTGGTTGTAGTAGAACAATATAAAGAGATTGGAAAACAAAATGGATTTGAAAGAAATACGGGATATTTTGGGGGCAGAGGTGCTGTGCGGTAATGACTGCCTGGGTAAAGAAATAAAAATAGCTTACAACTCCGACTTAATAAGTGTGGTGTTGACATTCGTCAAATCCGGTTCTCTGCTTTTGACAGGTCTTACAAATGCCCAGGTTGTGCGCACAGCGGAAATGGCCGAAATTGGGGCCATCTGTTTTGCTAACAACGAAAGGCCACTGGAAGAGACAATAAAATTGGCAGATGAAAAAAAAATTCCCCTTTTAGCCACTAAGCTGTTAATGTATGAATGCTGCGGCCAATTGTATAAGAAAGGTCTGTCCGGCACTGATGACTCCGAATAAATCCAAAACAAAATTTGGTAAGATTCAGGAATTGGTATATGAACTGAAAGTTCGTGATGCTGCAACAAAAAATGTGATAACTACCAGACCCGAAATGTTGATGAGTGAACTGAGAGAGATATTATGTTCTAATCGGATCTCGGGTGTTCCAGTAATGGAAGGAGATAAATTAGTCGGTATTATAAGTATTGAGGACTTTATTAACTGGTTGGCTGGTGACCGCGTAGATTGTCCTGTCAGGGATAAAGTGACACCTGAAGTTAAGACTCTATATGCGGACGAACCATTAATTCATGCTGTCAGCAAACTGGAGAAGACCGGTTTCGGGCGATTCCCCGTGATTGACCGCAAAGACGGAAAACTGATGGGAATAATTACAAAAGGCAATATTATTGAAAGACTGCTTAAAGAATTGGAAATTGGCTATGACGAAGAAGAAATTCATCGTTACCGTGCCAGCCATCTGTTCGAGGATGTTGTTGCCGACAGGGTACTCTTAACTTTTCAATCTCACATAAAAGGCCAGGACTTTGACCGGGCGGGAGAGGCCTCGAGCAATCTTAAAAAAACCCTGCATCGTTTGGGTATACATCCTCAAATTGTTCGCCGAGCCGCGATCGCTTCGTATGAAGCCGAAATGAATGTTGTGATCTATACTGACGGCGGTGATGTAGTTGCCCAGGTACGGTCCGATCGGATCAATATTTATATTGGTGATTCCGGACCGGGCATCGAAGATGTCGAAAAGGCAATGCAGCCGGGTTACTCAACCGCTTCAGAGTGGATTAGAGAACTCGGCTTCGGTGCCGGAATGGGATTGGTTAATATTAAAAAATGTGCTGACAGGATGGAGTTGACCTCGAAAGTCGGTAAAGGAACACATCTGAAATTCAGTATCGATATTGATAACACTAAGCATCAATCAAAAACGGGGCAATAAAAGGGAAATGCAGAACTCCAGCGGATGAATCCATCCTCCGTTATGGCTCGCAGGCCGTATCTTGTCCGGGTCGAAAGTTTCATAATCAATCCCCTACTATTCCTACGGCACAAGAGGGTGATTATGTGAATTTTTCCGCCAATGTCGCTAAAAAAATGCGAATAATTGGGCTATTTTCACGGAATATGGAGATTTTGTAATTTTTTTTCAAAAAAACTGTTGACAACATCCGTTTTAGTCGATATATTAGTATTCCGATTGATTTAGTGATATATGGATAACAGGAAACGACGTGAAAATATCTAAAAAGTGTCAATATGCCTTAAAAGCGGTTTTTGAGCTCGCCTGGCGCAATCAGGGTGATCCGATACGGACACAGAAAATAGCCGATGCTCAACATGTATCGCTCCGTTTTATGGAGATCATCCTTAATGAACTCAAACACGGAGGTTTTGTCGAATCGAAACGTGGCAACGAAGGCGGCTATATGCTGGCCAGAGATGCCCAATATCTGACGGTACGAGAAATTATTGAATATATCGAGGGCCCTATTGCATTAGCGCAAAACGGCGATGATGCAGCTTCTGTAGGAAATGAGGCGTTTAAAGAGCTTTGGCAAGAGGTAAATAATGCTGTTGGCGAAGTTTGCGATAATAATAGTTTTGCCGACCTTATTGAGTTTGAACGGGCCAAAAGAAACAAATGTGCATTGAATTACAGTATTTGAGGTTATATTTTTTTACCAATATACTCCATTAAGCCCATAGGAATACATTAGTACAAGGAGTTAGAAAAAGTGGAATCACATTTTAGAACTATAATAAAGGCTTTTAGTTGGCGGTTTATAGCTACGCTGATTACTTTTACCGTAGCCTGGATTGTTACAAAAGAGTTGAAATTCGCCGCCGAGATCGGTTTAGCTGACACGCTGATTAAACTTGGTGCATATTATTTTCATGAAAGGGCCTGGATCTACGTAAATTTTGGCAAAAAGAAGCTGCCGGAATATCAGATTTAGAAAATCATATTATTAACAGTTATAAGGAGATTAGTGGTTATGTTAATCGAAGAAGTTACAGAAAATGTTGCAGAATTGGTTGAAAAGCTGAATTTTGCAGAAAAAGTCAAGCGGTCTTTGGATTTGATTGACCGGGCATATCAGGAGTATGGAGACAGCCTTGTCGTTGCCAATAGTCTTGGTAAGGATTCGAGTGTTATCTGGCATCTGGCTAAAAAGGTGAGTCCGAAGATTCGCGGTTTCATCGTAACAACACGATTTAAACCACCCGAAACCAAGCAGTTTATGGCTGAAGAGGTCGGCCGTTATCCGGAGTTAAAGGTTTACAGCAACGATGAAGAAATTCCAGATAAACTCTATGAGACCGACCCGGACAGGTGCTGCGAAATCCTAAAGGTACAACCCGTACGACAAGCTGTCCAGGAAATGAATGTTAAATGCTGGATTACCGGGCTTCGCTGCACTGAAGGCCGAACGCGCACCGAGTACAAAGAAATCGAAGAATTAGACAAGGGCTTGCTCAAGCTCAATCCAATCCTCATCTGGTATGAGCGGGAAGTGTGGGAGTACCTGGCTTTACACAGGGTAGAGGTCAATCCCTTGTACGGTAAGGGCTACAGGTCGCTTGGGTGCGGGCCGTGTACTAAGATAGCCCAGGGGGTAGATGAGCGTGCGGGAAGATGGATCGGAACGAGTAAGTGTGGCGGTGAGTGCGGTATCCACACGAAACCGTTACTTGACTATCAGATATAGAAGCAAAGGTAGAAGAAAAAAGAAAAAGCCAAAATGAAGGATGATACATTAGTTATACATGGCGGTTTTGCCGGAGACAGAGAAACCGGTGCCACTGCGGTACCTATCCATCAGACGGTTTCCTATGCCTATAAAAGTGCTCAGGAACTGGCTGATGTTTTCGACGGCAAAAGACCGGGGTACATCTATACACGTATTGCAAATCCTACTACTACCGCTCTTGAGGCAAGGCTCACACAACTTGAAGATGGAATCGGGTGCATTGCTACTTCCAGCGGAATGGCTGCCATAGCTTCGGTTGCAATGGGTTTGGTCAAAACCGGGGACCAGATTATTGCTGCAGGAGGTATATTCGGCGGAACGGTGTCCTTGTTTGAAAATACATTAGGACGGTTCGGCGTGGAAACTGTTCTGGTTGATGTAGCTGATACGCAGAACTTCGCAAAATCGCTCAACGATAAAACAAAACTGATTTTTGTTGAAACTATCGGCAACCCCAGAATGGATGTGCCTGATATACCGGCTATCGCTGATATTGCTCACAATGCAAATATACCCCTGGTTGTTGATAATACCCTTACTACGCCGATGCTTTTTAAACCAGGAGCGGTTGGAGCTGATATTGTAATTCACTCTACTTCGAAGTTTATAAACGGCCATGGCACGGCAATTGGCGGGGCAATAATAGATACGGGAAACTATGATTGGAGAAAGGGAATTTTTGAAGATATTAAAAAGCTATCTGGAAAAGTCGGCCAATTGGCTTTTTTGTCACATTTACGAAATCTAATCTACAGAGACCTCGGTGGTTGTCCCGGTCCAATGAATTCTTTTTTGATGTTGCAGGGGCTGGAAACGCTTTCGGCAAGAATGAGCAGGCATTGTGAGAATGCCCGTAAACTGGCACAATATCTTCAAAACCAGCCGAAAATAACGTGGGTGAATTATCCTGGCATTACCGGCAGGACGTTTTATAACAGAGTTCAGAAATTATTTAATGGCCAGGGCTCAGGGCTGCTGACATTTGGCGTGGGCACAAAAGAAAGAGCATTTAAATTTATCGATTCGTTGAAGCTTGCCATGAATTTGGCAAATCTGGGTGATGCAAAAACCCTGGTGATACACCCGGCTTCGACGATATTTCACGAATTCAGTGCTGCCGAAAAAGAGAAAATGGGTGTAACTGCTGATATGATACGGGTGTCGGTTGGTATAGAGGATTTCGAAGATATAAAAGCAGATTTTGAGCAAGCAATAGAAAAAATTTCCTGAGGATAAAAAAATGAAACTTATTGTGAATGGCAATGATATTGAATTAAATGATGAGTTGACTGTAAGCGGCCTTTTGATTGCCCAAGAGATAAAGATGCCCGAGATGGTATCGGTTGAACTTAATGGGCAAATTTTGAAAAGATCTGAATTCGAAAGTACAACATTGAACCAAGGCGACAAAGTAGAATTCCTGTATTTTATGGGAGGCGGCAATGGCGTTAAATGAACAACAAATCAAAAGATATAGCCGACACATAATATTGGAAGAGGTTGGCGGAACCGGCCAGGAAAAACTGCTTGCATCAAAAGTGTTAATCGTTGGTGCAGGGGGCTTAGGCTCTCCCGCGGCGTTGTATTTAGCTGCGGCTGGCGTGGGAACAATCGGAGTTATCGATGGGGATAAGGTTGACATGACTAATCTGCAAAGACAGATAATTCACCATACTTCTGATGTAGGTGTTGAAAAAGTCAAATCCGCGGCCAATAAGATACGGGCAATAAATCCCGATGTAACCGTTAAGACTTACCAGCAGTTGGCAATGGCTGACAATATCAGAGAAATTATCCGGGATTATGATTTTGTAATTGACGGTACGGATAACTTTTCCGCCAAGTTTCTTATTAATGATGCCTGCTATTTCGAAAAGATACCATTTTCACATGCTGGAATTTTGCGGTTCACCGGCCAGTTGATAACGGTTCTGCCGGGCGAAACAACCTGCTATCGCTGTATTTTCAATTCTCCGCCGCCTGCCGGCGCGGTGCCTTCCTGCTCACAGGCAGGAGTACTGGGAGTATTAGCGGGTGTCATAGGAACGCTACAGGCAACTGAAGCGATAAAATATGTGCTCGGCCTTGGTGAATTGCTGACCGATAGGCTGCTGGCGTATGATGCACTCACAATGGACTTTCCCGCGGTTAAATTGAGCCGCAATCCGAACTGTCCTTTATGCGGTGAAAATCCGGAAATAACCGAACTTAAAGACGAAGAGCAGCAGGTATGTGATCTGAAGGATTGCAAATGCTGAAATTAGAGATTCCAGGTAATATTTTCGAGCAAATGATCCAACAGGCTAAGGCCCAGGCACCGATTGAGGCATGCGGAATTTTAGCCGGCAGAGATGGGCAGGTTGAAAAAATTTATAAGATGACAAATGCTGACCAAAGCGGTGTTCATTTTACGATGACCCCGGAAGAACAGTTTAAGGTAGTTAAGGATATTCGTTCGGCCGGCCTTGAAATGCTTGCGATATATCACAGCCACCCTGAAACCCCTGCCAGACCTTCAGCTGAGGATATTCGCATGGCATTTACACCGAACACAATATATGTAATACTTTCACTGCAACAAGCAGAGCCCGTCGTGAAAGGTTTTCTTATAGAAGACAATTGTGTAACCGAAGTTCCAGTGAAAATTGAGGCGGAGCAAGAATGATTGAATCCAAAGAGCCTATTCTGCGTATTCCTGAAACTGTCAAAGAGGATACGTTAAATTATCGTAGCGGTGTTAAAAAGTTCCTCACAGGCCAGACTTCGCCAATAGCTTTCAGGGCCTATCGGGTGCCGATGGGAGTCTATGAGCAAAGGACAGCAGGTAAGTTCATGGTTCGTATTCGTATCGGGGCCGGTTTGGTTTTACCTTTCCAACTGCAAAGAATTGCTGAATTGAGCAAGGAATACGGCAACGCTATCCTTCATGTTACAACAAGACAGGACATTCAGATTCACGAAGTCAACATTGAAGATACTCCTGATGTTCTGGAAAGTCTGCTCGAAGCCGGTCTTTCATCCCGCGGCGGCGGCGGCAATACTGTTCGCAATGTTACCGCATGTCCGAGAGCAGGAGTTTGCCCTCATCAGAAATTTGACGTAGCAGGTTATTCGGTCGCAACGGCTGAATATCTATTGCAGGACAGAAGCTCATTCAATCTGCCGAGAAAATATAAGATAGTTTTTTCCGGCTGTCACAATGATTGCGCATATGCCTCTGTGGCTGATCTTGGTTTTTTCGCACATGTAAAAGATAGAGTAAAAGGTTTTGCGGTTTATGCCGGAGGCGGACTTGGCTCCAATCCTGCTGTTGCTGTTAAGGTTGAAGATTTCGTTGAAGGCGGTGAAGTCTTTGAAGTTGCAGAGGCTGTAAAGAGGTTGTTCGACAAACATGGTGACCGCTCAAATAAACATAAAGCAAGGTTGCGATATGTTCTTGCCAGACTCGGCACTGAAGAGTTTGTCAAATTATATAAACAAGAACGAGAAACCTTAAAGTCCGAAGGCCTGCCTGACAAAACTCCGGAAATCCGTGATATTGCAGCGGATTATCCGGTGCCGGAGGGTAAGTTTGCTACGGTACGATTATGGCTGAAAAATGGCGACATACCCGCAGATGATCTCAATAGTGTTGGTCAAATCGCAGCCAGGTACGGCCAGGGACTTATCAGAACAACTCAATTGCAGGACCTTCTTATAACAGGAGTTGCCGCTGAAAATGTTAACAGGGTCAATAATGAACTGAAAGACCTTAGCGTAAATGTTCTTTGTAATGGCGGGCCTAAAGTAGTCGCCTGCACCGGTGCGGCAACATGCAAACTTGGATTATGTCTATCGAGGGGTTTATCCGGTGCAATCTCAAATAAGCTCAGTCAGATCGATTCGCCTAAGACGGTTATCAGAATAAGCGGCTGCCCCAATTCATGCGGCCAACATTACATAGCCGACATAGGTTTGCAGGGTAAAGCTAAACGCGTAAACGGCAAACTGATGCCTTGCTATGATGTTCTGGTTGAAGCTAAAACAGTTGAAGGTGATGCACATTTGGCACAAAGAATCGGTACAGTGCCAGCTAAGCGAATACCGGATTTATTGGTTAAGACCCTGAGCACCAAGACCATAAGAGAACTAATAGCCGAATACAGCGATGTCAGCGGAGAATTGCCGGATGATTACTACTACGACTACGACGCAACGGAGCCATTCTCATTGGCAGGCCGCGGGCCGGGCGAATGCGGAGCCGGTGTCATGGACGTGATAAAAGTTGACATCGACGAAGCAAAAACCGCGATTAAATCTCCAACCGATAGTGAGAATGTTTATAAAGCAATTGTTGCTGCTGCAAGATCGCTGCTTGTTACATTCGGTTTAGAACCGAAAAAAGACAGGGAAATCTTTGCTGCATTCAAGCAGCATCTTATTGAGCCCAGCTGGGTAAAACCCCAAACACAGCAACTGCTCGATGATGCGGTTGACTGGCGTATGGGTGATAGAGAATCAATCGAGGGTTTACTTGAACAGATTAAAGATTTAGTTAATCGCCTTGAAGAGCTTTTCCTGTCACTCGATGCCAATCTTAAGTTTAAGGCCGAACCAATAGTACAGAAAACGAGCGTTGAAAACAAAGAGGCTAAAAACCATATTATTGACCTGCGTGGTGTAGCATGTCCCTTAAACTTCGTTAAAACAAAGCTTGAACTTGAAAAACTCGAAATAGGTAATATTCTTGAGGTGCTGCTTGATGAAGGTGAGCCTGTGCGGAACGTTCCCGCAAGTTTTACCGAGCAGGGACAGGAAGTTTTGGAAGTTAAAAATGTTGGTGACCACTATTGTATGAAAGTGCGAAGGAAAAAATAAATTTCTTATTTAGAGGATTTGAGAAATGGGTATAGCAAAAGATATGACAGAATTAGTCGGTAAGACTCCGCTGGTTCAACTAAACAGAGTAGGCAATAATTGTAAAGCCAGGATCGCAGCCAAGCTGGAGTTCTTCAATCCAGCCA
>SDBT01019114.1_pt1 | contig 10742 bp, 12 predicted proteins | sample 2277101 | NCBI WGS metagenome assembly SDBT01 (sample SAMN10404973, study PRJNA504765) | marine sediment metagenome | isolation source: marine sediment core GS10_PC15, 103 cmbsf | place: Arctic Ocean: Southern Knipovich Ridge | collected 2010 | reverse complement strand
AAATTTGACTTTATCGTTTGCGTTTTAATGTATATAGTTATTGTTTTTTTTGTATATTGATTTTTTATTTTTTTTTTGTAATATATTTTTTTTTTTTTTTTTTTTTTTTTTATTATTTTTTTTTTTTTTTTTTAATTTTTTTTTTACAATTCCTAAAAATATAAAAAAAGACATTAAAATTAAATGAATGTTAACATAAAAGCCATTGATAAAAGAAGCAGGAAAAAATTATAAATATTAACTTAAAAGTTTCTTAACTAATTCTCTAAATTCCGCTACTCTTATTGGTTTTGAAATATATTCATTGAATCCAGCTAATAATATTCGATCCTTATCACCCTTCATGGCAAATGAAGTAACTGCTATTATTGGAATGTTTTTCAATTTTTCAATTTTACGGAGTTCAATGCATATTTCAATTCCACTTATTTCTGGAAGTTGAATATCTAATATGATTAAATCAGGATTACCAGATTTAATAAGTTCTAATCCTAAATCACCGCGTGTTTCTTCGAAGATAACTACTCCAGGTAATAGATTTAGAATAGCTCTAAATAACTTCATATTTTTTTCATTGTCTTCGATTATGTATATATTCTTTGTCATATGGTCTATCCTTAAATTTTTTCTTTTTATTTAATTAGAAATAATTAGTATAAAAATAATTTAAACTATTATTAATAAATTTCTCAATCTCGATATTTTTATATATTCCAGTTTTTATATGATATGCAAATTAATTCTATAGTTAAAAATATATTTAATTAGAAAAAAAATATGGAAAATGGTATTAGGACTAGCACTTTTTAGTTGGGATAATAAAGCAGGATCAATTCTCGAAGTAAAATTTCCCGAGAATTTAGAGATATCTCTTAATTTAATTAATAAAGTTTATATATCTCATGCAATAAAGGAAGATTATAGCACCCAAGAGTTAATTGAAATTGATTATGATAATTATATAATTCTGAGTTTCTGTGATAAATCGAAAGTAGCTGAATTTGGGTATGAAATTATTTTTATAATTCTTGAAGAAAGAGAAAAACTAAATGTATTTAAATTAAAATCTCAATTTATTAATTTCAGTACCCACGTTTTTGAAAAATCTAAAGATATAAGAAATCAATATTTCCTAGATAATGTAGGTATTTTTTTCGAAAAAGTATCAGCAAGAAAAGTATTATTAATAGGACGAGCTGCTACTGGAAAAACAAGTATTAAAAAAGTTGTATTCGAAGGTTTCAATCCTAAGGATTTGTTATACAATCCGTTAGAACCAACTCGTGGAATTTCACCGGCAGTTTATTCATGGTTAGATTTAAAACTGGGTTTATTTGATTCATCTGGGCAAGAATTAAGTGATTTATTAGAAAATCCTAATGAAATGGACCATATTCTAGCATTTGAAAATACTGATATTGTAATTTATTTATTTGATTATCCAAATTGGGTATCTAACTCTCTACAAATAATTAAAGAGATTCAAAGAATTTTAAAGATAACTAAAGATAAAACTTACAATTTTGAGTTAATTTTATTTATACATAAAATTGATCTAATAGGAAATGATAATAGAAGGAAAATCCTTAAAGAAATTACAAATTCAATTAAAGGTAAATACGAATTACCAATTTATTTTACCAGTATTCATCCAAATTCTATTTATACGCTCTATAATGCTTTTTACGATCTATTAAGTAGATTTTCAAAAGAGCATATCGTAATAAAAGAAATTCTTGATAGCTTTCTTATCGATAATCCAAAAACATTAATTTTTATTACTAATCAAAATGATAGTATAATTGTTCAAACTATGTCTAAAGATTTTAGTACAACAATTATTAACCACTCTCATAAATTGGTAACCCAGTTAAATAAAACTTTTGAAGATATGGCACTGAATAGTAGAATTGAACATTTAACTCTTACTAGCTCTAATAATTTCAATTTAATAATGAATAATCTAAATTACCAAAAATATAATCTTAAGAATTTGATTTGTCTTTCAGAAACTCTAAGTTTAGATAAATTAATTTGGCTAATTGGACAAATTAGATTAAAACTAAAAAATCTATATCTTTTTAATAAAAGGATTAAATAAACAAAAAAAAACAACTTTGTAGGCCCCACCGCATCAGGAAAAACTACATTACATAAAGTCTTTTTGAAGGAGGAAATTCATCTAAATTACTGAAATATACTATAAAACCAACATATGGAAGGGTCATTAATATTAAGGCTTCCTAGGTTAAATTAAAATATTAGAATCTTTGATTTTGTAGGATAAGAAAGCAAACAATTGCTTGATATAGAGGAAAATATTATTATCAAGGATTTTTAATATGTTTGATGTGATTTCAACGTTGATCATAACTCTATCTTTTCTCTTCACAGAAACTTCTAAACTGTTTGGTCTTGATAAATCATAAATATCATTATAATAATGCTCTTCAATAAATTTTAAATCTCGAGAATCAAAAAGATCTGTAATATTCAAATTAAGTAACTCTTCCTGTTTATATTTAAACAAGTTTTCTGCTTCTTTATTTATTCTCAAAATTTTTCCCTCTTGATTAATCAGTAAAATTCCCATAGGAGCATTTTCTATTAATGAAATCATTTCTTGAAGTCTCTGCTCTGATTGTTCTAATACTTGCTTCGAATGTTTGAGTATCGTGATATCTTGAATTAATACATGAATTAATTCTTCATCACCTAATTCAATTAAAGAGAAATTTAATTTTATCCAAAATTTTTCTCTTTTTTCATTCATAAATTTAATTTCTGTTGGTTTTGTATCCTCACGCTTTTTCAATGTATTCATTATAGTTTCAATTTCAGATATCTGTTTTTTATTGATTATAGGTAATTCAAGAAACCTCTTATGTAATAGAGTCTTTCTATTTAGACCTATTAAAGATTCTAACTTTAAATTAAAATCTACAATTTCACCTTTAAAATCTAAAATTAAAATCGGATATGGTGAATTATTGAATAAATCTCTATATTTTTTCTCTGATTCTTTTTTTTTCTTTTCTAATTTAATATATTCTGTTATATCAGTTAGAGAGATAATTATTTTTCTCCATGATTCTTCATACTCAGGAGGTAAAGTTAATCGTAGTAAAACGTTTAATAATTCGCCATTAATAGTTCTAATAGTTGCTTCAGTTTCAAAATTTGTATTATAATTTGATAGATGAATAATTTCTTCTTTAAAAACTTCAACCGATTTTTCAGTTAGAAAGTAAGACAAATCTTGCATTACCTGTTCTTTAGATTCAGCTTTGAGTAATTTTAAAGTACTATCATTGATATCAATTATTTTTACCATTCGTAAGCAATTTTTTACTTCTTTAGGATGCTTATCAAAATATCTTTTAAGATCTTTTACACCAGATTTTTTTAAAACATTAAGATATTTTTTAATTTCTGAGAAATCTTCTTCCCAAACTGAGATAGGAGAATTTTCGAATAAACTACGATATTTTTTCTCCGATTTTAGTACTTTATTCATCATTCGTTTACGTTCAGATAAATCACGAATGGATAAAAGATATGATATATCACCCTCCCACTCGATTTCTACAGATTGAATATCAATATCAGAAAAAGAAATTATTTGTCTGCAATTTCAATTTCAATAAAATTATCAATTTTCTTAGGTCGACCAAAAAATTGCCCAATTAATTCAGATTTTTGTATTCGAAAGATTTTTTCAGCAGACGGATTAGAAAATGCAATTAAACCAATTTTATTAAGAATAATAATGGAATCAGCATTCTTTTCAATAATATTCCTAAATCTTTTTTCATTTGATTGCAGTGTTTCAGTCATCGATTCCATAGCGATTATCATTTTATTCCTCTCAATCGCATAGTTTATTGACCTAATTAATGAATCACTATCAAAAGTTCCTTTTACTAAGTAATCTTGAACACCAATATTAATTATACTTCTAGCTATAATTTCATCTTTTAGACCAGAAAGTACCACTATAGGAATTCTTTTTACAACAGTTCTAGTTTTTAAAATTATATCAATTCCGTTAGTTTGTTGTAAGTTTAAATCTATTAAAATAATATCTATACTTCTGTTCTTTAATTCTGAAAATCCTTCGGAGAAGGAATCTTTATGAACTAATGTGAATTTAAAATTATCTGATTTGTCTAATAAATCTTCAATTATTTGAATATCATCCAAATTATCTCCAATTAACAGGATACTAATCATATTATATCTCTATTTATGATTTTTATTTTATCAATATTTATATCATAATTTTTCCCCTTTATTTTCCCCAACAACTCAAGTTCATATTCTATTACCAATGTTGATTCTATTAAATTAGCCCTGTTTTTTCTAGTATTTTAGAAATATCTTTAATATTTTTCAATTATAAATTCCTAAATTTTTTTTTACATATATTTTTCAAATATTTCCAAAATTTGCTTTTTTTTAAAAGGTTTATGAATATAGTCTACTGCGCCCTTTTCTTTTGCTAATATATTGAGTGCTTTATTATTCATTGACGAAACTACAATTATTACTGCTTTATTATCAAATTCTAATATTTTCTCTATAGCCTCAATACCTCCACTCTCGGGCATTATTATATCCATTGTTACTAAATCTGGCTTTATTTTTTTATACATTTCAAGAGCTTCATGTCCATTGGATGCTTCTGCTGTCAATTCAATAATCCCAATCTCTCCAATTATTTTTTTCAAATAATTTCTTGCGAATTGAGTATCATCTACAATAAGAATCTTTTTTTTTTTAGATAACATTATATTTACGCCAAATATTCTATTGTTTTATAATATTATACTTAAATTATTTTGTAGTTGTAGAAAAGGGTTTCTTGAGAGCTTCAATTACATCATCACATGAATCTAACATCATTTCTATATATGAAAAAAGATTTTCTTCGGATATACTTCCTTTTTTCTTTTTTTCCTCCAAAATTAATTGGCAAAAACCTTGGATTGTATTAATACCACTTCTAATCTGTAGATTCACTGATTCAATTGGAAAAACTTCTTCTTTTTTCATGTAGATTTCACTTATAATCTTGAAAAAATTTTTAAACGCGTTAATATCATCGTTTAAAATTTTATTTCTACTGATTTTGTGAAACTCCATTTCAATTCGTTTTAGATGTAATATTGGAAATAAAGGATATTCTACATGTCTAAGCAATATTAAAGCATATAGTTGTTTTCTCCCTCGAGCAATTTCATCCTCAACTTCAGTTTTACAGACTTGTACGTAAAATTTATTAAAATCTAGTATTACAAATTTGTGTTTAGTGTTTAAAGCATCCCTTAAAAGATTTTTAATAAAATAATCCTTTTCAAATTTAACTGAAGAAAAAAGTGATATTGGTCCTAGAACATGATCATATTTTCCAATAATTATTAGAAAAGGGAATTTGTTCAAGTCCTCCTTAAAATCCTCATATACTCCTAACATAATATTCTAATCTTATGATTCACATTTTAGTATTGAATTTGTATTAAAACAAAAATATATGTAAAAATTCCCTATTTTTTATAATTAATAAAAATTTTACATAAATGGATATTTAATTTTTATAATTGTCAGATAGATGTTTGTTTATTTAAATCTTATTTTATCAATTTCTATTATAAAAAACTTCTTTTTTTTGTTAAATCAATTCATGTTATTCAAAAAATCATCAATTATGTAATTTTATTAAAACTATTATAAATTTTAATTTTCTATTTGAAAAAAGTTAAAAATATGAAATTGATAATTTATACATGTCCGAACCAGCAAAAAAAATAATCCAATATTTTTGTGATAGGTTTTTAAAGGTTGATGAATATCCCTCCAACTTAAAGGATATCTTAGATTTACAATTAGATAAATTAAGAAATATTAAAGGGGATGAAATTAAAAAAATAACAGAATTAAAAATTAGAACCTTTAGAGATCTTGCAGGATTAACAAATGAAGATATTAAAAAACTTAAAAAAAAAGTGCAAATTGATATAACTACTTTAAATAATGCCTTAATAGCAACGAACTTAATTGTTAATGCTTGGAACAAAAGGAAACTTTATTTAAAGAAACCCAAAATGAAAGTTGTGTTTGCTGGTCTCAATTTTGCAGGTAAAACATCATTGGTTAATAGACTAATCAACGATTATAATTTTCAAGATATGATTAATTTAGAACCAACAATTGGAGCAAATCTGGAAGAGTTTCAATCAGATAGAGTAGATTTGATACTATGGGATCTGGGAGGTCAAAGTGATAATATACAGGAGTATCTTGAATCTCCAGAAAGATTTTTTGTTCAACTAGACGTTTTAATTTTTGTAATTGATTCTCAAGATGATAAAAGATACATTGAGGCTGGTAAATATCTAAATGATATTATTGACATACTTTCATTTTTAAATGAAAATCCCTATATAGTCATTCTCCTTAATAAAGCTGATACCGACATCTCAGAAGATCCCGATTTTCAAATTAAACTTGAGTATTTAACTGATAAAATTTCTAAATTATTTAAAAATTCTAAAAAACAGTGGAGTTTTGATATTTTTCCTACAAGTCTTTACAATTTTTATTCAATTCAACCTGATATAGCAAAGAGTATTAAAAATATTTTTTCAATGCCAATAAAAAAAGAAGATAAAGAAATAATTAACCCTAATTTAGAAGAAAAACTTAAAAAAATTTTAGATGTCAATTTAAATTTAATCAATAAAGTTGTTTCGGAAGTTTCAGAGATTAAACGAGTCTTATTTAAACTATCTCCTTCAGATATATCACATTCATTATTTTCAGTTCCATTTGAAAAAGTTCCTACAGATTATCTCTCAATGACTCAAAGAGAGAAAAAAGAAAAAGATAAGAAAAAAAAACGAAAAAGTGAATATGAACATATAAAGAAGAAGAAAAAAGGTACTATTGGACCTCCAAAAAGATTAGAGATTATTGTACCACCAAAAGCAGAATCCAATAAAATCACAGACAATAAATTAAAAAAAGCTAAAGAATTATTAAAAAACCCTTCTCAACTTTCGCTAAATGATTCAATAGCACCATCAACACCTCCAAGAGCACCAATAGATAATGTTAAAAATATTAAATCATTAGTTCCACCACCACCACCAAAATTGCTACCTAAAGGTGGTAATCACCCCGCAAATATAAGAATGGAGGTAATGAAGGAATTAAAGTTACAGCCTTTGCCATGAAAGGTGATAAGGATCGTATAATTAAAGCGAGATTTAATAAATATATTTCAAAACCCATAATGGTTAATGAATTTAGAGACATTGTGAATGATTTTTTAAAATAAAATAATTTAAATTAATTTAAAAGTAGAGTGTTGTTTTCATGGTATTAAATTGGAATATTGAAGTTTTTTTAGCATTTTTAGGTTTTATTTTTTTTTTAATTTTTAGTTTTATTTTCTTTATATTAGCAACTTCAAAAAGAAATAAAATCTATTTATCATTAGCGATAACACTCTCAATTTTTACCGCTTTTCACTTTTTGGAGGCTACAGCATATATATTTATAAGTTTTGAGTTGAAGCGTGCAAGTGCCATGATGTATTCAATAGGTTTGTTTTCTCTAATCCTTAATGTTGATCTTGTCTCAAAAGAAAGAATTAGTTATTATAAAAGTGTCATCGCAAGCTTTATAATTGGATGTACAGTTATATTAGCTTTGATTCCAGAAAATATTAATTTTTATTATCATGAATATTGGGGATATCCTACTTTAGGAGTAGTAGGATTCTTACGAATTATTAATATATTTGCACTATTCTTGGTAGAATTCCAATTAACTTATTGGTTTTATAGAACATGGCGTAAATCACCTCCTGAATTAAAAAGAAGTGCTTTAAACTTATTTATAACCGCCATATTGTTTTATATATGCATTCTCATTATTTTTTTATTCGGAATATGGTTGATAATTCCAATTCCATATATTATTGCCATGGGTTTTATGAGTCTTGTAATTTATTTCGTATACTATGAACCAAAACTCATATATATATTATCCTTTTCTGCATATAGAATCACTGTAATAACTAATCATTCTGGGACTCCTTTATTTAATTTATCTTGGAATCTCCATGATTATAAGTCTGATAATGAGCAAAGTCTTTTAGCAAAGTGGCTACCTGTCCTTCACCAACTTAGTTTAAAGTTTACTAAATCATTATTAGTTGAAGAAATAAAACTTGAGAATGATGTATTACTTTTCAGACAGGGTAGCTATATAACAGCTGTCCTTCTTTCTAAAAAATCAACACCCGCACTTCGAGAATCGCTTCATAATTTTGTTAGAGCATTTGAAGAACATTATATATTACTACTTAAAGCAAGCACGACAGATTATAAGTATTATAATGGAACTATTGATTTAATTAATAAATTTTTCCCGTCAGGAATCTCATCAACACTCAATTCGGATAATTCATTAAAAAGTTATTTAGAAGAGCTAGTAGGGCAGCGCACATGTGAATTAGAGCAAGTTTCACAAATCAAAACAGAATTTATGTCAACAATGTCGCATGAACTTAGGACTCCTCTAAACGTAATCATTGGATTTACAGATTTGTTATTAGAAAAATTATATGGTGAATTAAATAAAGATCAAGTAAAATTTCTCAATAATATTACATCATCAGCTACTCATCTGTTAAATTTGATAAATGATATCTTGGACATCTCCAAAATAGAGTCTGGTAAAATAAACTTAAATATACAACAGTCTAAGCTATTTGAGATTATAGATCCAATTATAGCAACAATTAAACCTATGTATGAAGCAAAAGACCTGAAATTTAATATTCAAGGACTAAATAAGGAACAAATTATTGCAGTAGATCCAATTAGATTCAAAGAAATCCTTTATAATTTATTAAGCAATGCAATAAAATATATTCTTCAAGGAGAAATCTCATTAAATATAAAAGATTCTGAAAAATACTGGAAATTTGATGTGATAGATACGGGTATTGGGATTTTAAAGAAGGATTATCACCTAATCTTTAAGGATTTCCAACGAATTGATTCTAAATACATTAAATCTATAGAGGGCACGGGACTGGGTTTATCGTTTTCAAAAAGATTAGTTAATTTGCATGGAGGGGATATTTGGTTCAAGAGTATTTTTAAGAAAGGTTCAACATTTTCATTTACGATTCCAAAAAATGCGGAATGCAAAGAACAAGATTAAAAAATATTTAAAGTAATTATAAATGTGCTAAAAATTATGAAAAAAATTTATATTGTTGAAGATCATCCACAAAATATCGAATTATACTTAGCCATCTTTAAAAAAATAAAGAATATAAAGACTTTTGTAGAAACTACGGGTGATAAAGGGCTTGAAATGATAAAATCAGGTGAGCCTGATTTAATTATCTTGGATTATGACCTCCCAAATTTAGATGGAATTAGTATCTGTAAAGAGTTAAGATCACTTGATAAATTTAAGAATATACCTATAATTGCCGTATCCTCTTCTCCAATTAAAGGAAATAAAGAAGAAATCTTTTCAAAAGCAGGATTTACTAAGTTAATTACAAAACCAATAAAAATTAATGAGTTTAGAACTTTAATTCTTAATTATATAACATAAATGATTTACAGAACTTAATCTTAAATATTATAATTTTCATAAATAAACTAATTTAAATATTACTTAGATAAATCTAAAAAAACCAAATCTTTTACAAAATATGAGCAAAAAGTTCTGATATACGGAAATCACCCTAGTCAACTGATTCAATTACTAATAAACGCTATTGATTCAATAATTTAATCTTATGAGTATTGTTTCTAAATGATAAAAAAAAGGATACGAGTAATTGAATTACCTACTGGGGCATTAGTTATCCAAAAAATGGAAAAAAATACGTGGGAGAAAGATTTTTCAATCTCTCCGATAGAAAAGAATATATGCTCTATATGTTATTATTTTTACTAAATCGGATTTCTTTAGCGTAATTCCTGCTGAAAGATATTTATTTATAATTTTAAATAGCTGTTCTTTTAAGGGATAATATCTAGCTTTATGTAATGCTAAATTAACATTAATTTCATACAATCTTTTTTGGATTGTATAATAAATCAATTGGTCTATAGGTTTCTAATAAAAAATTATCAATTTTTCTTCCGAAATTATTGTTACAATTAGAACATATAATATTTCTTGAAGTAAGTTTTCCTCCAATATTTTCAGGAATGATATGTTCTTCCGATCTATTTCTTCTAGTTAGAGGTTGACCACAAAAAATGCATTTAAGTTGTGTCTTAGATTTCATTTTTTTATTTATCAATAACTCATCTTTTATCAATTTACAACAGATTATTTATCTTTTGATTTAAATCTTCCTTCTATAATAGTAATTCTCCCATCTTGAGAAATAACAAAACCACAACTATTTGTAGCTTTTATGAATACCTCAGCAGACTTATGCCGAGAACCTCCAGGACCATGTGCTTGAATATTTACTTTAAATATCACACCGGCTCTAATTAATTCTATCTTATCGTTAAAAATAAGTGCGCCATCGGTATTACTTAGGCTTACAATTATGTCCTCGAAATCGTTATATTTTTTTATTAATTGATTTCTGTTTTTTATTAAATCTTTATGAGCCTCTAAGATAGTACCTAAAGGAACTTCGATTTCAATTGCTCCAGGTTGTATATATTCTTCAGTTTCAATTTCTCTAT
>SDBT01019113.1_pt1 | contig 10743 bp, 7 predicted proteins | sample 2277101 | NCBI WGS metagenome assembly SDBT01 (sample SAMN10404973, study PRJNA504765) | marine sediment metagenome | isolation source: marine sediment core GS10_PC15, 103 cmbsf | place: Arctic Ocean: Southern Knipovich Ridge | collected 2010 | reverse complement strand
AAGTGGCGGGGCCGACGGGAGTTGAACCCGCGATCTCCGGCTTGACAGGCCGGCGTGTTAACCAGGCTGCACTACGGCCCCGCCTGAAACCTGCGCCGAAGAAAACGGCGGGAGACGAGCGGACTTAATCAGGTGGGCGGTACCGGACTCGAACCAGTGGCCTCCTGCTTGTAAGGCAGGCGCTCTCCCAGCTGAGCTAACCGCCCGGATGAACCTGAGGATTCTACCCTCTTCAGAGCGGCCGCGCCAACAACTCCTTCATTTCTCGCACGGCCCGATCCATTCCCACCATGGAGGCTCGGGCAATGATGTTGTGGCCGATGTTGAGCTCGACGACCTCGGCCATCCTCACGATGGCGCCGACGTTCCGATAGGTGAGCCCGTGCCCCGCGGCCACGCGCAAGCCGGCTGCCGCTGCCCCACGCGCCACCTCCTCGACGATCAGGCGTTGCTGCTCGATGGCGGCGGCCTGGCGCGTCTCACTCGCATCGGAATAGGCGGCGGTGTTGATCTCGATTTGGTGAACCTCCAGGCCGGCCGCCGCCTCGATCTGCCTCAGGTCGGGATCCAGGAAGATCGCGGTGGTCATGCCCGCCTCCTTGAGGGCGGCAATCTGATCCGCGAGGCGCTCAGGATCAGATGCCACATCCAGGCCTCCCTCGGTCGTGATCTCCTCTGGACGCTCGGGAACGAGGGTGACGTTGTCGGGTCCGTAGCGCTTGGCAATCTCGAGCATCTCACTGGTCGCGGCCATCTCCACGTTCAGGTGGGTCTTCACCGTGGCGGCGAGGATCTCCAGGTCACGCTCGTTGATGTGCCGCCGGTCACTCCTGATGTGAATCGTGATGCCGTCAGCGCCCGCCAGCTCAGCCACGGCTGCGGCATGCACCGGATCGGGCTCGGGAGCTCTACGAGCCTGCCTGAGCGTGGCGATGTGGTCGATGTTGACTCCGAGAAAAATGGGCTCGGCCATGACTGACTCCTTCTACCCCAGGGTGCGGCGAATAGCCGCGGCAATCCCTTCGGCTAGGCTTCGAATGTGTTCCTGGTCCTGTCCCTCGATCATGACGCGGACCAATGGCTGTGTACCTGAGTAGCGCACGAGAACGCGGCCCTGTCCCGAAAGAGCGGTCTCTGCCGCCTCGATTGCCTGACGAACCTCCGGTATTTCCTCGACCGGCCGGCGATCGCTGACCTCGACGTTCTCGAGCACCTGCGGTAACGGCGTCATCCACGCGGCCAGCTCCGACAGAGGGCGCTCCTTGCAGAGCATGACCGAGAGGATCTGGAGCGCCGTGACCAGCCCATCACCCGTGGTGGTGTGGCTCAAGAACACCATGTGACCCGATTGCTCGCCACCGATCTCGTGCCCTCCATCACGCATTCGCTCCACCACATGGCGATCACCCACATCCGTACGCTCGACGGTAACGCCCACCTCCTGCAGAGACGTGTCCAGGCCGTAGTTGCTCATCACGGTGGCAATGACAGTGTTCGTGGGCAGCCTGCCCTGCTCCATCCAGACACGACCGCAGATCGCCATGACCTTGTCGCCGTCGACCAATCCGCCGCGCTCGTCGATCAGGATGCAGCGGTCGGCATCACCATCAAGACAAATCCCCAGATCGGCGCCGGTCTCTCTGACCGTCCGGGCCGCCAACTGTGGGTACAGCGATCCGCAGCCCTCGTTGATATTCGTTCCATCCGGGTCGACACCCAGAGCGATAACCTCGGCGCCAAGCTCGCGCAGCACCCACGGCCCCACCTTGTAGGCAGCGCCATGCGCACAATCGACAACCACCTTCATCCCCTCGAGCGTCGACCCGCGCGGGAACGAATGTTTGACGAACTCCGCGTAGCGGCCGGCAGCGTCGTCGATTCGATTGGCCTTGCCGACTTCCTCCGGCGTCGGGCGAATGTCATCGATGCGACCGGTGAAAGTAAGCTCCTCGATCTCGCGCTCGAGATCGTCGGGCAGCTTGAATCCGTCACCGGAAAAGAACTTGATGCCGTTGTCTTGGTACGGATTATGAGAAGCGGAGATGACGATGCCGGCGTCGGCCCGCAGACTGCGAGTCACATAGGCGATCCCAGGCGTCGGCAGCGGCCCGACGAGCAGTACATCCACTCCCATCGAACAAATGCCCGCTACGAGGGCGTTCTCGAGCATGTAGCCGGATAGGCGAGTGTCCTTGCCGATGAGGATGCGGTGACGGTGCGAGCCACGCTTGAAAACGTGCGCCGCCGACCTGCCCAGCCGCACACAGGTCCCCACCGTGAGAGGCTCGACGTTCGCCGTTCCCCTGACTCCGTCGGTGCCGAACAAGCGTGGACTCATCGCGCCTTCTCCGTTATTGGCCTCTTTGCGCCGGCGTCGGATAGACGTGGACGTTGATGCGTCGCTGTGGTGTGAGCGCGATGATGCTGAGGGACTCGCCCAAGCTCTCGGGTTGGAAGCTTATCCGTGGCTCGATGAGATAGTCGTCGGCCCTCGGATCGAGCCCCGCAGCATCGATCTCCACTACCAGATTCTCGATGCTGAAGTCCGCCAAAATGCTCGGCGGCCCGCTGATGACAACGCCAATTTCCTGGGGATTGATGTCAACGCGGAATTCGGAGTTGACCACAGCGACGGGCACGCCATCGTACTGCATATTGATCGCCCGCTCACGAATCACGATGGTCAGCTCGGCCTCGAGGCCGGAAGTCAGCTCGATGTACGGATCGCCGCTGCGCAGGCCAACCATCTGAGTGAACGAATCCTGCCGCCCGGCGACGTTGACCATCTGAGTCTGCACGTGGTCGAGACCGTCGACCCGTGACCGCGGCCCGCTGACCCATGCGGTCGGGGGATCCAAGATCTTGCCGGTCACCTCGTAGCCGCTCGCCGGCTCGCCCTCGACAACGGACGAGATCGGTATTGCGGCAACGACGCGCTCCTCGAGCACCACCGTGATTTCCCTGGGCACGATGCTTTCCACCTGCGTGCCCAGCGGCATACGAAGATCCTCTGCGCCCAATGGAATGATGTTTTCTCCTGCGCGCGCAGTGGACAGGTCGATCTGCGGCCCGATCTGACCCGCCCTGACCTCCCGAAGTCGCCGTGGCGATCCCCGGAGCGTGACAACGATCGTTCTCTGCCATTCGTCGGCGTAGGCCAGATCGTCCGGCAGGTTGACGAGCTCGACGGGTACATCAGGAATGAACTGCAGCTCCGACTCGACGCTGTTGACGCCCACCCACAGCAGAAGGGCGAGAAGCAGGGCAATCGCTTTGAGACGGAAATTCTCTCGCGGGTAGGGCTCGATCGCCCGAATGAGGTGCCGCCAGTTCATTTCCCCACCCCCTCAGCCGCTTCCTCGACCCTCGCGCCACGGTCCTTTCCGGCCCGCTCGGCAACGTCGCCGCCCTCTTTCGTCTCACCCATTTGCAGCAACTCACGCAGCTTGCTCGCCAACGATGCGGCATCGAGCTTGCGGGTGATGCGTCCATCCAGCACAAGCGAGATGGTTCCCGTCTCCTCCGAGACCACAACCGCGACCGCATCGGTCTCCTCGGTGACGCCGATGGCAGCGCGATGGCGCGAGCCGAGCTCGCGTGACAGGCGGGGGTTCAGTGTGAGGGGAAGAAAAGAGCTCGCCGCAGCGATCCGACCTCTCTGAATGATCACGGCGCCGTCGTGCAGCGGAGCTGCCGGATTGAAGATCGACATCAAGAGGTCGTAGGAAACGGCGGCATCCAAGGCGATGCCCCCTTCGATGTAGTTCCTCAGACCCATCTCTCGCTCGAAGACGAGAATGGCGCCATGCCGCTGTGAGGCCAGTGAAGTAGATGCGGTGACGACCTCTTCGATGATGTCCAAGGAGGTTCCTCGCCCCAGGCTGCGGAAAAACGGTGTCCTGCCGAGCGACGTCAACACCCGACGAATTTCGTTCTGGAAGAGCACGATGATGGCAAAGACGATGTAGGTGAACACATTCGACAGTAGCCAGTCGATCGTGTTCAACCCGACGAGCCTGGCAACCCACCACACGACTGCCAGAAGCACCATGCCAACGGCCATCCGGACCGCTCTTGTCTGGCGAATGAGCAGTAGAAGGCGGTAGAAGACGTACGCCACGATCAGCACCTCGATGGCGTCCGTCCAGCGGAACTGCGTCAGGATGTCCATCCCACCCCCTCGCTCCGAATCGCCGCCGCCACTAAGGCGGCTCGCCTCATGCTACGCACGTCATGGACCCGGACCATATGCGCGCCCGCCAGAACGCCGCACGCTACCGCAGCGGCCGTGCCCTCGAGCCGCTCATCCGCGGGCAACCCCAGTACCTCGCCGATGAACGACTTACGCGACGGGCCGATGACAATCGGCCGCCCCAGCGACCGCAGAGCCGCGAGATAGCGAAGCACGATCAGGCTCTGTTGTGCCGTTTTGGCGAAGCCAATGCCAGGATCCACGAGTGTGGCTTCAGGGCCGATCCCCGCGCGGCTGGCTCGACCCAAAGCCTCCCGCAACTCCTTCAAGATATCCGCTAGGAGGTCCTCGTAGCGAGCCTCCTCGTGCATTCTCTCTGAACTACCGCGGGTATGCATCAAGATGATCGGCACTCCCGCCGCTGCAACGACCGTCCCGAGCTCAGGATCCGCCGCCAAGCCTCGCACATCATTGACGATCGATGCACCGGCAGCGATGGCGGCCTCTGCAACGGAAGCCTTGCTCGTATCGATCGAGATCGGCACCTCGACGCTCGATGCAAGTGCCTCGATGGCGGGCACGACCCGATCGATCTCCTCCTGCGCGGAGACCATCTTGCCGCCCGGACGGGTCGATTCCCCGCCCACGTCCAACAGGTCTGCCCCCGCTTCGACCATTCGCTCGCCAAGCTCGGCTGCCGCGCGCTCCCCGATGCGGCTGCCCTCGTAGAATGAATCGGGCGTGCAGTTGATCACGCCCATCACGAGGGGCCGCAGGCCGGCGTGCAGTTGCCGGCCGCTGCAGTCGAGGGAAAACTCGGTGCGGTGGTATGCATGCAGCACCGTGACGACCTCTTCGGCGAGTCGCTGCAGATCATTGCTGGCGGTCAGGAGCTGGGTTCTCAGTGCCTCCACCTGGGGCAGGCTGGCGAAGACGATCAGGTCGACACCGCCCTCGGAGGGGTGCGTGTGGGCTGCCCCTCCTACCCTGCCGAGGGCGCGCAGAAAACCATCGGCACTCGCCTCACTGACCGCCTGGAGTCGGGTGGCGTAGGTACCGTGAGCGGCCGCAATCTCGTGAAAGTGGGGACTCGCGGCCGGCAGCTGTAGCGGCAAGGGATCGTACCCGCCGACAACGTGGGCATTATGCGGAAAGAGATTATCGACGATGGCGGATGGAGACGGCCGGGCGTCTCTTGCCCGGTCTCTTGTCATCTGCCGAACTAGCCCTCGACCGGTTGGCCCTCATCGAGGGCTGGAATTTGCGCCGACTGCTCTCCGGCGGTCTGCTCGGGCTCTTCCTCGGAATCCGGCTGACCGGGAGTCTGTCCCCCGCGGCGATCGTCCGACGGTTTGAGCTCGGGTAGCTCACGCCCGTCCACCAACACGGCGAGTTCCTCACCGTCCAAGACCTCTCGGGTGAGCAAGGCCGCGGCCACCGCGTGGAGCGCCTCGTTGTTCTTGGACAGCAGGTTGTGAGCGCCATCATAGGCCGTCTCGATGATCTTCCTGATCTCCTCGTCGATGATGAGCGCCGTGCTCTCTGAGTACTCCTTGTGCTGCATGAAGTCCCGGCCGAGAAATACCTCTTGAGCCTGGCCGCCGAAGGTCAACGGGCCGATTCGCTCGGACATGCCCCACTCGGTGACCATGCGACGGGCCAGATCCGTAACGCGCTCGAGATCGTTGCCGGCCCCAGTGGTCATGTCATTCATCACCAGCTCTTCCGCTACCCTTCCGCCCAACAGCACACAGACCTGTGTCTTCAGATACGTGCGGCTGTAGTTGCGGCGGTCATCCAGCGGTAGCTGCTGCGTGACGCCGAGGGCACGTCCGCGGGGAATGATCGTCACCTTGTGGAGAGGGTCGGCACCGGGCATCAGATGTGCGACCAGCGCGTGTCCGGCCTCGTGATATGCCGTCACCCTCTTATCCTCGTCGGAGATGATCATACTTCTGCGCTCCGCCCCCATGAGGACCTTGTCCTTGGCGTCCTCGAAGTCGAACATCATCACAGTCTTGCGGTCGAGACGGGCCGCCAGCAGGGCCGCCTCATTGACCAGGTTCTCGAGGTCGGCACCCGAGAATCCCGGGGTGCTACGAGCCAACTTCTGCAGATCCACATCCGTGTCGAGCGGGATGGATCGTGTGTGTACTCGCAGGATTCCGAGCCGTCCTCGAATGTCCGGAAGATCTACGATGATGCGGCGATCGAAACGTCCGGGCCTGAGCAGCGCCGGATCGAGCACGTCCGGGCGGTTGGTTGCCGCCATCAGTATGACGCCCTCGTTGCTGCCGAAGCCATCCATCTCGACTAGCAACTGGTTGAGGGTCTGCTCGCGCTCATCGTGGCCGCCGCCGAGCCCGGCCCCTCTGTGCCTTCCCACGGCGTCGATCTCATCGATAAAGATGATGCAGGGAGCGTTCTTCTTGCCCTGCTCGAACAGGTCGCGAACTCGCGAAGCGCCGACTCCCACGAACATCTCGACGAAGTCTGAGCCGGAGATCGAGAAGAACGGCACGTTGGCCTCGCCCGCGATGGCACGAGCCAGAAGCGTCTTGCCCGTCCCCGGTGGGCCGATGAGGATCACGCCCTTGGGGATGCGGCCGCCGAGCTTCTGGAACCGCTGCGGCTCACGCAGGAACTCGATGACCTCCTGCACCTCCTCTTTGGCCTCGTCGATGCCGGCCACGTCCTTGAAGGTGACTTTTTTCTCTTGGTTGGAGCTCAGACGGGCACGGCTCTTGCCGAAGGCGAGGGCACGATTGCCGCCGCTCTGCATTTGCCGCATGAAGAAGATCCACACCGCGATGAGAATCAGCATCGGCGCCCAGGAGATCAGGGCGGTCATATACGGGCTCTGATCCTGTGCATCAACCTCGATCGCGATGCCCGCTTCACGCAACTCACCCACGAGACCATCGTAGGTGGGGGCGACCGTGGTGAACGTCTGCCCGTCTTTCGTCTCACCCTCGATATGATTGCTGGGAACCGAGATGGTCACGCTGGCCACCCGATCCTCCTCCACCATGCGCATGAAATCGGTGAAGATGAGGGGCTCCTCGCGCGTGGCGCCAGCGCTGAAGACGTTCCACACGACGATGGCGATGACGATCACCACCAACCACAGACTGAGGGTTTTTAATGTTGTGCTCATAGTGCAGACAATACACTACCCCGTGTCGCGGGGGCCAGTTTTCAAACCACGGAAAGCGCCATATTTACAGGGTTCTGCGAGATTCGACCGTTTCTTATGCCGGTAGTTTTTCACTACCTCGTTGTCCGCTTTGGTAAAGCCGTTTTCGCCTTTGGTGAAGCCGTTTTCGCCAGCCTGCGTCCCTCGAGAGGCAGCAGGCGGAGCGTCTCATCGCCCCGCTGCACACGTACGCCGGGGAGATCGACGGCGTTTCCATCAGGCCCGAGAGCGACCTCGCGGATTGCATCGACATGAGCGGCGCTAATGCCGCGCCGATGCCCCCGCACCAACTCGAGAGCTCGACGCAGGAGGCGGCGCTGCAGTCCTCGGGGGATTTCCCTCAGCTCGCTGATTCCCAACGCCACCGCGCCAGGGAAGAGATCATCGCGCCGCAGTTTTTCGTAGGTCACCTCGAGAGAGCTGGCCAGCCAATCTTCCTCATCCTGGGCCAGGGCCGCGGCACGGGCAATGTTCTCGATTGCCCCTGGGTGGATGCTTTCGAGCTCTGGCAGCAACCGTCGCCGCACTCGGTTCCTGGTCATCGCAAGGTCTGCATTCGTTGCATCCTCTCGCCACGTCAGCCCACGGTCTCGCGCATAGGTCCTGATATCTTCGCGACGGGCGAACAGCAATGGGCGCAGGATCAGCAACCCGGCCACTGTGGCGCGCGGTCTCATACCACCCATGCCGCGCAATCCGGTGCCACGCGCGAGGTTCATCAGCACGGTCTCGGCCTGATCGTCGGCGCTGTGTCCGAGGGCCACCGCGTCGGCCGGCCACTGCGTCGAACTGCGAGCGAACAGGTCCAGACGCGCCTGCCGGGAGGTGGCCTCCAACGAGCCCTTCTGCCCGGCGAGCTGAGCGCGCTCCACGAAAAATGGCAGGTCGGCCGCCGCTGCAAGCGCACGCACATGATCCTCGTCTTGATCGGCCGCGGAGCCACGCAGGCCGTGATTCAGGTGACAGACCGCCAGTTCGAGGCCGAAGCGCGGAGCCAGCGCCCCTAGAACATGGAGCAAGACCGTCGAGTCGGCCCCCGCGCTACAGCCAACCAGAAGGCGTCCGACGCCGGCAAAGAGCTGCTGGCCCTCGATGTACCGCGACGACGCCTCGACGAGGATAGCGGGCGAGGTCGGTGTGCTCGACTCCTCATGCTTCATGATAGCGAGCTCTCGGATCTCGGTTCCGTGGCCAGAGACTGCCGGGGACCATGAAAATGAGTGGGGAAAAAGGAGTGGCGGTGGAGGGATTCGAACCCCCGACTCGGCGGATATGAGCCGCCTGCTCTACCTCTGAGCTACACCGCCAGGTGGAATCGGGACACCCGCGGTGGGGCCGGGGCACGCACTGCTGGGCCAAATCCCCGGCGGCGGGGTCCATCAGGCATTCATGGTAGGCGAGGGCTTCCCGTCAATCAAGAAACGCCTTGCGACTGCCAAACAACTGCTGGAACCACGACTTGACGACTCCAGTATGACGCTTGGTTAAAATGACGGGGATCTTCACCTGCTTGGCCACGCTCTCCGGAACATCCCCGAACATGGCACGCTGGATCAACCCCTCCTCGGGAGCCCCCATAATGATCAGATCGTAGCCCTTGGCCGCCCTCAGGATGGCATTGTCGAGCCGCCGCCTCGGCCCCAGGGCCTCGACGAAGATCTCGAAATCAGCCGCATTGATTTCCTCGAGGCCCTCCAAATCGGCCTGCAATCGGGCGCGGGCTTCCACCTCCAGTCCCGGGCGGACCACATGCAGCAGGGTGATCGGCTCACCCCTCGAGTCGCGGAGCGCCGCGGCGATGCGCAGCGAGAGCCGTGCGGCCTCGATGCCGGCGATCGGAACGATGATCCGCTTCACCGGCCCCTGTGGCGCACGGCGCACGACGGCAACATCGAATGAGGCGTTTAGCACGAGCTCGTCGAGCACGGTGCCGAAGACCCGGTCACGACGCTTGACCGATCCTTCCCAGCCCAGCACCACGAGGTCCACACCCTTCTCTTCAGCCGTCTCGATAACGGCCCGCGCGATGTTGTGACCGATCCGTACCATGCCGTGCAACGGCACCTTGCCGTCCGCCGTCTCGTGGGCGCAGCGCAGGATCTTGCGGGCCGGTTCGAGAAAGCGGCGGCCGGCGTGTGGCGGCAGCTGGGCCGGAACGCGGACCACGTTCAGCAAGACCAGGTCGCCCTGCCGATCGGCCGATATCCGCGCACCGAGCTCGACCAGGCCCTCGCAGGTGCGCGGGTTGGCCACGGGCACGAGGACACGGAAGTCCTCGGCCGGCGATACGGGCACCTCATGCAGGACCACCGGCGTCGCCTTGGCCTCACGATCCTTGCCGCGCGAGTACAGGTAGTAGATCGCCACGCCCACGCCGATATACGCAGCGCTGATGAAGATGCCCGTCGGGCTGTAGAAGAAAAGGAAGGCGGCGAGGAACAGGTTGATCCCGGCAGCCAGCAGGGGCACGAAGGGCACGAAGGGTACGACGAAGCCGCGGTCGATATCAGGCCGATGGCGGCGCAGGTTGATGAGGGAGATATTCACCAGCGTGAACAGCAGCAGGAACATCACATCCGTGGCCGATGCTATGTCCTCGATGGGGAGCGCCACGGCCATCACGATAATGAATACACCCGAGATGATGGTCGCCCAGTGGGGCGTGCGACGCAGCGGGTGGATCTGCCCAAAAACCGAGGGGAGGTTGTGGTCGCGGCCCATGGCGAACGAGACCCGCGATGAAGAGTAGATGGTGGCGTTCAACGCGCTGATGGTGGAAAACAGGCCGCCGATCAGAAAGATCAGCTTGCCGTACGGCATGAACTCCTCGGCCGCCTCCACCATGGCCAACTCGCCCTTGAGCCCAAGGATCTGCCAGCTCGGCGTGCCATCACCAACCGCTGCCGCCAGCGCGACGAAGGCGACGAGGATGTAGATGGGAACCACGATGGCCAGCGACAAGAAGATCGCCCTCGGGATGTTGCGTTTCGGGTCCTTAACCTCCTCGCCGCACTGGGCGATGATCTCGTAGCCTTCGAAGGCTATGAACGTGAGACCCATCGCAGTGACGACGCCGGCCCAGCCGTGCGGCATGAAGGGAATGAAGTGCTGCGGCCAATCGGCGCGCGCGGCGTCGGTGAAGATCGCCCAGAGGCCGAAGGCGAGAAAGGCGGCGATGATGACCATCTTCAGAATGGTCACGGCCGTTCCGGCCAGACCCGTCTCCTCTGCCCCCCGGTAGTTGATGTAGGTGAAAAGAATCACCACGAGCACAGCGAGATACTTGGCTGAGGCATCCTCGGGGCCGGAACCGAGAAGCGGCAGGGGCACGATGTCCAGGAGCGAGGTCCCGGTC
>SDBT01019112.1_pt1 | contig 10743 bp, 11 predicted proteins | sample 2277101 | NCBI WGS metagenome assembly SDBT01 (sample SAMN10404973, study PRJNA504765) | marine sediment metagenome | isolation source: marine sediment core GS10_PC15, 103 cmbsf | place: Arctic Ocean: Southern Knipovich Ridge | collected 2010 | reverse complement strand
GGAACATCTCCTGCCTGGGTCTGACGAAGATCCTGAAATTCAAGACTCTTGACCTGGCAGGGCACCAAGATGGGCTCTTGCTCTTTTCGTTGCACTTTCCCAATCTTGTCGGTGGCAGTCTCAGCCTTGACGGTGGCTTCACTGAAGCTATCGTCAAAGCCAGCTTTGCTGAACACACCAGCATCAGGGGTAACAGCTGCGGTAGCAACCGTATCTAGCCGAAAAATCTCGGCTTTGAAGGGAAAAATAAGACGGCCCCTCATTAGGCGACCCCAATTTGCAGGGGTCGCTTAAACTGAATCAGGACATTATCAATGTCCGAATCGCCCGTGATGAATCCCTTCAGGTGTTCTGGGGTTAGTGTATAGCTCTGCTCCAGGGTCTTTTCACTGACAAGCCGATGCCTTCTCTGGGCATCTTCCCGATCATCAGTATTTTTCATCTTGCCCTTATTCCGAATCACAAGCTTGACACAGACCTCACGAATTAGATCTGGGGTAATTCCAATTTGATCACCAGGTCGTAACACGTCAGGGTCGGTATATCCAAAGACACCATCAATCTGAACGTTCTGGACGCCTAGTGGGAAGACCTCACGGTTTCTAAGCAGCAAATCGCTACTAGCTCTAGGTGGCACCCCAAACTGGTCATCAACCCTAAGGAACGCGATCCTAGGGTTCTCACGGTCATCTGGGGTGTAAAGTTGCTGGGTTAGATGCCGATTGAACACCCTATACGCGTCCCTGTCTATCTCGTCAGCAATGGTGGCGATCAGAACTGGATCTAGAATTGTTACCTTCTCAACTGTAATGATTGGCAGATCCAGCAGCACGTCTCGTCCCTGGACCCCATCTACCTTGAAAGATTTGACCTGAGGCACAAAGATTCGCTGAGTCGCATTCTCAATGAACCGACTCTCCCTCTGGATCAGACGATACAGCCTGGCATCGGTTGGGTCAGCCCCTTCGAAACCTTCGTCTCGAATGTCTGAGGGAAAGCAGTATCCCAAGAACGGGGTATTGATATCATTATTGACCAGTTCAAACTGGCGCACAACCTCAAAGACGGCGCCAGCGGTCACGTAGGTCACGAAATATCGAATTTCATGGAGACCAGGTGCCTTGCCCAGCGTAAACTGCGGAGCAAAATGGCCCGGAGAGATCTGACTGCCAGTTGGGCAGGCAGCCAGATCCATGAGCTCTTTAGTCCCAACCGAGGTCGGAAAGACCTGAACAGGACTAATTTTCTCTCGGTCCTTAGCAATCCGAAAGACCTGAAATTCAACCTTGACCGGATTTACAAGAAACCCGGCCTGGGCAAAGAAAACCTGGACTGCCGGATTACTGCAGTCGTTCGCTTTACCCTTTGCTAGGAGTGCTCCCATTCGGTCTCCCGCTCTGTTGAATGCTCTTCAGCTTCATCATAGCCAATTGTCCTTGAATCTGGTGGGCTTGATTGGCTTGTGCCGCTGACAAAGCAGTGAACCGACTGGCAAGGGCTTCACAAACCACAAACCCGAGTGCCCGGTACCGAGCCGGCCCATCAATCTTTTCTTTATTCAGACGAGCCATTTCTTTAGAAAAAAGCTCATCAAAACCACCAGCATTCAACTCGCTAGCAAAGTTAGTTACCATGTAGGCTTGTCCCAGCTGAAGACCTTCAGACCGACCCTCAGCTTTAGCGGATTCTCCCATCAACGCCAGCTCCTTATGAGCTGGCCCAGTTGGCATCTGAGCCGCCGCTTTACGAACTGCCTTGGTAACCTTTTTCTTCTGCTTCTTTATAGTACGACTAACCTTACCGCTCAAGACGGCCCTGCCTGGACACTGGTGGGTTGATTCGCCAAAAGTTTCTTCAAAGTTCGCATTTCACTATCGAACTTTTGACTTTCACTATTGGCGTATGCAACCTTTAGTTGTTCAGCCTGCTCATCTGGGTCGGCGAAAGTGAAGTCAAAGTCCCGACCTATCCGAGCAGCCTTAAGGATCCGTAAACCCCTCAACTTAACGTAAGTGGCCAAGGCAAGATCTTTCGTCTGAAAGATCTTATCCATGGAACCAACCTTTCTTGTTAGAAACTATTGTTACGACTGTGTTACTTGGTGCTCCGCTGCGGTAAATCCTTGGTCGTTAGATCCATGGCGGCCTCAACGGTACCAGGGCCACCACGAGCCACACGCTCCTCGTCTTCCTGCATCTCCACAGCTTCTGTCTCGGTACAGACATCAAAAGCAAGGTTGGAGTTCGGATTCAGATAGATCTGTCTCAGAGCACCCAACTCCTTGGCCTCGGCCGCGGTGACCTTGTACCAGGTTCCGTTGACGAAACGACGGGACCTCTTCCAGCCAGCGACCCTGACCATGAGACGCTTCAGAAGGTTGCCGGCCTTCTTGTTGTAAGGTTTGAGCCGAATCAGGCGAATGTTCGGATCACCCTTAGGTGCCTTAGGTGCTTCTGGTGTCTCTTCTGTTTTCTTCTTTGCCATTTTCCCAACTCCTTCCATATCGTTGAGAACTACGCTGGACAACTGTCACACATAAAATGAAACGAAGGAGGACAGCGAACTGCCCTCCCTCGTTTGGTATTACACCGTTCTGAGCGAGGTCCTCTCGTTATTCCGAGAAAACCAGTGCTTCTCCTACACCTGACAGGGCCGTGGTGTTAGCAACTTCCGCTAGCGGAGCCACGCCGTTGCCTTCGAACACCTGCAATTTCGCATTTGCCCGATCAAAATGGGCAATACGCCCATCGGACAAGAGGAAATCCGGAATGTAGACCACCGTCTTGTCGGCACCAATGGCACCGGCAATGGCCAGCAAGTCTCCACCCGTGGTATAGGTTCCCGATAAGGTCACCTCTACACGCTGCGCGAACAACGGAGCTGATGGCACTTGCCCCGAAGCTTTTTGCAGTACGTTCGTGTGCGTAATAGCCATGCCTATTCTCCTTCGGTCTTACGACCTGTTGACTGTGCTTACTGTTAGGTCGCTAAACTTAGCTGACCGTTACGCCCGTCGCCTTGACAGTGGCTGTCTCTTCGGCGAACTTGGTATCGAAGCGAAGAGTCGCCACGATGACCATCACTCCGGCGGAAATGTCCTTATCCGTCTCGAAGCGAATCTGTCGCCAAATCCCCACGTTGATGTTCTTGGGGTCGGTCAACAGAACGTTCGTCTCGTTGTTACCACCGCCCAGTTCTTCTGGGAACAGAGGCACATCCATGACAGGCACGCCAGAATAACTGGCAGGCGCGTCACGTTCCAGGAACTTGTCACCAACGACCGTGTCCCTGTCAATCAAGGAATCACGGTAGTCGATCTCGGCGTCCACGCCGGTGTAGAAGCGCATGAGCCGTTTGTTCCTGAGGAACTCCGAAGGCATGTTTTTCAACATGTCCCGAAGAACAGTCCTAACTAAAGGACCACCCACAGGTCCGACCACGTTGCTGGTGGCCTGTTTCAGCACACCATCGAACTTGGCCAGGAAAGCATCACCGCTGGCGGTATCTCCCTGGACGATGATCTCGTCCATGTCACGACTGATGGCATCGGCCATCAGCTGCATCACGGTCTGCCTGAGAGATCCACGCTCGATGGAATCTTCCAGGACTTCGTTGTTCAGACGTACCTCTGCCTTGAACAACTGCGCGTCGAGCTCCACGTTACTCAGATCAGGCTTGGCCCGATCAGTAGCGCTGAGCGCGGTAGACTCGACACCAGGCCGGAGAATCCGACTGGCAAACCGAATCTTCTCGATGAGCTGCTTGGGACTCCGCATCGGAACGACTGCGGCTTCTTTCAGCAGTACGGATTCATCGATCAGAATCCGGATAAACTTTGCGGCCTGAGCTGGCTGCAGCAATCCACCGTCGGCCGTGAGGTCGGCGAGGGCCAGGTCCGCCTTTTGAAGTAGCGTTTTTCCGTCCATTGCCATGTTCTTATTCCTCCTTGTTCAACACTGTTTTGGACATCAGTTCTTTTCGCTCACAACGGAACATAAACGAACCTGGCTTCGACCTAAAGTTTTATTCCATGTCCTCATCGTAAAAGGAGACACCACGTTTCGCCATCGTTTCCCGGTCTAGGGGACGATTCATGTCGCTGGGCCAGCCGTCAAACTTCGGACGCTTGCTCTTGGCGACAGCGACCGATTCTCCGGCTGGCGTCTCGGTGTCAGCTGAACCCGGCAGCACAGCCTTGAGAGCCGTGGCCTGCTTCTCGATGGTCTTTTCCTGACTGTCCACGGTGGTCTTCAGCGTGGTGACCTGTTCGGACAGTTTCTCTAGCTGGCCACCCTTTTCAAAGAACTTGAAAAGGTTAGCAGCTCCCGGCACATCCTTGAAGGCCTGGGCCGCAGTCATGAGAGCATTCGGATCTGGTTGCACGCCGCTTCCTCCGTTGGGATGGTTAGGATCCAAGCCACGCAAGGTATCAAAAACACCACCTGGCAGGCTCTTCTCAGTTTCTTTCTTCTCTTCTGGCTTGGTAAGACCCAGCCCCTCGGCCAGGTTCGTCAGAGTGGTAATGGCACCCTTGAGGTCCTGAGCACGGGCATCACTGATTTTCTTTCCGGCCTTTTCCACTGCCGCCTTGGTTTCCGCATCGGGATACTTGGCCACGGTCGCCTTCAGGTTGGTGACAATCTCACCGACCCACTTGGAAACATCGTTCGGCAGGGGATGCTCGGACTTCTCTACTTCCTTAGCATCCTTGATGGCCTTGACCATGCTGACCAACTGCTCCATGCTCTGGGTCAGGGCCTTGACCACCGTTGTCTGCATGGGACCAGACAGCACGATGTCGGTTTGTTTCTTGACCTCGTCAGCCAAGGCAGAAATCTCGGCCGGCTCCAGCTTCTCAATAAGCTCGAAACCAGGACCTTCCTTGGTGGTTTCGCTCTTATGCTCGGTGGCCAGATCTAACAGTGCTTTCAGCACGCTGTTGATACCCTGGCCAAACAGCGAGGGCATGACACCCTCGTCCTTGGTGGAGTCCGAAGGCTTGACGGCCTTGATCATATCGATCACGCCCGACAGCTTTTCCCGAACCTGATCGAAAGCCTTGGCCAACGGCTCCTTCAGATCCTTGAAAAGGCTTAGGTCCTGCTTTGCGATTTCTTCTGGTGTGGAAAAGGTTCCATCTGGGTTTAGGTTCAAAGCTGCGGCCATGTTCTGTCCTCCCTGTTTGATGAGCAAAAAATTACGGTCATTCGCCCCTTGATCTACAATAGAACCTTCACGTACTTCCATATCCAAAAGTCGGAACACACCTTCACTAGCCCGGTGGGTTTCTTTCCACTGTTCTAGCTCTGCTGCACCTGGAAAGAGGCCCTTGCTCACGCTGCCAACCTCTCTGGGATCCTGAAGGCCGATCCGCCGATGCTAAATCCTGTGAGCTCTCCTGACTCAACCTGCCTCCAGAGCTCTGCATCTTTGATGATCAAACCAATCAACCAGGTTCCCTTTTTCACCATTTGGCCCCCGATCTTCATATCCACAGGAGCGACATAACTCTCAACCAACGAAACCTTATCGTTCACCAACTCCTTATGCATGTACCCGATATTTCGATGGACGTCTAAGAAGTGAAAGGCTGCCCCTTTGACCTCTGCTGCAGAGTAAATCTCGTTCTGCAGATCCACCTTCTCAGGTTCCAGCATAACTCCCAGAACGTAGTGCTCACTGCCATCTGGGAACACCTGAAGCTTCTTCTGAAGGACATCCCGGTACAAATCAACGTGGCGATACAGCTTATTGATCTCAAACGCTTTCGCCATCGGTACAACCTTATCTACCGAGTCTGGAGCCTTCTGGTCCAGCGTTGACTGGACAATTCTCGGCATGAACCAACCCACCTGAATCATGCCGTCTTTCTGCTTCTCAACCAGGAATTCCATGGCTTCCACCAGCACCACCTGGCCAGGCTTGACCTTGATTTTCGTGTTTCCGGTCTTGCCAATCGCCGTGTAGGTTTTGCCATCTAACAGCACCTGGTCCTTGTAGAGTTGTTTTTGATCATCGGTCAGCGGGCCAATCGCCGCTGAATAGTTGAAGGTATCCGTGGAACCCCGGACTGGGTGTTGCTCAAGAATGATGGCCTTGACGGTCCGAACAACCCTGAGTGTCGCCCAACTCGAAGTAATTCCATCCAAATTGTAGGGTGAGTCTGCAACCTTGTACATTGTTCCAACCGATCCTTCGGTTTGAAGGAAGGTCTGACTCACCTCTCTTAGCTTCGATTCATCCTGAACCATCAAGCTCGGAATGACCTCTAGATGCTTCCTCTTGGTTTCAAAGACCTTTTCAGTCAAAAGCTTCTTCCTATCCACCAAAGTTTTTTGGACCTGGCTTTCATCCCAGAAAAGCACGTCAGAGACCATTAACTTTATACCAGCATCCTCTTGAGCCTTGGCCGTACCGATCAGTCTTGATAATGATTTTTTAGTCAATGGCTTTCCAGCCTGATCAAAATCAAGCAGATGGGCATCTAGGACAAAATCATGGTTGATCTCTAAGAGGGCCTTGGATACATTAGGCATGACTTTAGAGCTATCATCATGACTCCCCTCTAAGAAGAGACGGACCTGATCACCTTTTTTATGCACCATGCACCTGAGCCCATCAATTTCTGGCTCGACGAAAATCCCGGACTTTAGAAAAGGCTGTGCAAATTTCTTCACCGTCTCATCTAGGTCCGAAAATCTATTTAGGCCATAGCTGTCCCTAGGATCCATTCCAGGGGCTGATTCTAGAAGCACCAGCTGGGTCTTCTTAGCGGGCGTAGCCTGGATAATATCTTGGATCTTGCTCAAGGTCCAGCTAACCTCACCAGATTTTGACATGGTGTAAAGGCCCCTGAGCTTATCTCCCACAAACTGATATTGCACCTGATTGGCATGCTTGCTCAGAATTCGAACACTACCTTCTTCCAAGATGGTGAGGTCAGAAATTTCCTTGCTCAGGTCCTTGAAGACCATATCGGTAGAGTCTGCTGATATTGGGCTTGTCTTACTGACCCAGGTCCCGGCACCATGTGGTTCGTTAGCCAGCACCAAAAAGAACTCCTCACCTTTTTGGCTCAGAATATACTGGGTTTCCACGAAGGACTTTTCCACCTCAGGGTCAAACGGATACCCGCTTACCCAGCGCTTCTGAACGGTTCTGGTCAAACGACCGTTCACCAGCTTGATGTTATCCTCGGTGAAGAACTTGAGCTGGACCAGCTCATCTCGGACCCGTCTAGCCGTGGCGTCTTTCTGTTCCCAATACCTGAGTCCTGGCGGAACCTGCTTTTCAAGGCTCACTGGCAGGCCTGACTTTCCATCAGGCGGCATACTAGCCTCCTGGCTAGACACCACCTCTGGCAGCAACGTATCCAAGATCTGAGCCTTCCAAACCGTGCTGTCACCATCCAGGCTGGGCATCCGCCGGATCTGTAAAATTCCTTTTAGCGTTTTCCCACTTAAAAAATATTCATGGCTGAGCTGTTTTTGAAGCCCATACTCCACCTCAAAATTCTCGCTAGGATCATCACTGTCACTTAGCTCATTCAGCAGCTTAGGCTTGGCCGTCATCGGAGCTTTGCCGGCCATAAAGTCGGCCTGCTTATTGGTATATGTCCTGCTTCTGTCCAGATTCCAGTTCAGGAATTTATCATCTAGCTCAAAGGACAAATCCCAGCTGGCCGCCTCTGCCTTGACTGACTTCAAGACGGCCTTTACCGGACCAGACACCACAGGCATTGTCTGCAACGGGTCGACCTGCTTTGTCAGCTGATCAACCAGCCGCATCAATTTCCGCTGGAACTCCGGCTTGATCACCACCTGCAGATCTGCAAAGGGCACGTGGTCTATGAAAGGACCCAAGAGCTCATCGCTCTTCATAAGATTTATCCGGCTCTGAATCTCTACCGGGAGCTGGCCGCCAAGCTTGGCAGTGACAATCTCTTCTAAGAGGTCGGTCTGAATCTTCTTCATGAGAAGGTCGACCTGTTGCTTGGTCTGGTCATCCCTGACCACTGACCCGGTCAACGACAGAAAATCCTTGATCACGGTAAAGCCTTGGGCCGGCTGCAAAATTTCCGTTAATCTAATGGGCTCTCCTTCAACATATTTCTTAGCGGGTCGTTTCTTGGCAAAGCCGCGACCTTCCTGACTGAGAGCATCATTTGAGGTACTGGCAGGGTGGGCGAGACGCCTCCGGCCAAGCTCTTCAATTAGGAAGATGTGGGCGTTGATCACATCCTCTCTGCTCAGGGCCATCACCTGGGTTTTGTCATTTCCGGCAAAGTTTTTCTGGAAGTCGGCATGCAGCTTGGTGTCCAGCTCCAGCAGCTGATCGTTGGTGAGCTTCGTCAGGGTCGGAGGGTCAACCAATCGCACATCTGGAATTTTCTGTTTCAGAACCTCGCTGGCAGGCCCGACCACGATGGGCTTACTTTCCAAGACAGCTGGCACCCTGGCCACAAAGTCAGAGGCCATAGATGTCCAGTACTCAATTCCCTTGAAGATGACACGGTGACGATGGACCCCGTCAAAAGCCGACACCAGCACCAGTAGGTCGTGGGCATGTTCACCACCCACCTCAGACCAGAACTCTTCACCAGTTTCGGGATGGATAAACCTATGACGGTGGGGTCCAGTCACGGCAGTTCGGTCTGCATCTAGACCCATGGCCTGTTCTGGAATTACATGGGGGTGCTCGCCGTCTTCTTCACTTCGAAAAATTCCCTCTTCAGTAAACACGATATGGGGATGCTTACCGTCGTTCACCGTCATCCCGGCTTGGCGATCCAAGCCGTGGGCATGGACACCTGCCTCTGGATCTGGTGCTGGGAGACCTCTCTTGGCGACGTCTCTTACGCAGAACAGCGGGACGACCCCAGCGTCAATCTCGTCTCCTGTCCTGATTCTCTTGCAGACATCAGGCTCAAACTGACGGAGCCGGAAGGAGGTGCTGGTTTCATCCACCTTCCCAAACTTGAATCCATGGTCCTTGGCCCACTGCTTGGCAGCAGCTTCAGTCTTGAACTGTTCCTTGGAAAATATCAGGCTTTGAATTGAGGTGACTTCCTGCTTGGTAAGTATCGCTTTCTCAAACTGAACCAAATGACCGTAAAGAGCTTTCCTGGTTTGACGATACTCCTCAGCACCAGCCCTGGTGAAGCAGCGACCAATCAGCTCTACTGGCTGGCTGGCAGGGCACCTTCCAGAAGCTGGCATGGAAACAGACCCCTTTTGCTTGGTCAGGTCTGGAACCAGCTCCATGAATTGTTTCGCAACTGTCCCGAAGGCCTTATCATCCGATAAGGAAAATTTCTTGAGCTCCTCTGCAGTGAGCTCCCTAGTCGGCGTAAGACCCTCGGGCAGGGCTAAGACGGTCACAGCCTAGGTCAGGGAAACTTAGGCGGGTGTTTCGAGAAGTTCCTTGATCTTCCCTGGAGTCTTATCCTCGAAGGCCTTGCCGGTCTTCACGTTGATGGTCGAAGGAGCCATGTCCTTGTTCCACCCCTCGAAGTCCTTATCGGCTTCGGCGAAGGTCTTGACAGTTTCCGCAGCCTTTTTCTTTTTCTCGGCTTCAGCTTTGGCCAAGGCTTCGTCTTCCTTCTTTTTCTTATCCTGGTCGTTCGTGTGACCAGCCTTGAGAGCTGTAGACAGGGCATCAGTCATCTTTGTGAAGAGATCCCGGTCTCCTTGGCTGAGGCTCAGCTCACCTGGCTTGGCCGGAGCGTCGCTCTTCTGAGTCAACGCATCACCAAAGATAGGAAGCGCCAGCTCAGGGGCTGCCGTGCCATCAGGCAACGCCACCATGGCCGCCTGGTAATGCTTCAGGACCTCAACAGCCCGAAGCACTGCCACCTGACATCGCTTCTGAATGGCACCGCGACCATCTTCTGGAGTCAGCGCCATTTTCGCCAGCTCATTCTGAATCCCTTGGGTAAACTCACCGACAGATACGAGTTTGACCTCTTCCTGAAGCTCAGGGAGGGCCAGGCCCAGGGTCTTGCGAAGTTCGGTGTCCAGCTTCTCTCTCATCTCTTTTAGATCCATTGGTTCCTCCTGTTGAATGACGGCTCTACTGCCTGTACTACACTAGACCCTTCTGACCTTTACCTTTGGTTCCCCAAAAACTTTTCCTCGGGTTCGGCTCCCACGCAATTCCTTTGAGGTCACATTCTAGCGCGTCTTGGCACTCGTCCATGGCCCTGAGGGGCGATCTCTTCATGTCATGGACCAAGACCTTGTAACCATACTCTAGAACGTGAAACCGCCTCGCGACCTCTGTCTGGCGATAAATGATCATCGGAAACATGACCAGCGATCGCTGCAGGTAATAATCAAATTTTTTGACGGCCCTGGCCAGCATCTGTGGGTTGTCACGTAACGCCACCATCTCACCGGCCATGACGTCTCCCTAATTTCTGGCCGGTAATACCAGGGATGGTCTTGCTCAGGCATACCGGCAGATAATTCATCGTTTCATTGTTGCCGTACCTTTCAATAAAGACAGAACCAGGTGAGACCATTCGTGTGACCTGGCCTCTGATACGACTATCCTCTGCCTGGACGGTGTAGCGATGGCCCTGGCGATTCACCTGAGCCACAACCTCACCATCCACCTTCAGAATGATACTCTCCATTACCGGATTGTATCCTAACAGCGAAAATCAATGTTACGACTTGATCTGGATGGACATTCAGATCAAGATCTAATCCAATGTTACGGGACTGGTACCGTGGTCGTTCT
>SDBT01019110.1_pt1 | contig 10744 bp, 6 predicted proteins | sample 2277101 | NCBI WGS metagenome assembly SDBT01 (sample SAMN10404973, study PRJNA504765) | marine sediment metagenome | isolation source: marine sediment core GS10_PC15, 103 cmbsf | place: Arctic Ocean: Southern Knipovich Ridge | collected 2010 | reverse complement strand
GAGATAGATTACCCCATTGGGTAGGTGTCAGGATGGCTTTGGTGCCAGCCTGCAGCCCAATATTGAGGAAACTACCCTGGTGCATGCCCTTCCCTCGCAGGCCCTGGAGGATCATATCGAACTCAGTGCCCAGGTTGCGCAGGTTGTTCAACTCAAACACCCGATCGCCCACGGCCAGCGACTTACAAATTATTATTATCATTCGCGTAGGCTGGAAGGCGCTGGGGCTGAGCAATATTAGCGAGCGGTTGCTCTGCGCGATATTGCGCACCCGGACCTGGCCGGTGCCGGTTCCCTCGGCCACGAAGACCGAGCCAGGCATAAACAAATGGAACACCTTGGACTGCTCACCCTGCAAGTTGAAGTTCAGATTCTTGCCCTTCGCCTGGGTGAAGATGAAGGTCTGGGGGTCATCAGGCCCCACTGGCCCGCCCGTCAGCGGAATGAACTTCATAGACAACGGGATGCGGGTCGCCGGGTTTTCGTTAATCGTACCGTCGGCGTTAAAGAAAGTGTGGCCCTCTTCGTCGGTAATCTGCCGAACTTCGGTGCCGGCCCCGACTACAGCGATAGCCGTCTCCGCGCCCAAGCCCCCTACTGCCTCGGTGGGCAGATGCGGCGGGGTGATGCACTCGGCGTAAGTCAAGCAGACGGCCTTGAAGTAACCTCCGTAGCTGAAGGTATTGGCCCCCCAAGCCACATGCGCCACATTGGGGTCGCTGGAGCCGCTCTCCATCTCTGAGTACGGGTTGTTATTATCCCACAGGTAGATTTGGCGGTCATCGCCGCTAACGTTAGTCCCGTAGGGCACCACCGCATGCCCACCAGTGCCGCTCCACATACCCAGCACGGGCCGGGTGGGCAGGAGATTCGCCTGCACTCGATTCCAAACATCGCGGGCTGACTGGGTATTGTAGTAGTTGTTGATATAGGTGGCCACCTCGAGGCTGAGTTGTCCGCCCTGGTCCTCCTGCACGCTCTCGCGCGTCTCAGTGACCCATGGGTACGGCCAGACAAAGTTCTCATGGTTGGCCGGATTGGCAAACCATCCCTGATGGTACGTGTTTATGGTATTGTTGTATCCACGCAGGCTGGAAACGCTCATCCCGTAGCAGTTACCCCCACCGCCGACACCCTTATATCTTGAGTTATACCACGCTAAGGCGGCCGGCTTGGGGCTGCCATCGGGATTCTCCACAGCAGCCGCCCCAAAGAAATCCCGGAACAGATGCCAGGCAATGGTAGGACGGCTGAAGTTGGAGAACTGCCAGCCCCACGTGCCGCGATAGCCACGGGGCGCAATTATCCGATACTGCTTAGTGGCGCTGTCCTTCCCCGTCGCGGTATTATGGGCATAAACATCGTGCTCGGTTCCCACACTGGCGCCCGCCGGTACTCGAAATGCCAGCGAGCTGGGGAAGAATTCCACAGCCCAACCCAGATAGTAAGTCTCCACGGCGCTGCCGTCGAAGTATATCTGGCAATTCTCATTCAGCCGGAACCCGAAGGCATACGCCCAACAGTCGGGAGAGCCTTCGGCGGGCCAGAATGAGGTGAACACCAGCTTCAGAAGCAGAATCGGTCCTACCTTGATCAGCTCTCTGGCCCTTACTACCGGCAGCGTAGCTGTAGGCAAAGCGACTTGTTCGGCCCATTTGGGACTCATCGCCGTCAGCAGGCTTTCTTGCAGATCGCCCGGCAGATTACGGAACTGCTGGATACACTCCGTCTGCTTGTCGCCCGCGACACCGTGCTCAGATAACACCTGCCCGAACTCCTGCGAACGCTGCAGAGCCGACAGTTGCAGCCTTAATGTTAATGTTGGCTGGGGCTTCATGATCAGCAGCTTGGGTGCCCGCAACACCGCTTGCTGTGCGAACGCTCCTACCACTACCAGCAAAACCAACAACCCAACTATAGTCACTCGTATCAGTCTATTCATTTTTGGTCTTCTCCTTTCTAAAATTGGTACTACAGTGAACCCCCGGCATAGGTAGTTTCTGTTAGATAGTTATCCCCCTTTCTATGGCGGCATAACTGTCAACAGATATTATTTCGCCGTCCTCTCCTGGAATTCCTCCTTGATAACAGAATAATTTTGTGATACTGCAATGCTGATAGGAGCGCCTATCAGCCTCATAGGTATCGGCCAGCTTGCGGTCTAGTTTAGGGGGAGGTAATAGTAATTGGCTGGTGAATAATGAGTAGCAATAATAAGAATGGGCATCTGATAGGGTTACCGCCACTGACGGAGGGAGACAGCTATGGCTGGGACGGATGACCAAGCTCTGGCCCAAATATTGATAGATAAGGGCATAATAAGCGGCGATCAGGCCGAGGAAGCGCTCCAGCAGGGTGAGGCTGAGGGCACCACTCTGGTACAGACTCTACTGGCGCTGGGTTATGTATCGGCCAGTCAAATAGCCCAAGTTATGGGAGATGCTGGCCAGTCGGCCGCCGAGGCCGGGCATACCCAACAGGAGGGAACGGTTTCCGCCACCTCCGCCTCACCGGGCAGCGACAAGGCTGCTTTGGCCTCCTATGATATTGAACCGGACGCGTTGCGCAGCATTCCCCGCTCCCTGGCCGAAGAATACTGCGTGTTGCCTCTGCAGATTAGCCAGGAGCGTATTCTGGTGGCGATGGCTGATGAGGCAAATGTACTGGCGATTGACGCGATTCGCGCTCGTACTGGTCGGCGAGTCGAACCGGTGGAGATAGCCGAGGGGGAGATCATAGAAGCCATTGAAACCTACTATTCGGCCCACGCCCGAGCCCAGGCTATGGTCAGTGAACAGGTAAAGGACATCTCGGCTACGGTCACCGATACGGAAGCGGCCGCTGGGGTGGACCGAGAGATGATTAGCATGCTCGACGATGCCCCCGTGGTGCGGGTGGTGGAGACTATTATTAGCAATGCAGTCAATATGCGGGCCTCCGATATCCACATTGAGCCGCGGGCCGACCGCATGCAGGTGCGCTATCGGGTGGACGGCCAGCTTATGACCGTCACCAGCCTGCGCAAAGATATGCATCGCTATGTCCTCTCCCGCATCAAGATTCTGGCTGGGGAAGATATCGCCGAGACCCGCCTCCCTCAGGGAGGGCGGTTCGATACCATCATCAATGACCGCCCCATTGACTTGCGCGTCTCTACTCTGCCCACTTTTTGGGGAGAGAAAGCAGTGCTGCGTATCCTGGATAAGAGCCGTGTGTTCGTCTCACTGAAGCAACTGGGCTTTTCGCCCCAGATGCAAAAGGAATTCGAGCACCTGGTCACTCGTCCCCAGGGAATGATATTGGTCACCGGTCCCACCGGCAGCGGGAAGAGCACTACGTTGTATGCCGCCTTGCACACCATCAACGACGAAACCAAGAATATCACCACCATCGAAGATCCCATTGAATATGAAGTTGAGGGGCTTAACCAGACGCAGGTCCTTCCGGTCATTGGTTTGACTTTCGCTGAGTTCCTGCGCAATGTTCTGCGCCAGGACCCTGACGTGATCCTGATTGGCGAAATCAGGGACCTGGAGACAGCCCAAATGGCGTTTCGGGCCTCGCTTACTGGTCACCTGGTCCTCAGCACATTGCATACTAATGATGCGCCCAGCGCCGCTACCCGCCTGGTGGATCTGGGGATTCCCCCCTACCTCATCGCTTCCTCGCTGATTGGCGTGCTGGCCCAACGGCTGGTGCGCCGGATCTGTACTCACTGCCGGGAAGTCTACCAGCCCAGCAAACAGGAATTGGACGCCCTGGGTCTGCCAGCCGAGCAGGCCCAGAAAATAAGATTCCATCGGGGCACCGGCTGCTCCCACTGCCGCAATACCGGCTATTCAGGGCGAATTGCGGTCTACGAACTGTTCACCATGAACGAGGAACTGCGAACCGCTTTGGGCGAAGGAGCCCTCGCCAACCAACTGCGTAAGATGGCCCTGCAGTCAACCATGAAGAGCCTGCGCTACGACGCCCTGACCAAAGTCCATCAAGGTCAGACCTCCGCCCAGGAGGTCCTTAATATAATGTTCAGCCCCGAGACGCTGTAGCGCCGGCCAGCCCCGCATCCGAGAACAGGAGAATACTATGCACCACAGGACTACGTTAGCAATACTGGCACTATTGAGTACTTGGTGCCGAGCGCCAGCATCCGCAGCACCACCGCAGGACCTGAGCAGTGACGTAGCTAATACGCTCACCCACATCGGCATCTCTGTGCCGGTGCTGGCCACCATCAGTCTGGTGGCATTCGGTGATGAGAAGCAGGAGCAGGTAGGCCGGCAGGCAGGTGACGCACTGCTGGCCACCAGCGCGGCCACATGGTTGCTCAAGGAGATTAGCAACCAGCCACGGCCCTGCGACCCCCAGGCTGAGAAGGGCTTTCCCAGCGGCCATGCCAGTGTGAACTTTGCTTTCGCCCGGTGCGTAGCCGAGGAGTATGAGGATTGGGGCAAGCTGGCTTATGTGTGGGCAGCGGGGGTGAGCTGGTCGCGGGTCCGCCGCGACGCCCACAGCGTTGCCCAAGTAGTAGCTGGGGCGGCGCTGGGCTGGTGGGTTGCCGACCGCTCAATTCATTCTGATGGCGGTTTACTGGCGGGACTAATTGCCAAAGAGACGCCCCTGGCCCTTAGTAGTCGGCCCATAGCAATGGAAGGGCTGAGCACTGCGTGTCTGGACCTGTGGCAGGCTTCATGGTGAGCGGTGGGCGGCAGTTACTGAGTGGTCAAGATCGCTACTAACCAGTCCAGACACTGGAGCATGCTGGGGATGTGAAGATACTCTTCAACGGTGTGGGGCCGGCCACCGCCGGTAGCCATAATCACGCTGGGAATGCCGTGCTCGTTGAAGATATTGGCGTCACTGCCGCCTCCGCTTTTGGCCAGCACCGCCTGGAGCCCTACCGGCTCAGCGGCCTGGACTGCTCGGGCGATGACTGGCTCCTCCGGACCCAGATAGAAACCATTGTACAGGCGCTCGGTGTTTATGTCGGCAGTGGCCCCGTACTCAGTTGCTTCCCGCTTGACTACCTGGCACATGTGCTCCGTCTGCTCCGCCAACTTCTCCTCGTTATGGCTGCGGGCCTCGCCCACGAACTCAACCATCTCGGGAACAATATTCATAGCCTCGCCCCCGTGGATTGTCCCCACATTAGCTGTTGTTTCCCCATCCAGCCGACCCAACCGCATCTGGGAGATAGCCCGAGCGGCCACATAAATAGCATTCACGCCTTCCTCGGGGGCCAAACCGGCGTGAGCAGCGCGTCCCCGCACACAAACAGTCAACTTGTCAGCATAAGGAGCCGCGGTGGTCAGCTTGCCCGGCTGGTGGCTGCCATCCAGAACATAAGCCATCTGGGGATGCGGCTGGAGAGTTGAATAGTCCAGGTGGCGGGAGCCAACCAGCCCTACCTCTTCGGCCACCGTAAGTACGATTACCAACTCCCCATGGGCTAACTGCTCTTCCTGGAGCCGCCGCAGCGCCGCTAACAATATCACTATCCCGGCCTTGCAATCGGCGCCCAGAATCGTCTCCCCAGCGCTGCGCACGGTGTCATCTTCAATAACTGGTTCAATACCTGCCGAGGGGCCTACTGTATCCAGGTGGGCATTAAGCATTATCACCGGAAAGCCCTCAGCTGTAGCCGCCAGCCGCCCCATCAGATTATCACAGTCGCCTCCCAACTTCGCCCCCGCACCATCACCCTCAACCTGGATACCCAGCTCACCCAGCTTCGCTCCGACTACCTCAGCAAACTGCCGCTCGTGCCGGGAAGGGCTGTCCAGCCGGACGAAATCGCAGAATTGTTGGATAAGACTGTCCGCATCCACAGTAGTTCTCCTTAAGAATGATCAGGTTGGGTACAGTTCGGGGTCAGCGGGCCACTAATATTATTTCTCCACTATCTCAGCGCAGCCCTCCATACACGGGCGATGGCATCCTTATCGTTCTTGACAGCGTCGCCGATGCCTAATACACTGATTAAAATCAGTAACGTATTTGCAGACTGCAGACGGAGCACCACGCGATACGTAACGATGAGCAGCCCCCGACGAGTAGTAGTCTCAGCACCAGGACGAATTTGTCTGTTCGGCGAGCACCAGGATTTTCTGGGCTTGCCGGTGATTGCTTGTCCTATTGACCTGGACATTAAGGTAACCGGCACGCCTCGCAGCGATAGCATCTTCCATATTGATATGCCTGACATCGCTCAGACAGACGAATTTGACGGAGCTAATGAGGTACCGTATCAGCACAACCGCGACTACCTGCGCGCGGCGACCAACCTACTGCAGCGCCAGGGCCTACACATAGCGCAAGGTTATGATTGCACTATTAAGGGCACCATTCCCATAAACGCGGGAACGGCCGGATCTTCCGCCTTGACCGTAGCGTGGGTGGCATTTATGCTCGGCACGCAGGACCACAATATTGCCGCCGCACCCGCAGACATCGCTCGCTATGCCTACGAGGCGGAGGTGCTTGAGTTTAACGAGCCTGGTGGGATAATGGATCACTACACTTCGGCCATGGGCGGGCTGCTGTACATTGATCCTCACCCACCGGTGTCTATCCAGCCTCTGCCGACCCAGTTGGACGGGTTTGTGCTGGGCGAGTCGCTGGTGCCTAAAGAGACTATGGCAACCCTGCGCGAGTCGCGGGAGGCAGTCGCTGAGGGGCGGCAGATACTCAACAAACACCTGCCCGACTTTGACTTTCGCACCAGCCCCCGCCAGCAGGCCGAGCCTTATCTTGATGAGATGGCCCCGGAGATAAGGCGGCGTATTGCTGCCCAGTTTGTCAATCGTGACCTCTGCCAACAAGCGCATGAGCTGCTCTCCCAGCCGAACCCTGACCAGGAGCGGCTGGGGGAAATGCTACTGGAACACCAGCGCCAGTTGCGGGACGGAATAGGCGTCTCCCATCCCAAACTGGACACTCTGATTGAAGCCAGCATGGAAGCCGGGGCTCTGGGGGGCAAACTCAACGGCTCGGGCGGTGGAGGGGCCATGTTTGCCTATGCGCCTGGCTGCCAGCAGGCAGTTAAAGAGGCCATTGATGCCGCCGGTGGGCGAGGTCACGTGGTGTCGGTTCGCGGAGGCGTCACCGTAGAAGTTCAGTGAGTCTGAGAGACATTTATGCGTGTACTGAAGCTGTCGGCAGCCGGTGTGCGAGGCATCATCGGGCAAGCTCTGACCCCGCAACTGCTGGTCAATTTCGGCCAGGCCTTTGGCACTTATGTGGAAAGCGGGCCGGTACTTATTAGCCGGGATACCCGCCAATCTGGCCCAATGGTGGCGGCGACCGTCACTGCCGGGCTGATGGGGGCGGGGTGCCAGATTACCGACCTGGGTATATGTCCAACGGCGGCCCTGCAACTGGCGGTCAGGCACAGTGACGCTGCTGGCGGCATAGCTATTACCGCCGGCCACAATGACGCCTCCTGGAATGCGCTAAAGTTCATCCGCGCTGATGGCATTTTTCTCAATCCCCGGCAGAGTGAAGAACTGCTGGATATATATCACCAAGGCGAATATGTTAAGGCTGCCTGGGATGAGCTGAAACCACTCAAATCCGACCCCACAGCGGCCCAGTGCCATCTGGAGGCAGTCCTGCAGCAGGTGGATCAGGTCCAGATTGCCGCTGCCGGCCTCAAAGTGGCGGTGGACTGTGCCAATGGGGCCTGCTCGGAGTACTCCCCGCCCCTGCTGGAGAGTCTGGGATGTGAGGTGGTGCCGATCAACACCGAGCCTCACCTGCCTTTCCCCCATCCGCCTGAACCCAGCCGCGTCAACCTCAGCCAACTGCGGGCCTTGGTCCGGGCTGCCCAGGCCGATGTGGGCTTTGCTCATGATGCCGATGGCGACCGGCTGGGAGTGGTTTGCGCGGATGGTAGTGCTCCCGGCGAAGAGATAACCATGTGCCTGGGCACCGAGATGATCCTGCGCCGCGGCGATGCGGGGTCGGTGGTGACCAATCTATCTACCACTATGGCGGTCAGGGACATCGCCAGACGCTATGGCCGACAGTTGCATACCACACCCATAGGCCAGGCCTATATTACCGAGAGTGCCCTCAACTACGGGGCGGCGGTCGCCGGGGAAGGCAGTGGCGGAGTGGTTTTCCCCCGGCTGAATTACGCTCACGACAGCCTGGCAGCTATGGCCCACATCCTGGACTTGCTGGCCAGTACTGGAGCCGACCTTCACCAGTTCATTGAGGACAATATACCCCGCTACGCCATGTATAAGGAGGAGGCTGCGTGTCCCACTGAGCAGGCCTACAGCGTCCTGGAGGCCGTCAGGGACCAGGGGCTGCCTGGCTGGGCGGAGAGCCGCGATCTGCAGGATGGAGTAAAGTTGATAGCCGAAGACCGCTGGGTACATGTGCGCGTCTCGCAGACCGAGCCGTTGATTCGGGTAATAGCCGAGGCCAAAGATGAGCCGACCGCCGCTGCTCTGGTCCGCGAATACGTCAGCCGCGTGCGGCGGCTGCTTTAAGCCGTTGTATGTTTCTGGGGGGAGTGCTTGTTTCCAATTCCGTAGGAGTGGCGTTTTATCCGCCCCAGATGGGCTGCGCCGCGCTGGCGCTGATGCCTTCATTTAACGGCAGGCAGCAGCAGATTCGCATAGCGCAGGTTCTTAACCTGCGTACCTTCTGGGGGCGAGGTTGCCCTTCGGCTTTGCTCAGGGCGGTGAGCCTGCCGAACCGGAGAACCTCGCCTACGCGACAAGATTGTGGTCGGGGCACCCTTCGGCAGGCTCAGGTCGGGGCAAGGATGCCCCTCCCACAACATTAGGCGGCGATTCTGGGGACAAAGGTGACCAACTATGCCCACCATAAGAACCCTAAAAACTGGAATCTCAGGAGTGCGGGGGGTCGTGGGCGATTCGCTGACCCCGCACCTGCTGACCTCATTTGCTCAAGCCTTTGGCACCTACCTGGGCGGGGGCGAGGTGGCTATCGGCCGCGACACCCGGCCTTCCGGCGAGATGGTGCGCAGCGCCCTGGTCGGGGGGCTGCTGGCGACCGGCTGCAATGTCATTGACCTGGGCATAGTGCCGGTGCCGACCCTGCAGATTGCCTGTGCCCGCAATGCGGATATTGATGGCGGCATCGCTATCACGGCCAGCCACAACCCCCAGCAGTGGAATGCCCTGAAGTTCATTCGCGCTGATGGTATTTTCCTCTACCCCTACCAGGCCGAAGAGCTGCTCAATGTATACCACCAGGGAGAATTTGGCCTGGTGGCTAATGAGCAGATTGGCGGGGTGACCGGCGATGAGCAGGCCCTGGACCGGCACCTATCCGAGCTGCTGGCTCATACCGACTGCGAGGCTATCGCCGCCGCCGAGCTGAAGGTGGTGGTGGACTGCTGCAATGGAGCCGGCTCGCTAATCAGCGAGCGCCTGCTAACCGAGTTGGGCTGCCAGGTGATGGTAATCAACGACACCCCGGACGGCATCTTCCCTCACCCGCCCGAGCCGGTGCCGGAGAACCTGACCCAACTGGAGGCCGCCGTCAAGGAGCATAATGCCGACATCGGCCTGGCTCAGGATGCTGACGCCGACCGGCTGGCGATTGTCTCCGAACAAGGCGTGGCGGTTGGGGAGGAATATACCCTGGCACTATCCGCCGAGGCAGTAGCCTCCCAGGGCCGCATCCCGCTGGTGGCCAATCTGTCCACCAGCCGTATGATTGAGGAGGTCGCCCAGCGATATGACTGCCCCCTGCGGCGGGCGAAGGTAGGCGAGGTCAATGTGGTGGAGACTATGAAACAGGAGGCCCGCCAGTTTAAGCAAGCCGGCTATACCTCCTGGGATGACTGTGTCTTCGGCGGGGAGGGCAATGGCGGGATTATTGACCCGCGGATTCACTACTGCCGGGACAGCCTGCGGGCGATGTGCCTGATCTTAGCGGGCCTGGCCCGGTGGGAGGGGCCGGTCAGTGCGTGGATTGAGCAAACCTTCCGGCCGGCGGCGATGGTTAAAATCGGGATACAGTGCCCGGCGGCGCGGGTGCAGTCGGTGCTGCTGGCGCTGCGGGAGGCCTACACCGGGGAAGAGGTTGACGAGACTGAAGGGGTACGAGTAATGTGGCCGGATAATTCCTGGATGCATGCCCGGCCCAGCAACACTGAGCCGATCTTTCGCATTGTAGCGGAAGCCGACACCCCCGACCAGGCCCAGGCCCACTGCGACCGAGCGGCTCAGATTGGCCAACAAGTCTTATAGCGGATCAGTCGGCGGCCGCAGGCCGTCCGCGGGCCTGCTGGGTGGTTGGGGGCTATTCCTCGGCCTCTAAGGTCATCTCCCCGTCTTGCCAGACGCCGACGTTGTGACCATGTATGGAGAAGCGTATCCCCACATCCTCGTCGGCAATCTCCTCGAAGTCTATTCTTACCGACCTGGCAAGCCCCTCTGCTGCCTCTGCGTAGGTGGCTCTTACCTCCTCGTCAGGGCACGAGAAATCCCCATCACCTTCGTACATATCCCATTCAGGCCGAGTTTTCGTATCTACGTAAACCCATAGACCTCCGGGCATGGCAAGGAGCCTACAGCTTATCATTCTGAGGTGGTCGGTGAGGGGCCCCTCACAGTTCCAAAAAGCGTTGAACTCCACCTCGCGCCACTCCGCCAGCGTGGGTGTATACTCCTCGGAATACTCCGCCGGCAGGTAGGGAAACACCCGGGCCTCTTGGGCGACGCCCCAGCCCGCCGCAAACGCTACCGCCACCGCTACAATT
>SDBT01019109.1_pt1 | contig 10744 bp, 11 predicted proteins | sample 2277101 | NCBI WGS metagenome assembly SDBT01 (sample SAMN10404973, study PRJNA504765) | marine sediment metagenome | isolation source: marine sediment core GS10_PC15, 103 cmbsf | place: Arctic Ocean: Southern Knipovich Ridge | collected 2010 | reverse complement strand
GTTCGTTCAATACCTTGTTGCTATTAATGTCAGGCATGGTCAATCCAATGCTCTTCTTTGTAGCTGGTGGTCCACCCGACTTCTTTTGGTCTTTAGGTGCCTTTGGTTTTGTCATGTGTTTGATGGATTGTTTCTTTTTTCCTCCGCCCATAGTATCTTCACCAATGTTTTGAAGAAGAATCGCCCCTTATAGCCTTTCTCCTATTTACAAGACCTCGCCGATTCCTTTCTTATTTTTTTTCTTCCACTCTTCTAGTGGAATCCCCATTTTTTCCTCTACTTTTTGTCTGTGAATAGAGTTCATTGCACAGAAGGGAATTATTCTGCCGTCAGGCACAGCGTAATGAATGCAGCATCTTTGAAGTCTCTCTAAATCGAAGTTGTAGGGGTCCATGAAGTGCATAGCCGAAATCATAAGCATCTTTCTGTGGAGTTCTCCTAGGGAGTCGTAACTGCCGCTTTTGACTATGGGTAGTAGATATTTTCGTAGTAGTCCGAATTTGATGTGTCTAAGGAGTCCAAGGATGTGGAATTTGGCTTTTTTGGTGTTGCCTTTTTTGGCGTCTTCGTAGACTTTTTGCATGGTTGATATGAATTTTTCTACGTTGACGTAGCGATTGATTGGTACCATTTTGTCGCCTTCTATGAAGACGTATGTTGCCATTCCGCAGTGGGGGTGGGTTGTGAATTCGACGTAGTCTTTATTTTTTAGTGCGGCTACTGCGCGTGAGATGGGGACGACTGTTGGGACTGGATAGAAGTCTGATTGTTTGATTTTTCCTTCTGTTTGTTCTTCGACGTCTTTCATGAAGTCTGGGATTGTTATTCGCATTTTTTCTCGTTCATTTTCGTCAATTCTGCCACAGATGCTAACTGGCTGAACGTTTACGCATCGAACTATGTCGAAGTTGTCTTTCGCGAATCGTATAATGTCGCCTATTTGGTGGTCGTTGACTCCTTTAACAAGCGTAACAACAAGTACGATGCTAAGTCCTGCTTCACGGCAGTTCTCAATAGCCTTCATTTTGATGTCAAGAAGGTCAATTCCCCGTGTGAATTTGTAAACATCCGACGTTAGTCCGTCAAACTGTAGGTATATTGTGCTCAATCCTGCTTCAACTAAGCCTTTTGCGAAGTCAACATCTTGAGCAAGACGTAGTCCGTTCGTGTTGACTTCTACGTGATGAAAACCTACTTCTTTTGCTTTTTTCACAAGCTCAAAGAGGTCTTTTCGTATTGTTGGTTCTCCTCCCGAAAACTGTAGAGCTGGAGGTGGAACTGGTTCGTTTCTTCTGAGGTTTTTAAGCATTTCAAAAATTTGTTCTTTTGTTGGTTCGTAGACGTATCCTGCTGCTGCTGCGTTGGCGAAGCAGACGGGGCAGGTGAGGTTGCATCTGTTGGTTATGTCGATGATGGCTAGTCCGGTGTGTGATTTGTGTTCTGGGCAGATGCCGCAGTCGTATGGACAGCCTTGTTTTGTTTCTGTGCGGGGGTTGTTAAGTCCTGTGCCTTCGGCTCTTAGGGTTTCGGCTCTTTGGTATTGTTCGTAGTCTGACCAGTAGATTTCACGGTATTTTCCGTGTTCTGGGCATTCTTTTTTTATGTAGACTTTGTTGTCTTCCTCAAATATTGTGGCATCTAAGACTTTGAGGCATTCTGGGCATATTGTTTTTGTTTCTTTAATAACTTGCAATTTGACACCACTCGTAGGGGTAATGTTTTTTATTTGGCTTGCGAGCATATATGAATGTTTCCAAACTTTTCATAAGGTGAAAGAGGTTGCCCATGCCAGTCAGTGAAGACGCAAAAAAAGTGTTACGCGAAGTCGGACTAAGAGAATACGAAACCAGAGCATACTTAACCCTGCTTGAACGTGGCGCTATGACCGCCAGCAAAGTCAGCGAACACGGCGGCGTTCCATACTCCAAAGTTTATGAAACACTGAATTCTCTTGAGAGAAAGGGCTGGATAGAAGTTGAACGTGGTAGACCCAGCCGCTATTTTCCGAAAGCTCCATCAGAATCGTTAGAAGCAGCCAAACTGCGACTGGAAGACATGGTAAACAGCTGGAAACGGGTTCTTATGGGAGAACTTCAGCCCCTGTACGAAAAAAGGGAGCTAATGGAGAAACCTGATATCTGGATTTTAAGAGGCAAATTTAGCATTTTAGCGAAGCTACGGGAGATGCTGGATGTTGCCCATAAGGAGTTGATGATGGCTGTGCCTGTTTTTGCTAAAGGTTTTGTTGATGCTTCTGTATCCGTTTTGGGGCAATTGAGGGATAGTGGTGTTCGTGTTCAAATCATGATGACCGAAGACGAGAACATCAAGAAGATTTCTAAGATTGGCGAAGCAAGAGTTCGCGACAACCTGTTTGGGGGTGGAGTAATCGTGGACGGCAAAGAAGCCCTTCTTTTCTTAGGTGAGGCAGACACAAAACGCAGCTACTCCGGACTATTAGTCATCTGGAGCAACCACATAGGACTAGTAAAATTTGCACGAGAATACTTCCAGCTATTATGGGACACGGCAAAACCAATCTAACAGCTTTACCCATACATCAAGAGACAAATCAGTCTATAATGTGTTCTAGTATTCGCAAAGAAATAACGCGTTTTGGTATTATAGACTTATTAACTCATCTATAATGTATAGATGCCGTTATGGCGAATAACAATAAACATAAATCACTAGCAGAGATTAGCCACGATTTAGCAGATTTCATCTCGAAATTTGTTTCTCCCCCAACTATGGCCATAGTAGCGACTGTCTCTTTTTCTCTTTGGTCACCTATTGGCTTAGGTTTAATTTTCCCTTCTTTGAGCATTCTGCTCTGTTTTTTGTTGTTTGCTTTTCTTCCCTTTTTGCCGGTACTCTATTTTTATAGAAAGAATGTTGTCGACTTGTACGTTTCAAAAAGAGAAGCAAGAACACGTTTTTTCTTAATGGCCCTAACCAGTTATTCTTTTGCTGCAATAATTTTCTTTGCTACTAACACCAAAATAATGTTTCTGCTGGCTTTAGGTTACACGTTTGTTACAATAATCCTTATGGTTGTTAACTTGTTCTGGAAAGTCAGTACTCATTGTGCTGGCGTAACCGGACCCATTTTTGCGCTTATTTTCGTATTTGGCATAAAAGTCCTACCTTTATCTTTGATTCTAGTGCCACTAAGTTGGTCTAGAATAAAACTGAAGCACCACACGTTCACACAAACTCTTGTAGGAATACTAATCTCAATTGCTGTTGGACTTGTAGTGTACACCGTGCTTTATCCTTTAGGTTAACTATCTTTTGGGGAGAATTGCCATAAAGAGCCCTCTAACACAGAATTTTTGATGTAATGAACATTATAGACTATAAGATCACGATTCATTAATCATTTTACTATCCAATAGATAATTCATGTATGTACATCTTGACTAAAATGCAACAAAAAATAGAAAAATGATTAATAAATTTTTCTTCCTCAATCTCTAATCCCCCATAAAAAATATGCTGTATATTATTCCTTAAATGATTTGTGTTTGGGTTAAATTTTAACCCCAAAGCGTGTGCGCTTTCAAAACTGAAATGAATAACTCATCCTTTAGTGGTTGAGCAATCAGAGTTACTCCCTAAAATCAATTACATTGTTGTTTCTCCTTGCAACAATTAGTATATAATGTCTAAGACCAATAAAAGCATACGATTTCTCCAGCAATCCATTTTCTAAAATTTTTAAAGACTTTTTAGAAATAATTTTTATTTCAATGCACGCCTTAATTGGCATATAATATTTAATTCGAGTGTTTTTAACGAATATTTTTACGCGTATGCATGAACACAAAAATATTAAAGCGTCTTCTTGATAAACGATTAAAATCGGAAGAGTTGACCAGTGAAAAAAATTAAAATATTGATTCTTCTATTTATTGCTCCATTAATACTTTCATTTTCAACTATAAACACAAGTTTCGGAGCTGACCCTGATTTTCCTCGATGGCAAGTTGGTAACTGGTGGAAATTTAATATTGAAATTTCAGGCGAGGTTAATCTAGTTGGGACAATCACATATACAGTTGTGAGTGACGATGTTGATGTCTTTCAAAATGGACAGGATTTCAATTGTTACCAAATCGATGTTTTAGGTGGAGGAACAATTTATGGGGACATCGATAGCATCGGGATAGGAGGAACTTGGACAACAACAGAACGGCATAATTACATGAAATCCGACCAAAGTTGGGTTGCCATTTATTCAACTTATGAAGAAACAATCTCAGTTAATGACGATTCTGGGATTACCACAATTTCCTCAGTTCAGGATGAAATTACAATAAAGACCACCGTCGATACGACATACAATCCTCCATTTGAAGCTAACAAAGGTTTTCCATTAACTGTTGGAAAAAGTTGGTCTGCAGCAACTACTGAAACCACAAAAACACAAACAACGGTCAACGGGAATACGGAATCCAAAACAGAAAGTGAAGCGTACACAAAGACGTTCTTAGTACTCCGAAAGGAATCGATCACCCTCTCCATAGGTGAAATTGAGACATATATTATCAAGAGAACTGACCCTGATGGAGCCTATGCAGAAACATATTATTCTCCAGAAGTTGGAACGGACGTAAAAATGATTGAGTATGATTCAACTGGAACAATCCAATCGACTATGGAATTATTAAGTTATGAATATCAATCAATTGGAGATGACTCAAATTTACTTGCCACCGGAACATTTACGATTTTGATAATTGTTTCAATAATAGTGATTTCTGCAATTGCAAGTATTTACTTATTGAAAAAGAAAAAAACAGACATAAAATCTGAAACTACTGATGCTTAACTCCTTAAGAACTTTCTAAACCTGATGGCGTACACGAACTAGAATAACTCATCCTTTGGTGGTTGAGCAATCAGAGTTCTTCAGATGTCCAATGCATTGTTATCTGCAGTTATGTGGAATTAGAGATATCTCTAGTAAAAGCTTGAGACTTCACCCGAACTCCTTTTTTTCCTTAAAATCGGGAAGATTAGAAAAAGTCTGAGAAAAAACAACGAAAACTCACGGGGAAAAAACTGATAAGCACAGCCCATATAGATTAGATATTGAGATGAAAAAGGAATATGCCCCACTGTCCTATCTGCAAAAGGGCTTACAATGGCACAACATGTCCTTTTTGTCATAAATATCGAGATAGAAGCGGGCAACGGAAAGGCTATTATTAGGCATGTGCTAAAAGTGCCCTCGAGGGAAGTATCCAATTTGCAATTTTGGAAAACTGCTTAAACCTATTAAAACACACATTTGATACTCGCTGTTATAGTTCGAATTTGTTTGTTATTGTCTGCTTTTATCGCGGGTAGTAATGATTGTATTTTTTCTCTCTTTTTTCAGAAATTAGAGTGTAGATGTTAGTTTTTAGCTTTGTTAACATGCTTTTTTCTGTTTTTGCCCAAAAGCATATGATTTGTTGTCCAAAATTTTTTGCTTGTTAAGCATTTTTATGTATGCATACCTTACCATACACCCTAGTGGAGAGTGTTTCTTGTGGGAAAAATGGACAGTCAGAGTGGGCAGCGGCTTACTCTTAGATGTAGCGCGTGTAAGCGTCCTCTGGGAATATTCTATCAACAAAAAAACGTTTCTTCTCTCGCAAAAATGGTTGTCCTAGACGGTTCTGTGCATCAAACAGAAAAAGGAACCACCAGAATTCATGTTCGCTGTAAATGCGGCGCTAAAATGGTTTTTGAAAACAAATCAGCTATCATAACAAAGCAAGGCTGGAGACGCATAAAATAATGAACAAAAGTGCTGCCGTTTTTCTTGCTGTTTTACTTGTTGCTTCAATAGCCGTTTGCTTCATACCCGTTGCGTCATCCCAAAACGGAGCAAACGTTACAGTCCACTTTATCGACGTTGGACAAGGCGACTCCATCTTCATCGACACATCAAACATGGACGTGCTGATAGACGCCGGCTCCTCATCAGCATCTTCTACCGTTCTAGATTACCTCGACGACCTGAACATAACACACATACACCTGATGATTGCAACGCACGCACACGCAGACCACATCGGCGGACTAGTTGGCGTACTAAACTCCGCCATAATCATAGACGAGGTAATAGTCAACAACCAAACACACACTTCCGCCACCTACACAAACTTCATCACCCTAGCACAAACCCACACAATAACCGTGGCGCAACGCGGACAAACCTTCATTTTAGCAGAAACCGCAAACCTAACAGTGCTTAACCCAACTCAGCCCCTAGAATTTGGCGACCTAAACGATAACAGCATCGTCGTAAAACTTCAAGCAGGCAATACAAGCTTCCTGTTCACAGGCGACGCAGAAGAAGACGCAGAATAAAGCATGATAAACGCGGGAATAAACCTAAAAAGCGACGTCCTGAAGGTTGGACATCACGGAAGCCATTCGTCCACAACTCAGGCTTTTCTTGACCTTGTATCCCCATCATACGCCATCATAAGCGCAGGAGAAGGCAACACTTACGGTCACCCACACAACGAAACAATACAGAAGCTACTCACAAAAGGCGCGACAATTTATGACACCATCACTTCAGGAACAATCATCGCCCAAACAGACGGAACAACAATAACATTCCAAAACAACCCACAACCAATACCCGAATTTCAAATAAACCTGCTCATAGCAATTTTTGCAACCGCAACACTGATAGCAGTACTATTTTACAGAAAAAAACTACAATAACTAAACTATAACGAACAACCCAACAAAAAAGCCTCTTTCAGCTTCTCTGGATGTTTGCTAACCGCTCCTTTATCAAAAGCTTTAGCAAGAACCTTACCCACAAACTCTACTCCCAAATACTCAAAAGACAAACGAAACATCTCACTCGTCGGATCACAAGCTCTTGGCCCCTCCGCAGAAGGAACCACAACAACAGCACGTTTTCCTCGCAACTTTTTGTTTTCAACAAACGGACGCATACGATCAAGAAGCATCTTCATCTTCGCAGTAGGACCATACCAGTATATGGGTGTGCCAAAAACTATCACATCAGCACGCTCCATTTTTGCATAAATCTGCTGCATCTCATCGTTTATACAACAAACGTAATCGCCCTTTTTGCAGCTACGACAATCAACACAAAGAGAAATAGTGTAATCATAAAGGTAAAGCTTCTCTGTTGTATGCCCATTTGTTTTGGCGCCTTCCAGAATCTGCTCAACTAACAGGTCAGTATTGCCCTTTTTTCTTGGGCTGCCGATTAAGGCTAAGACTTTCATGACACTCGCTTTATTCCTTAAAGAAATTCTTCACTTGCAATAGCTCTTTCATGGTGTTGAGCGTAAACCACATTCCATGATACGTGTATCCCTGAAGCATCTTCTTGTCTGCCAACCGCTGCATGGCAGTGAACTCGAAGTCGCCTTTGTCTGGAAACAGTTTTTCAACTACACTCCTTTTAAAAACGTAATGACCTGTGCTAACATAAAAATCGAGGGTTTCTCTTTGTTGGAATCTGATGACACTTATGCCATTCTCTAACGTTACTCTACCGAATGGGATTTGGGGCTTAGCTAAAAGTATCCCTGCTCCTTTACCCGCATAATCAAAGAGTTCGTTAGGGTCATAAAAGACAAGATCATCCACATTCATGACGTACGCTACTTTTCCCTTGATGTGCTCAAAGGCTTTTTTGGTGGCACCCCCAGTCCCTAAACTGTTCTCTTCTGGTGAATATGTAACTGGCTCTTCCGTAAGGTCTGTTCTGTTGGATGCCACAACTATGTTCTCAAAATCGTGAGAACGAAGCCAATATATCTGATAATCAATCAAGGTTTTCTTGTTTATCTTCAGTAGAGGTTTTGGAACCCACGTTGCAGGTTTTAGTCTCCATCCTTCTCCACCCGCCAAAATTATCGCTTCTCTCACACAAGTTCACCCCCAAGTGCCTTGGCTATGAATTATTTCTCGTCAAAGATATATGTTTAGTAACAACCAAATTGTGAATCTTTATAAATCGCTACATGTAGTAGTTTCATCAAAGATCAAAAGGATGTGAGATTGTGCCATCACACGGTTCGTTATCTAAAGCAGGCAAAGTCAGATCCATAACTCCCAAAGTAGAAGCAATTGAAAGACACTCTTCGGCTCCAAGAGTTGACAATCGTAGTTCTTACTATAAGCGCTTCGTTTTAGGCAGGGATAGCGGTCAATACACGCCAGGTAAACGACGCAGAAAAAGAAGACGTAGATAATTCTCTTTCACTATTTTTTCTAGAACAAGATTACAGTTTACAGTGGCTATCACGTTTCCGTTTTCTATAGACATCTGCTACAGCATTTCACATAACCTTTAAACTCTAAAACACAGTGTTTCTCGGTGGAAACATGGTTTAGTTAATTTGTAACTTAACTATTATACACCACCTTAGCCTTTATTTATTTCCCAGAGGGAGAATCAAAAAATGTCACAGTTAGAATGTAAACAACTTCCAATCTGGGAAACAGACACAGCTTTTCAACGATGGAATGGAACAATCACCAGAAAATCAACAAAGAAAAGCTATAGAAGCTGGTTTAAATGCTACATTGAATTCACTGGCTTAACTCCTTCACAACTAATTGATGAAGCCCTAGAAGACCTGAAGCGCGATCCAAGAGAAAAACAGGACATAGTAATGCAAAGGCTCATAAACTTCTATCACTGGCTGAAAACAGACTACCAAAAGAAACCGAAAGGCAAAGACAAAACGAAACTTGAGGGGAAGGGAGTTACAGATAATGTTGCTCATGCACGTGTCGGAGCTGTCAGAAGCTTCTACGGAACATTCGGTATAACCGTCAGAATGAAGGGAAGACATAGCCTTCCGCGTCCAAGAGTAAGAAACAAGCGAATGATAGTAAACGCGCAGCAAGTCAAAACATTATTAGCTCATGCTCGGACTCCGAGAGACAGGGCAATCATAGGCGTGATATTTCAGGGAGGCATGGACGCTTCAACCTTATGCAGCCTAAAGTTTGGCGATATTGCCGAAGGATTAGAGAAACAAGAGCATCCTTTGAAACTTGATCTATACCGACCTAAAACCGGAGTCGAGTACTACACCTTTCTAGGAAAAGACGCGGTGAAAGCGATACAAGCCTACATTCAAGATATGATAAGCAGAGGCGTAACCTTCACCTTTGACACTCCGCTTTTCTTTAAGGAGCGCGGAAAAGATGAGGGTATGACAACCAATCTTGTGCAGAACATGATGAAAATTGTCGCTCATAACGCCGGATTCATTGACGCACAAAATAACGGAAAAGCATTCAATCCTTTAGGGCCTCATGCTCTTCGTGAAAGTTTTGGTTCTATAATGATTAACTCTGGAGTACCCGACACGATTGTAGATTTTTGGTTAGGTCACAGCATAGGAGAAATGGGTGAAGCCTACAATAGCGTACAGTATGAAAGCCTCAAAAAGATGTATCTTGAACGCGAAAAACTATTGAGCTTTTCAGGTTCTAAAACTGATGCAAAAGACATAGCGGCGAAAGTCAGGGTTGAGGTTGAGCAACAAAACCGTAATTTGCAAACTTTAGTTAATGGTTTATCTGCGGAGAATCTTGAGATGAAGAGTAAGGTTGCTAATGTTGAGTTGGAACGCACTGAGATAAAGAAGGAAAATATGGAAATCAAAAACGAGTTGGAAACTCTCAGAAAAGATGATTCAGAGACAAAAGAGGAAATGAAGCAGCTTAGTTTAAAATTTAATTCTATTGTGGAAAAACTGGAGAAACTACTTGAAGGTTAGGCTTCTCTTTCTCTCTTTTTTCATCTTGGTTTTAGCGATAGACATCTGGATAAACAGGCACAACGCCTAAGAAGAGAAGTTGAGGGTTACATTTTAACCCCAAACCCATTTGATTATTTTATTAATACCAAATTCTTAATCCAATGCACATAAAATCTTATATTCAAATCGCAAGACAATTACTCATTAAGGTATTGAAAAATGAACGTTAAAACAATCTTGCTGTCAATCGTCTGTGGCGTTGCTGTTGCGTTGTTGTCGGTGGTGTATTCTCAAGATATGACTGTTGGTCTAGGTGCATCAATAACTGGTTATGGTTTACCTCTGCTTTGGCTGGAAAAAGTGACCATAGTTTATCCGGGGAACCCAACCACCTATTCGCTGTATGAGTCGGGATTATCCCTGCTAGCTGACATTGCATTCTGGACCATGATTGTAGCAGTAATCTACGTCGTGTATAAGCAAGTCAAGAAATAGCTACGTGTTTCGTCGTCGCTCTATCCTATACCGGATATAATGTAGATACGGTGAGCTCTGTTAGATTAACAGTTACACCTCGGTAAGCTATTTCATTCCAAAAGATTGGGTTGAGGATTTGGAAATGATAACGGGGCAAAAAATGATAGATGCATGTAATAGTTAACGGAGGACTTAAACTTGAACCGATTTTTGAAAATGGTAAGGTTCTCCCAAAAATCCTCCCTGCACATGGTGAAACAGTATGTTTGAACATTTTGTGTTCACAGAGGATCACATGAAACACGGTAAAGATTGTTCCTCATGTGGTAAAGAAATCAACATTGGTGACCTTGTTCATCAGAGGAAAGGTAAGAGGAATCCTTTCTATTGTGAACAATGTTTTAAGCGGTTTTTCAAGCGTTGAGGGAAACCACTCAAACAAAAGACCTTTCTCTTCTCTTTGCTAATTGAGGAAAAACAACTAAAAAGCAACAAAT
>SDBT01019108.1_pt1 | contig 10744 bp, 11 predicted proteins | sample 2277101 | NCBI WGS metagenome assembly SDBT01 (sample SAMN10404973, study PRJNA504765) | marine sediment metagenome | isolation source: marine sediment core GS10_PC15, 103 cmbsf | place: Arctic Ocean: Southern Knipovich Ridge | collected 2010 | reverse complement strand
TGTTCCGTCGCATAAACTACAGCCCCAACTTTCATCGTAGACTCCTTTCATAAGCGGTAATCAATTTGCCGATCATTCTTTCTACGCTTACCTTGCGCTCAAAACCAAAGGCGTGTCCCGCCTTGTTACACCTGCTTTGCAAAGGTACTTGTGAAGAAATATCTTTCCAGTACTCGTCGTCTATTACCACCTTGTCTATTGAAACTCCTACTTCATCAAACGCCCACCTAACCAAATTCCCTATTTTGTTTCCGTACCCGCTACCAATTACAAAATCGTCCGATTCGTCTAGTTGCATCATCTGCCAAGCAGCGTACATATAGTCGGGCGCGTAACCAATGTCTACAGTCTCTTCCAAGTTACCCAACGCAAGATTCTCTTGGTCACCTCTTGCAATTCGTACTGCGCTGCGGCAAATCTTAGGTAACAGATAATCTTCGTTCTGTCGTTCCGAAGTGTGGTTGTAGAGAATCGCAGTACAAATATACAGACCGTGTTTTTCACGATAGTATTTTGCAAGATGGAAAGCGTGCGCCTTAGCGCAAGCGTAGGGAGACATAGGCGCAAGCGGGGTGTTCTCGTCTTGCGGCCAAGATGTAGGCTCACCGAACATCGTAGAAGAAACAGGTTGGAAAATCTTAACTGTATAAGACTCTCCCATTCTTCTAACCGATTCAAATAACCGGGATACTGCGCCCGCTGTAATGTCTACACTGTAGGCCGGTGTAGACTTGCTCCACGTTACATTGTCTTGGTCTGCCTCATTGTAGATTTCGTGTGGTCCTACTTTTCGTATAATTGTGTCTACACTTAACGGGTCTGCTAGGTCTCCTTGGTGTAACGTAATCTTGTCTTTGAAATCTACGATGTTTTGTGTGTTGTCCGTTGCACTACGGCGCATCATCCCGTGTACTTCGTATCCTTTTTCTAACAACAACTCGGCAAGATACGAACCGTCCTGTCCTCCCACTCCTAAAATCAATACACGTTTCATGCTTCGCTCCTCTTAAAAGTAGCAGCTACCGTCTCGGCCTAAGCCGCAATCCCGCACGTATGTCGGGAAGGTATGAAATCCCGGTAGCTGCTACACCAAACGAAATTCCGGTAATGGAATTATAAACTTCCCTCCCGCTTTGCGCCACTCTTGATCCTTCTCCCTCTCGATGAATTCTTTTTCAAAAGCGTAGGGCAGTACAAGAAAATAATCCGGCTTGTTCATTCTTGCTTCTGCTTCGCTAACAATCGGTATCATCGTACCCACTGTAAACTTACCGTACTTTTCCGGGCTGCGCTCTGCTGCGCCTGTAATCAGTTTGTGATCTAGTCCGTAGTATTGGAGGATGGTGTTTCCCTTTGTACTTGCGCCGTACACCCAAACGGTTCTGCCATCACCGTTTACTACGGTTTGAATAAAATGTACAACAGCCGCTTTATTTCTCGCCATCGACATAAAAAATCTTGTGTAGATTTCTGGATCACCGTAGTTACGTTCACACTCAAACGCCTCCTCTACCCGTTGTACACTACCCTTTGGTCTCGGCGGTAACGTGTTGTCTATTAGGCGCACGTATAGGCGCGTACTAGAACCGTTCACATCGTTCTGTTCTATGTCGAAGATTTGCATACCGTGTTTCTTAAACAGGTACTCCAAACTTTGTAACGAGTAAAACTCTAGGTGTTCGTGCGCAAGGTTGCCTACGTCGTTGCGCCGGAACATATCCCGTAGGCACATTAGCTGCGCAATGAAAATACCATCGGGTGCTAACGCTTTTGCAACGTCTCCGATAAACTGGTTAGGGTCTTCTAAATCATAGAACATACCGATAGCGGTTATGATCTTCGCTTTGAAACCGGGTACGTCAAGACTTAACTCTTTTTCTATTGTGTCATAACTCCAAAAGTCACTAATGAAATAGTCCACCCCTTTAGCACCCTCTTCTGCTAGATTCGTTGCCGGTTCTACTCCTACCTTTACAACATCGCTTCTGTAATTTCTCAAAAGTGTTCCGTCGTTACTCCCAATGTCTAACACAACATCACCGGGGTTCAACTGAGAAACAGCAATGGCACAACTCACCACGTTTGTAAGTGCTTCTCTCATCGTCTGTGTAACACCGCTACGATACCAATAGAACCGTTCGTAGAGAATTGCTTGCGGTGCTGTGTGTTTCATTTGTACTAATGTACAATTGTTGCATAGTTCCAAATCAATCGGACACTTTTCGCCTTCCCCTTCCCTGTTCTCGTCTACGAAATTGTTGACGTACTGTTCCCCTAAAGAGAACAGCGGGGTAAGGTCTTTACTCCCGCACACTCTACAAGTTTCACGGGTTGTGTAGGTCATCTTTCGCTCCCTTGTAATAGGTCCAATGCGTCGAATTTCTCGCCTCTAAACTTTTGACTTTGTGAGTGCCTTGCGTTACCCATACTGCTATGAGTTCCAATGTGTTGTACCAAGCTAGGATTGTGAACGTACTCTCTGTAACCAATCTTGCGCATCGCTTCTACTATACCACCGTCTACTGCGCGCCATCCTCGCTTAGCACTAAGGCTGCGAAACGTAATGTGTGGTTGGGCTAACAGCGTTCGTAACGCATCGTTGTCGAATACTAACGCTACTGCGCCTTTACCTCTTTGTCTGCTTACGTGAAACCCTGCTTGCGGTTTCTCTTCACTTGGAAATGTGTACAAGTTTAGATAGCTCTTGTCCGGGTACTCTGTTTGCTCTAGGTATTGTCGTAGGTTTCTATACGTTACAAAATCGTCTTGGAAGATTGCGTAACGGTCTGCGTTGGGGTGTCGAATAATTAGTTCCCATGCGCTCATTACCCAATTACCGAATGTGCGCAGCGCAGGCTCACCTCTACACGTACTATTATACCTTGCGAATTTCTCGGGGCATTCGTTTGCGCCGTCGATAAACAGCCGTGGCTCGGGGAACCCCGCAGCCTCTAAGCTGTCTAATGTTTGAGGGAGTAACCTACCGAACCTTTCAGGAACCGTCGTAAGACCATACGCCCAGGTCAGCTTCGATTCTGGTTTTTGTCGTTGTGATTGCATTTACAAAACCCCGTAAGTACAGTACAATATGTTAAACAACTATTCGTACTGAAAAGGAGAAGTTGATATGCCGAGATTCAAAAATCTTGTTGGGTTATCGGTTGGCAGATTAACTGTAGTAGAATTTGCAGGTCGTGCTTCATGTGGGCACCCAACTTGGAAATGTTTGTGTACCTGCGGAAAATTTACAATTGTTAGAAGTGGTAATCTGCAATCAACCAGCGTTCGGAGTTGTGGTTGTCTTGCTGTGGATACGTCTCGGGAAAAGGCTACAAAACATGGGCAGTCTTTGAATACAGCAGAACACCACTCTGAATATGTAACCTGGAAAAATATGAACAAACGGTGTAACAACCCTAAAGATGGAAGATGGGAAGATTACGGTGGTCGCGGCATTACAATCTGCAAACGGTGGAAATCGTTTGCTCTATTCTTAAAAGACATGGGAGCGAAACCAAAACCAAAGAACCGACACACAATAGAACGAGTAAACAATTCAAAAGGGTACGCCCCATCTAATTGTATTTGGGCGACGTACAGGCGACAGGGAGGCAATAAAAGAAACAACCATATAATAGAGTACCAAGGCCAGAGACTCTGTTTAGCAGAGTGGGCCAGACGGTTAGGGATAGGGCGCTTGAAACTGTACAAGCGCCTCAAAAGAGGTTGGTCTATAGCTAAGGCGTTTTCTACGCCATAGTATGCCCAAATTATTTCGGTCGGACCTTTGATTCTTTGTGACTGCATCGCTCGCTCCTCTTAACTTCCCCCATTACCCTCTGTACCTGTACCCGTTCCTGTGTCTGCCTTTGTTATTGATGCGTTACACGGACAACATATCTTACAAATTGAAAGGAAACTTTTATTTGCTGCTAGTTGGCCCAGCCCACTGGTATCACCAGAAGCCCGAACCCTAATCTTTTCACCCTCTAATAAACTTATGAGTATTACGGGCGATGTGGCCTGATGCAATAGTGTGCCTATATTTACAACTACCGAAGCAGCAGGATTTGGACAGACGATATCGTTCCAAGTTTCAGTACCGTTGTCTTTTTGTAAAACGTAAGACAAAACCCCCGTGGGTGTTCCAGTATCAGTTCCTATCATAAAGCTGATAGCAAAATCGCCTCCTCCCTCTACGTTTATAGTCAACTCACCTAAAAACGGATTTAGTAGAAACACAGCATCTTCTGAAAACACGGGAGATATGCTATCAAACAGGACAGATTCTGGTGTAGTGCTAAGAGTAACTGACCCACCTGTTGTATCACAAACTTCTGCGCAACAAAGCACCGATGGACCAGCACCGCCTCCGGGTTGACCGGTTCCGCTACCCGTACCACTGCCTGTTCCTGTAAAATCTACCGGACGTGAGGCAACCCAGCGACCACCTTTCTCCCGATAAATAATCACGTAAAGAGAATCTACTATATCTTGCGATACGTTGAAAACCGGCTCGCTTATCTCCATCGGTTTTAGAACCATCTGATCGTTGCTAGTGCTAGTGCGTTCAAGCTGATGAATGTCGCAGACCCGACTAAAGATTTTATCCCAACCTGGATTAACAACCGTTAGCGCGGGAATACCCGGCTGAGGCACACGCGCTACATATATTTCAGGCGCTTGGTGAGACTCATCTTCCCACCTGGATTCTCTTGTAGACTTGCTAGGTTTATTGATACGTTCGTTCACTTCTCGCCGTACCATATCGGCAAGTAAGTCACGATCTTTTTTGCTAAGTATAAACGCTTCGGCCACAAGTCACCTACTTTGGAAATATGTGAATAGCGCAACGTGCTTCGCCGTGTTGGCAACGTAACTGAAATTCTTTGGGGTGTTTTAGTTCCGCAAAAAATACAAGACGAGGACGTACATAAATGAATCTGCAAGCCTCTACACCCAACTTCAACTCTACTACCCGTTTTTCTACGTCTGCCTTTTCTTCTTCGGTTGGTACAACAGAAGGCGCAACCGTACCCTCTTGGTTTATGATAACGATTAAACCAATTGGTAAATCGTCTTCTGCGAACCAACCCAACGGTAGAGACTTCCACTCCTGTCCTACGGTGATGCGACGTTTGTAGACTTCCCCTTGCGTCTCTGTAAAATAACTACAGACGTAATTGATGCTATGAGGTTCGTCGCCGTGATGTTCGTAGTGGATGTGACCGGTAAGAGTTACACGGTCACGGCCTTGTAAGACGGGAGCAACGGGCGGAATTACAATATCAGCTGCTGTTCGCAGGTCTGTGTGTGCTGCATTACCAATACCGTTGGGGCCGGTTATGCCCGATTCGTTTTCGCTCACAGTTTCGCTCCTGTTAGCTGTGTTAAAATAGGGGGTTTAGAGCATCGTTTTTAAGGCCCCTAGCAGGTCCGTAGACGGCCTCTAGCTCGATTAGTGTATTATACCGTGTTACTTCTCAAACGCCTCTACAACCACCTCACAGGCCGCTGTATCGGCCTTCATGTGTAGGTTGTCCGCAGTGTCTATGTCGTTAGCTAAACGAACCACATAACTTTCGCCGGGTAGGATATCCATAAACGGGAAAAATGAGGCACCGTCGTCAATTCCTACCTGTACAAAATTGTCCGGGTCTAGGTTCGTAAACACACACATACCTGGAATGGTTATTTGTGTGAGCAAGATATTTGTTCCACCGGTGCTTACGAGCAACGCTCCCGGTGTTGGTCCTAACGTACCTGCCATATCGGCTTGAAAAAATCCAGGTCTGTTGATGAATTGTAGGTTAGGCGCTTTTGTTATTTCCAACGTGGAACGTACTGTTATTTCGTTTGCCATAATGCGCTCGTTAAAGAGTTGTCGGAATGTTCAGTTCTAAAAAGTTTGACTCGGTGTAAAACGCAATACTGATATCTGCTGCCGCTGCTGCATTAGCTGCCGGTTGTCCTGCCCCGTCTAAAAACACCCTAGCGTTTTCTTTGTTGCGATCCTTAAAACGAATGAAGTCTCTAGCATCAGCAGCGTTAGGAGCACCATCTAAAATCCAACCGGCTACACCATCTTCCCAATGTCCTCTAAGCACCATCAGTCCTTGGTCTTTTGTTTCTCTGTCAAACGTATCAAAGTTAATATCGAATTCAAATCGGCGGGTGTAATAGAAATAACACAGTGCGTACAACTCTCGACTCCAACTTACGTTACTGAGTTTTATTTTTCGTGCGCCTAGCCCCCACAACTCTGCATCGTTTACCGTGTCTACCATATTAGAAAACACGTCTAGCTGTAAGCTAGCCACATTCTGTTCTATAATAACTGTAGGTCTATTGTTGTCAAACTCTACTATCGGCCCACGTATTAGTTCGTGACTGCTAGTTTCTATTACGTTTCCATCTTTGTCTTTTTCAATCTCTTCTGTGTACTTTACAAAGCTACCGCTAATCTTTTGCGGTTCGCTTAACGGGTCTTCTACCTGTTGGTCTTGACATCGTTCCGGTTGCTTGGTGCTAAAGTTGTAAACAACGTCCCATACCTTACTATCGTTACCGTCTTTGATAACTGGATTAACAGTTGTAGCAAGAGTACGAAACGCCCAAATATCTGTATCACCATCGACATTCCAACTGGTGCCAACACCCGGTCCACCTGCAAAGTCCATCACAACAGTCGGTCCTACATTACCGTCGTAAGTTAGACGGTAGAGTGCTTTGAATGCGCGCTGGCCTTCGGCGTCTCTTGTACCGGACCAAGTTCGTACTGGTCCTTCGTTACCTTTTACAATAGAGGCCATTACAAGTCCGCCGTTTCTAACTGGACTGCATTATCTTCCTTAGCTTCTTCTAGTTCTACAAGGCGCTCTAAAAACATAGCAATATCTGCTAGTCTTTTTTGCTCTTCCCCTGGTTTTAGGTTATTGTTACCCACTCCGTTTGGTCCACCACCTTTTGCATCAAAAATACCCCGTTCAAATGCTCTCCCTTGTGCTAATAGTTCTCTAGACCCTGCTGCTGCGGCAGTTATTTCAAGACTGGCGTTGATACCATCTATTGCATCTTTCAAATCTTTGGCACCCTTTGTAGCGTCTTCAAACTTTTTCTGCGCTTCCTCAAGTGCTCTGTTGAAAACAAACTCCCCTTGCGCTCCTTCTCCGAGTGCACCAACAGACATCAGGGTATTCAAATCGTCTATGGTCTTGTCTAGTATCTCTTGCGGTGTAGCAAAGTGTTCAATTATATTCTTGCCTACTTTCCGCATTTCTTCTAGCTGAGTTGCATCAGCAGCACTTAGTTCCTTTTGTGCCTTATCTTGCGCCTCTTTTAGTCCGCTTCCTAACAACGAACCAAGACCAGTTTCAGCAGATTTCTCAACATTTTTGGCTGCTTGCTCTTTAGCGGATATAGGAGCGGCTAGTATTTTACGACCACGACTATCAACCGGTCCTCTTGCTTTTTGAAGTCGGTCAAATACTGCTGTCTGTTCTCTCTCTAACTTTTTCAAGTCTGATAAGGCACCTCCACCAAAACTCGGTCCTAAACCGAATTCCTTTTGTATACGTCCAGCATCACCAAAAGGTAACTCGGCTCTATCATCTGTAACAAGACCGCTCTCCTTAAGAGTTTCTATAAGTCGATCCCTAGCTATAGCTGCATTAACCCCCAACTCTTCAACCCTGCCCTTTAGTTTTTCTACGTTAGCCAACCCCATTGCAGCATTCAATTTCTTTTGAGCATCTTCTAATCCCGACACCTTACCCGTCAACTCATCTATTTCTATTCCCAAATCTCCATAAGTATTTTCAAGTTCAGCGACTATAGCTTTCTCCCTCTCTATCTCCTTTACACTACGTGTTCGCATCTTGCTTAACGCTTCTAGCTCTCTGAATAATCCTCTTTGACTGTCCTGTACTCTATCTGCCTCTTCTAACAATGCCTTCTGTTCTTGGCTAAACACTTTTACAGCTTCCGTAGCTTGACCGAAACCAGTAGCTAGCGCAATCACTACGGCTATCAGTCCCACTACAACAGCGATAAGCAACCCGATAGGATTGGCTAGCATGGCGATTGTGTTAGCAACTATAGCACCGGTTAAAAATGTGTAGGCAGTAGTCAGCACCGGTATAAGTGCACCCAAAGAACTAACAATAGCGCCCATACCAATAGCAGCTATACTCATAGCAGCAAGCGCCGTGGCAGTAGCAAGCACCGCAGCAGTTAGCGTAGGATGTTCCTTAACCCACTCCGTTAGCGATGTGACAACTGGTTTGATTACGGCTAACATACTCTCTACAGCAGGTACTAACGCACCGCCTATTTCAATTGCCAACACCTTAACCTGATTCCAAGCCACCTTAGCACGATTAGCAAGAGACTTCATTTGCTTGTCTGCTACGTCTGCTGTTGTGCCCCCTGCTTTGCGCAATTCCTTTTCATATCGTCTGATAGCTTCGCTGGTTCCTAACAACGGGAGAATAGCGCCCTGTACTCTAGCCTCAAATCCTAACGCTGTCAGCGCTGCTGCTTTTTGCTGGTCGGACATTCCAGCCAAACTCGTCTCTAGGTTTTCAATAATGTCTGCAAAGTTGCGCATCTTTCCTTCACTGTCAAACACTCTAAAGTTCAACCGTTCAAAATCCTCCCGGTTTTTCTGTGATGCCTTACTAAGCAAGAGCATAATGCGCGCAAGGGAGTTACCCGCTAGCTCCGCTTTAATACCTTGATCCGCCATGGCAGCTAGAACCGCCACACCCTCTTCCACATCCTTGTTAAATGCCTTTAGCGCGGAACCAGCTTTAGCTGTAAGAGCGGTAGAAAATTGCGATACGGTAGCATTAGCTAGAGTGTTTGCTTTAACCAGTACGTCAGAAACACGGGTCATATTTACCATGTTTTGCGCGGTGTCTTTTACTGTAAGACCTAACGCACTTTGAGCATCAGTTAGCAAGTCGGTAGCTAACGCCATATCAAAAGCACCGGCAGTAGCAAACTTGGTAACAATCGGCAACGCTGCTATAGCTTGCTCTGCGTCTAAACCGGCAGATGCTAAGAAGAAGAATGACTTAGCCATCTCTTCGGGGCCTTGCGCAGATATGCTAGACAGGTCTAGCGCCGTTTGTCTCATACGATCCATCTGTTCTACCGTAGCAGACATGATGGACGTAGACTCTATCATCGCCTTATCAAATTTGGCAAATGCTCTAACAGAAAGTGCGCCAATAATAGCTAGCGGTCCTGTAACTTTCAACAACCCAATACCTACTCTCGTCATTCCCATACCGATAGCTTGCATACTTGCGCTGAGTTTAGCAAATCTTGTTTGCGCGCGCTTAGTCTGCGCCTCTGCTGCTAACAACATCCGTTGGTAGCTAGTACCATCGCCTATTAGACGCACCACCAACCGTTCAAGTTCTGTTTCTGATGCCATTAGGTTTAGGTTTTCTAGGTCTTTCGCCTGTTACCATTGCGTCTAGTCGTCTCTTTGTATTGTGTCTCCATAACAACGCTTCATTTCTCTTATCCTCTTCACTCTTCTCTATTCCTGGGGTAGAGAATAAAGACTCCCAATCAAATTTGCTCCACTGCCGATAAAAGTGTTCCGCCTTTACTTCATTCGGTTTACGGCGGAACACCTGTCGAATCGTTTGACAAACCAACATTAAATAATGCGCGGTGCGATCCGGTGTATCAAGATACAGATTTGCGTAGTACCAAATCCAATCTAGTGATTCGGTGTAGGTGTATTTCGCCTTGGCCTCTGTCACTGTACAACCGTCCTTGATCGCTAACTGGAACCAGATTCCGTCCCTTCTGATTCGTTTCCCCGCGCTTCCTCTGCATACTTTTCGTACTCTTCAAATATCTCCGGGTGGTTTTCTTTCAACCAATCACCTGCATCCTTAGTATCATCCGGGTTTAGATCGCTAATCTCCATAGCCTTGTCGTACAGTTTCTTCATTACAGGGTAAGGCCACGATTCGATTTTCGTAAGTGGTACACGTTTGTTATCCACGTCGTACAAACAGAGATGGACTAACAACGGTTCACCCGCTGCCATACTTGTTACGTTGCCTCCTACCTTACCGTCCTCCATGCGCATACCGCCCATAATCTGCTTGCGGTATTTGATTGCAGCCTCTCCGCTTGCTTGTCGTAATACACACTCACCACCTCCCGGTATTACAACAGCAACTTCCGCAAACGTAACGTCTCCAAAATCAAATTCATTACTCATTGTTTCGCTCCTAAATGACTATCGTAAACGAAGATTTTGTGAATGGGGATACCACAGTTCATCAAAACCACAGAACCACGCAACCAAAGAAACTTCACACCCTACTAACCAAGGAACAAACGTAGGTACACCTGTTAAATGTAAGAGGTAACAGGGTATTCCAAACAGCGCCCAAGTTATTAACACCTTAAACACAAAACAGAAGGTAGCCCACATAAATCGCTCCTCTTAGTTAAGAAAAGCGCGCCCCCGCGCGTGTGTTAGCAAGGGCGCGCCGAACCACATCCCCATATTAAGAACCCGTACCAAGGGCTGCAACGAAGTTAGGACCGGCCTCGCTACCGTCAACCGGATCGGTATTTGTTACCACGATAACGATGGTAGCTTCGGGATGCGTTCCTTCGCTAACCTCACTCGGAACAAACGACTTGAGGAATCCCCAAAAATCCCACTTGTCTCCGTTGCTGTGGTTGTACGTGATACCTTGCTCTACTC
>SDBT01019107.1_pt1 | contig 10745 bp, 8 predicted proteins | sample 2277101 | NCBI WGS metagenome assembly SDBT01 (sample SAMN10404973, study PRJNA504765) | marine sediment metagenome | isolation source: marine sediment core GS10_PC15, 103 cmbsf | place: Arctic Ocean: Southern Knipovich Ridge | collected 2010 | reverse complement strand
TCGGGCATTAGGGGCAGGGTTCGCCACCAGCTACGCCGATCCTCAGGGACTTGATATTGTTATTGTTCTGGCCGGTCCTATATAATTTTTTAAAACTGGCTTTAGCCGGATAGGGGGAGTTTTGTCTCAAAAAAAGATGAATTTTTTGCTTGACTTCTTCTTGGTGCTCTTACCCCAAGTCTCCTTTCTTTCCAACGCAAGAAAATTAGCATTTACATTGAAGACGACAAATTGGTCGCAATCCCTTCTTAATCAGGTCAATGTTTCCAACACTTTGGACTAACCCTGTTCAAAGTCCAAGAATAATGTCGCAATCCCTTCTTAATCAGGTCAATGTTTCCAACACATGACCAGACCGAAAATAAGAGATCTATGTAATATGTCGCAATCCCTTTTTAATCAGGTCAATGTTTCCAACCTACCAAGAAAAAATGTCGGTTGCTTGGGCTTTGAATGGTCGCAATCCCTTCTTAATCAGGTCAATGTTTCCAACTGTTCTTATGTATTATCGTAATAGACAGGCTACATCAGTCGCAATCCCTTCTTAATCAGGTCAATGTTTCCAACTGTTCCTGTAAAAGAGGGATCTGCTGTTAAAGGCCAATATCGCAATCCCTTCTTAATCAGGTCAATGTTTCCAACTGTTCCTGTAAAAGAGGGATCTGCTGTTAAAGGCCAATATCGCAATCCCTTCTTAATCAGGTCAATGTTTCCAACCGGCTACCGAAAGTACCAAGAGGCCATGACGCTCTATAAATCGCAATCCCTTCTTAATCAGGTCAATGTTTCCAACTCTGGGTATCCCTATGGATGAGTGTACATTCCTCAAATCGCAATCCCTTCTTAATCAGGTCAATCGTTCGATCGTCGACCTCAAGACCTACGGCGAACTGAAGGACATGATGTCGCAATCCCTTCTTAATCAGGTCAATCGTTCGATCTTAATGCAGTTAATGTTCCTGTAAAGGAAGGTTCTGCTGTGTCGCAATCCCTTCTTAATCAGGTCAATCGTTCGATCAAAAAGGAAAAAGGTGAAAACGCTATTGTAAAGGCGTGGGTCGCAATCCCTTCTTAATCAGGTCAATCGTTCGATCGAAAGTGCTGATATGACAATTAACAACCTTAATCTTAAGTCGCAATCCCTTCTTAATCAGGTCAATCGTTCGATCATGAAAGAGACAAGACAATATGGTTTGTTTGAAAAAGTCGCAATCCCTTCTTAATCAGGTCAATCGTTCGATCATATGCCAAAAAGATTAACGATATTCTTTTAGAGTCGCAATCCCTTCTTAATCAGGTCAATCGTTCGATCGGACTTCGATGATTTGCTGGCACTGCACAGAAATAATGGTCGCAATCCCTTCTTAATCAGGTCAATCGTTCGATCTTATCCATTAGATGAGGTTCCGGAGAAAGAGGATGAGGTCGCAATCCCTTCTTAATCAGGTCAATCGTTCGATCCTTGAAAGGAGAGGTTGGTCAAAATACAGGCTCGCTAAGTCGCAATCCCTTCTTAATCAGGTCAATCGTTCGATCTATACATGCCGAGTGATTCATTATCTATATCTAAGTCGCAATCCCTTCTTAATCAGGTCAATCGTTCGATCTTAACAAAAATAGATGAACCAAGTCAGGCTATTGCGTCGCAATCCCTTCTTAATCAGGTCAATCGTTCGATCAGTAGATAAGATTATAAATCCCTTTCATGAGAAAGTCAGTCGCAATCCCTTCTTAATCAGGTCAATCGTTCGATCAGACGACATGCCTTGCCATTACCTAGAAAAAGTGGATGGTCGCAATCCCTTCTTAATCAGGTCAATCGTTCGATCTGTTGATAAATAAGATTTAATAATTCCGCACAGTTGGTATATCTATCCCGCAGACCTTTAAAAACAAAAACGTTAGCTCGAAATTCAGGCTCCATTTTTTGACCTTAAAAAGAATATAACATATTGAAATCTAAGGGCAAATTAAATATGCGCCAACCTTTATTTTCATTATTTAAAAAATCAATAAAATCAAGCACTTAAAAAACAGGTTTTTCAGAACCTGGTTGGCGATTTTCATGTAATAATAAATGACTCATCCTCCTTAAATAATTCACCAAGGCCAGAAATTTGAATGTTTTTAAGGCACTTGCCACACAAGAAATAGTAGCGCACACTGTCTTCCATGTGATCAATGACCTCCTCAAGCCTACGTTTCATCCTTTGAAATCCATCATAGGTAAGGTTACATTCAAATACACTCTTCAGTACCCTTTCCCCATAATCTTTCATGATCTTTGCCACCTTTGTAAGCCTCTTTGGATCATGGATATCGTAACTGGCTATAATATGATTGATATTTTTTGACATTTGTAGACCTTCTTAGATAATTTCAAAGCCTTCATCCTGCTCGATCTCGCCCCAGCCAGAGATGACCACCCTGCTCACGCATCCTTTACAAAGCCTGTAGTAGCGGACCCTATCCTCTTTCCTATTAATCAGGTCTTCTACTCCCTCTTTCATCCTCTGGTATTGATCATCGTTAAGATCACATTCAAAAACACTTAACTGGACCCTGTTACCAAAGTCCTTCAGGAATTTCATCACCTTTGTTCGAGCTCTATCCTCAACAATGTCATAAGAGACCATTACGTACATATTCTATCTCAAAGCTATTGGTTGATAGGCCGATTCTTCACCCCTCAGGTATCTTGCAAAGTGGCGGACCTGTTCTCTTATGCTGTCTCTGTAACTTAGCTGCTGGTCTGTCAGGTGATACTTTGTCTTCTGAGTCATCTTTCGCTCAAACTGGGTTATAAACTTTCTCATCCCATCATCGGTCAATTTCACAGGCAAGGGGTGGGGAGACGTGATTTCATCGCAAAGACTGCAACGTTGCAATATTCAATTTTCAAAGAGCATTTCCCTTTGTAAGGGAGTTCATAGCATTAAATCAGGAAATCTCGGTATTTGTTCCTCCGTTATTCCGGCAAACATAAGGACAACAGAGTACATCTTTCTGAATGTTTCCTTCTTCACAGAATTAAATCCATGGGCAAGAATGGATCTGTTCCTTAAATCCAGAATAGACCTTAGTTCCTTATCGTAATGGTGAAAGAAGCTCTTACCCAATTCATCCCCAAGCTCTTTTAGCAATTGATAGGAGGCAAACAAGGGAAGTTTTATCCTCTCATCCTTTTCATCAGTATATTTCCTTTTGTAGTCTTCTTTCAAAACGTCCGGGATCTGTCTAATGTTCACATTCCTTGTTTTGATGTCATGATGTGATTCAAGCCTAAATTGGGCCATTGCTTCCATTGCCCGATAAAGTCTGGCCATTGCATCATCAAATTTATCCTCTAAGTCAGCCCTTCTTCTCGCATTACCCAGAAGATCATAGCAAAGTAAAAGACCCTTTTGTTTTTGAGTACCCTCCAGTTCTTTCAAAAAACTGAGGTTGTCCTTCAGTGCAGTGGAGAGTGATGTGATTTCTGTCTTGTCTGATATGGCAGCAGAGGCATCAATAACTCTCCTGGAGCAATACAGTTTTGCCTTTGCCTCTTTGTGCCTGAACTTGTCCCACAAATCATAGCCCTCTGTCAGCTCTTGCATAGCCTCAAAGAAGGCTTTGCTTGCTTGGCTCACCCTCACAGAAGTTTTGGCAAATATTTCAGCTGCGGCTGAGTATCTGGCCTTATTAAAGAGAAGGCATGCCTCCCTTCTTTCAGATACGGCCAGTTCATCCCAGGGGTTATCCACATGCCACATCCTTTCTTTACCATTTATGACAACCCCCAATCCTTCCTTTGACCTCTCAACTCCACCGATATAGGTATATGAGGAAGAGTTTTCTATAGTTGCCAGGGCTAAGGCAACAGACATGGTCTTGGTTCCACCGGTATAGTCAACAACAAGGTCCTTCGGCTCTACCTTCCATTTTTTCAATATGCGGGGTAATTCTTGAAAGATTGCCCGGTAGCATTCAGAAAGGCTTTCTGCCGAAGGAGTAACGATCCAATCGTGATGTCGGGGATTGAAATCAAGGTTGGGCAGAATATCCTTGTCAATTGTGTCTCTGGTCTCCCCAGAGACAAAAAAGCAGATATACTCTGGCTTTTGATGATTAAGGCTAAATGTGATAGGAGCAGGTGTTCCACCCAGAGAAACTAGAATAGCCTTTGGTTTCTTAATGTTCATAATGCACCCAAAAAAAGAAAACCATATTTCTTCTTCTCTTCGGTAGGCGAATAGAAAACATAAACACCTTCTATAGTTTTCTCTTTAAGCTTCTTATAGATTTCCCTATGGCTCTCTGAGACGTTGAAATGCCTTCACATTCGGATAAATTCTCAAGTAACAGAAATTTAGAATTTTTTCTTATCCTTCACCTTGAATTTGTCCTTCAGGATAGTCAGGTCTGCTGATGTATGGTTTTTACGTGAACTATCAATAATTTTTCCTCGACCCTTAGTTACTGTTGTTGCGGAAGCGGATTTGCTTCTGGATTCGGTGTCCATGACCCGTTGCAGGGGCCGACGATCTTTCGCCCTCACATCACAAAATTCTATTTTCACCCAGCCAAAGGGATGGAGGCCGTTTGCCAGGGTGCGGGTTGTGCCCCATGGTAAGGGTTTTCCACCTTTTCCCATCCTTGTACGTGGCTTTCTTACTTTGTCCAGCGTTACACACTCAACGTGTGAAAAATGACCTACCCTGATCAGGGCTTCGTTGGTTTTCATTGCATCGATTTCCTGATTTACCGGTTCCAGCATATTCCGAATACTTCCCGCACTGTAAAATTTTCTATATTCCTCCTGGTACTTTGAAACATAGAATCGGTAGAGAGATTCTATTATGAATGCTACGTCAATCTTTTGCCTGTGGATCTCAAACGGGGCCAGTGATAACGCGACAGATTTGACTACGGGAGATCGTGTCTGAGACAATCCTTTTGCCACTTCATAAAACCCCTTGGGAGTAGAACTTTTGTTGGGATTAAGAGGGTGTTCCTTTGCTTCGATGATGATGGTTGCATCAGAACCGAGAGACACATCGGGAATCTTCAGCCATTTCATGGGATCCTGATTTATTCGACCGAATATCTTCTCATTATAATCGGGATTACCTTTAAAACGCCGTGCGTCCTGTGAGGTAACGCCTGCAACATTGACAAAGTTATTGGCGATGGCTGTCCGGATTGCGCCCTTTATGGAACTGCCAGGCATGTAAGTCTCCATGTTTACTTCGTTTCGCATCATGGGGCTAATGAGTACCTGGTTGCGAGGGTCCTGATTATCAATGGCACGCTTGTACGTATCCAGCAGATTCTGGCAATCAATTGAAATACTGGCTATGCCAAAATCCTTTGACGAGATATGTCTTGCGATGAATGTCCTCACAGCGGCAAAATTGTCTGATTCCATCATCTTGTTGAGTGTATTTTTGTCCTGAAATGCGTCCATCCACTTTATCAGGTCAATGAAATGGAGCCGGTTATCTTCTATCACATAGGAAAAGGGATCAAGATCCTGCCCGGTTCCAACATGCAGTGGCGTTAACAGGTGTAGATTTATCCTGTGTTTCTCAAACTGTGGTATATCACGCATGGTATAAATCCTTTTTGATTGTTAATGGCACGGTTACAGGAATACCGCAATGCCGGATTCTTGCATCTGAATGAACATCAGAAAGCAGTGGCACTGTATCTAATGAGTGATTTCCTATAAACACCGCACCCTCCTCGTACATCAAGACAGGTTTTTTGAATGGCTTGGTATCTCCACCCGTCGGGCTTGTGACCGAAAAGTCACCCCCAAGCTTGCCGAATTTGGCTTTCAAACGGTAAAACGCCCGGTAGCTAACCATATCCGGGAATGCACTGAGTGACAGGGACATTAGGGCATTAGCTGATGATACCTCAAAATCATCGGAATTGAAGTTTTCGTCTCGGGAAATATCAAGCACTCCCATACCAAGTGATTTATCTGCCCCGAAACCGTTTTGAGGAAGGTATTGTGTCAAAAAATTATCGACAATTGCTTTCATAGCGGCGTTGTTTATCAGCACATAAAGATCAAGTGAAATATCTAAATCGTACCACATCTTTTCCCTTGTAAAAAGCCCGCCTCCTTCAGATGGAACAGATCCCGTTTCCCTCGAAATCATATTATGCGCCGATAGCTCAAGAACAATGTCCTTTTTGCCATCGTCACTGGTATCTTCATTAAGTAGCAAGTCGTAAAGCATCTCATCATTGTAACTGTCCTTTAGAGCTTTCCAGTGATTGATTTTAATTAATCGCAACTTGCCCCATGATTTGATTTTTGTCAGACCTTCAAAGATGGATGCCTTGTCTGTTCCGAAATGTTTTTTCACAAACTCTTGAGCCTGTTCCCTACCAAGAGGTGGAAGTGTCGGCCTGGGAATATAACCTGACAAAAACGCAGAGGAAAAAAGAACAGGTGCGGGTGAGTCTGCATCATACTCTTTAAGGAATCTTTCCAAGGATTCTTCGCTATCCTGATAACGGATAGCCCAGCAAAAGTGGCCGAACATGGTATCTGACATCACAGGCGTTATCAGAGATGACAGGGGTTTTAGTCTGTATCTATACAGCATGAAAAACCTCCTTATGTTCAATTTATATCAATTTTTTCTAAGAAATCGTCCGGCTGCTTCTCGCCATCAATAGATACTTCAGCAAACTTGATTTGTCCACATCCCCTCGAACCCGAACCGCCAAGGGCATCCATTTCCAGCATGCTCATGGCCTTCAACACTGTATTGAAATAATCCCCCGGATCACCTTCAAATATCTTGAAAGACATATTAAAATTAAAGGTAACGCCAGCCGGAACACGTTCAATGGGTCTCGGGTTCGCCTGACCACTGATACGATTGATGGCATTTTCATATTTGATCTCCATTGGGAGGTCGCCGTTTTTAAACCGTTCTTCCCACTCTTCTGAAAGTCTGGCATCTCTCACGACAACGCGAGTTGGTCCCAGATCTTCAGAATGTTTTGAAGCAGCCGACACTCCAAATACCGGGCATACAGGGCAATCAGGACTCCCACAATCGCATGGGTTTCCTTTCCCCCTTCCTTCTTTAACATACCTGCCTTCCTTTATTTCAATCAAGGAACGCATTTTCCCCTTGAGTGATGAACCTGGAATGTAGGGCGCATTACTTTCAGGAAGAGGATCTTTGATAATAGGATTATCGAGTCCGCCGATTTCGATTGTCTCGTTTGATGCGCCTATATGCAAACCCGTGACAATCTCGATTTTACCTTTAATCTGTCTGATTTTTTCAAGTTTCATTTTTACCTCCTCAAAGTTTAATCACTTCTGACACCTTCCATACCATAATAGAATCCGACAACAGCTTCGAAATGAAGCATAAAGACTTCAAAATCTTCTTTACTGTTTATGCTGTCCACATTTTCGGTGAGAAATTGTTTAAATTGCGGCGGAATTTTTTGATTGGAAGGATTTGATGCATAAGAAGCCTTTGATTTGACCATCTTAATAAGATGCTTTACCTTTTCAAATTCCTGCTTTTTAACCTTCTTCTCCAATTGTTTAAAATCATTAAAAAACCGTCTCAATTGGGCGGATGAAAGTGTCTTTGTATTATTTGTCATTGGCTTTCCTCTTCTATCCTTCTTAATGCTTCCATCTTTTTCCTTGAGATAAACCACCCACGAATCAGCCGTCAGCTTTGCTTCTTCATCAAGCAGCGCAGATCTAATGTGCCCATCTTCATCAAAATATTTCACTTTTCTACCTCCTTTCCTGTCAATTTTCTTTACGGTTTAAGTTAATAGCATAAAAAAGCGGTATGTAGAGCTTCTCCAGTAATGGTTTTTGTATACCTCCGACCGCAAAAATATCCCAGAGCATTTCAAGCTCCTGCTGATTATCCTTCTTAGCATCCATGATATTCCTACCTATATCGTAGTGGGCGTGTGACAGGTACCGGCCCGCACCGATTTCACCCTTGTTGATAAAATTACCGTACATTCGATAATATTCGAGAAGTCTGTACATGAATGCCATGGAAAAATTAGTACGGTCTTTTTCCCCTAGTGCCCTGTCAAACCTTTCACCTAACTTCAAAAGTTCATCCAGATCACTCCATGACAGGGTTCTATCCAGAAGGGTGATTGCATTTTTTCCCTTGCCATTTACCTTGTGCTTTTTAGACTCATCAAGCAATTTTTCAACATCTTCCGCAGCTCGTCGCATTGGAAACCTCGGTTTTCCGATAAGGACACCTGCTGACAGCGTAATATCCTCATTTTCAGCACAGAACCGTGAAAAATCTTGACGCAGCCTGATAGCAAATCGGATTGTCTGGTGCCAAGGACCAACTATGAAAAGGTCATCCCCACCTGCAAATACTACATAGATGTCGGGGAAATCATGTCTAACAAGCTCAACGAGGTAATCAGAAAAGAAGAGGTTCAGCATTCGCGACAGGAAAGAGAAACGCGCTATGGAAAGGCGATCACCCAGGCCGAGGCCAAATATAAATCCAAGATTGTCCACATCAGCCTTCATGAAACCTAAAAGCGACCGGCCAATAAGATCTTCCCCCAACATTTTTTTTGATTTCAGAGCAATCATGTTGAAGGTTTTTGGCTGATCCTCTTTCAGTTCAACATCTTCCGCTTCCTTTTCAAAAAGCTTAAACCACTTTTCATCCATGAGTTCCTGGGAAGTAATCTTTGGCATGTGACGGGCAAATCTTGCACGGGTAAAACCTACATCGTCACTAAATGTTTCGATGTGGTAAATACTTTTGTAATCACTAGGACTTTTATTAGAAACAGAAAGCCATATATCATCAAACAGTTTCACATGGCCGCTTTGTCCATAAACATGGTAATCTGTTTGGGGAAGATTTGTCCCAATGTACTCTATCTGCTGGTAACAGTCATGACAGACAGCCGTATCAACATCCGAAAGCTCTCTGTATCTTCCGGTCGATTTCTCGTCCATACGATTAACTCCACAAATCACACAATTGCCTCCTTCCATTTCGTCATAGTCCCCACGGATAATTGGCCCATCTACAGCGATAGTTTTTTTCAATTTAGAATACTTGGATAGCTCGATAGATTCATTGACATTGTCCAGTTTCGCCTGGAACTGTGAAATCTGAAAATCCTTTTGACCAAGACATGTGTTCCATGCAAGATTCAATGTCAGCAACCCTTTGAACTTTTTGCGAAACCATGACTGTACGTTATGATCTAATTTTGACAATTTAGCCTGTACATAATCAAGTTTTGGTAAGAGCAATACAAATTTTCCACCCGCATCCATAACCCTGCAGACCGGTAACAGTCCCAGATGATTTTGAATTGAAATAACAACTGACTTTACCAATGCCTGTAGGTAAAATGACCGTGCCCGGAATATCTTGGAAACACCTCGTCCGGAGTTTTTGCTTATGCCAAAAATATAATCCTGAATACCGGACAAATCGCCACCCAATAGAATGAACTTCTTCTCATGGTCAGTCTGCCCGGGCACGGTCTCCGTTTCCGCATGAAAAAGGTACAAAGCCTGTGCTATGGTGGCGGTTGTCAGAGAATGATCAAAGAGCGAGATATCAGGTAAAGTCTCATATGCTGAGGAGGGGATAGACCAGGTATATTTTTCCAGCAGGGAAACAAGGGAATCGTGATAAAGGGCAAAGGGCAAAGTCGTATCAATATTTCCCAAAGCCTTCAGGAATACATCAAATAATTCATCATAGTCCTCAGGCCTACCCGTACTTGCTGATTTGACCGGGAATATAGCATCGCTTTCTGCTTCAAGGGAAATAAGTTTGTGATACCAGTTTCCCGGCTCTTCGAAGTTGTGATTTACAAGCTCAACCTCATCAAAGATAGACAAAAGTCGGGATTCTCGAAAACCGATACTGTCATCTGCCTCATGATATTCAATTCTGTCCGTCCCCGCGCTCAATCTATCACCCAATGCAATTGCCATTTCTGATAGATTTTCCTCGTCGGGACGGTGGTGGGCAGAGGCAATCCGGGCAATCTTCCCGCGGTCAACTTCCAGATAAGCCGGCAGTGGGAAGTCGTTTTCAATAAAATAATCGGTATACAAGGTATGCCAATATCCGGAATTTTTAAGATAGGTTTCCTGCATTTCTTTGGAGTAGGGCCGCTTTGCCCTTTGAGCAAATTTCCCAATGTCGTGAAGTAAAGCACTAAGAACTACAATTTTCAGGCTATTATCCATAGGTCCTCCTTTATGGTTACAATGATTGCTTTACTTTATTGGAATATGGCCTCCATTTGCAAAGATTGCAATGTTGCTATTTCCATTGCCCGTTCATACAAACTTCAAGAAAAGGATCACAAACAAAACCCCCATCTTTTAAATATCTAAAGGAATGAGGGTTTTGTTTTTCACAATTTGATCGGCCACCTTTCGCCCCTTTTAAGGTTACAAAAAGCCAAGCCTTATTTACTTATTCAATAGTATAAAGAGGTATGGGAGTCAATTTAATTCCAGGGCCAAAGAAAGGTCCTGGGGTCAATATACAATCTCGATTTTACTCTTATCCATCCTGATACCGTATCGGGTATTAGGGCGGGTACCTACGGAGCTAATCTCCAGATCTTTAAGCGCATATAGGCCGAACCTTCCGAGGAGATCGCTTTTGATCTTGCCTTTGTACATGTTAAAGTTGTCGGCACTCAGGTTGGTAATGCCGGTATCGCTCATCTCATCA
>SDBT01019106.1_pt1 | contig 10745 bp, 8 predicted proteins | sample 2277101 | NCBI WGS metagenome assembly SDBT01 (sample SAMN10404973, study PRJNA504765) | marine sediment metagenome | isolation source: marine sediment core GS10_PC15, 103 cmbsf | place: Arctic Ocean: Southern Knipovich Ridge | collected 2010 | reverse complement strand
TGTTCTCTTTCGCCATTTTCCTCCGTCCCACTATTTTATAAAAGACATTGATTTCCACGGAAATATACCAGATTTGGGCAAAAAAATCAAGTCTTTTCTGTATTTTGACGCTGTTTCAAAGTAGTCGGTGACATAGAATCAACCGACTGACTACTTTGAGACAGCATTTTTGAGGAGAAAATTCCTTGATTGATAACACAAGTTGTGGTATAGTTATAATCTGTTTCATCCGCAACATAACTGGTATTATCAAAGAATCATTCCGATATTCAGAGAAGGGAACAGATGGCCGAATCGCTTGACAGATACTACAGAATACTGGGATTAAAGCATGGAGCCTCTAAGGACCATGTCAAGAGGGCATATCGAAGGCTTGCTCTGAGGTATCACCCAGACAAGAATCCGGGCGATGAGCAACGTGCAGCGAAAATATTCACAGCAGTGAATAAAGCCTACAGTGTGTTGATGGATGCAGCTCATGTGGGAGAACCGTTTGATGATATAGATGTGGCCAAACTTTACTTCCGGCGGCATTTCCACGATCTGGCTGGCAGGATTGGTAGCGCCGATCACTTACCCGGTGCAATCCATCAGGAGGAGTGCGATTTTTTCTTCAGGTATCAACTGGAACACGTGCGTTGCGTCAAACGAAGTATAATAGAGGGAAGACGCATTATTAGTCTTATAAAAAAGGCAGTATCGAAAAGTTACGATATATCAGGAATAATGGAAGATCACAGCGATTTCTTCCAGAAGCATGGATTTGGTGGACAGCCAGAATACGATGTTTATGAGGAACTAATAGCAGAATATAGGGAAATAATTAGATCTGATCCTGGCGATGCTGAGGCACACTATGATCTAGGATGCGTCTATGAAAAGGAGGGAATGATCGATTCCGCCATATCTGAGTATCAAATTGCTTCATCAATCGAGCCTGAAAACGCCGCCGCCAAGCGCGCAGCCAGACGGTTGAGAATAAAACGTAAAATAGTCATCTGACTCCCTTATCCGCACAGCAATATTATCCTGCAGGGAAATAAAATCACCATGAAAATCAGGACCATCACCACAGGTATATCGCTTCAATCGCCAGCAGAAGAAGATAAGATCACTCAAGCCGCTGAATTTAATCAGAAAGCCGGAGCTTTTTTCCAGCAGCAGGGATACGAAGTCCAGGAAACCCGAATAGCCACTAACCCGTGGGAACACTATTTGCGAGATCTGTCACCCGCGGAGATTGTATGTGAGGTGCAGGAAATAGAGCAGATCTGCCAGAGCCTCGACGTAAGTTGTTTCAGCATCGGTTATGCCAGCACTCCGGAGCGTATTGCCATCATTCCGGAGATCAACAAGCATACGGAGATCATCTACTGCTCAAGTAAGATCGGCGATATCGAGACAGGGATAGATTATGAGAATACGAAGGCATCAGCGAGAGCTATTAAACGGATCTCCGAAGAAACTGAAAATGGCTATGGCAATTTTCGATTCTGCGCCTGGGCGAACTGCAAAGCGGGAATACCATTTTTCCCAACGGGCTATCATGAGGGAGAAATGTCCTTTGCCATCGGCCTGGAATGCAGCGATCTGGCTATGAAAGCATTTTCAACGTCCAACGATCTCACGGAAGCAGAACGGAACCTGAGATCAATATTTGATGAGGAACTGAGGAAGATCGAGGATTTTGCAGAACAGGTCTCAAAAAAATCAGGGATTAAATATGGCGGGATCGATTCATCTCTTGCGCCATCGCTGGAGGCAGATGAAAGCATCGCTTTTGCATACGAAAAGCTGGGTTTTGGCAAGTTCGGGAGTCCGGGGACGCTTGCAATCTCTGGCGTCATCACTCGCGTCTTAAAGAGCCTGTCGGTGAAAACATGCGGTTATTCCGGTCTTATGCTCCCTGTCTGCGAAGATTTCGGACTGGCTGAGAGAGCCAATGAGAAGGCATACAGAATCACTGATCTGTTGCTATATTCGGCAGTTTGCGGCTGTGGACTTGATACAGTCCCAATCCCCGGCGATGTAACCGTTGAGCAACTTGAGGCAATATTGCTGGATATGGCGACTATGGCAGTGAAACTGAATAAGCCATTATCGGCAAGACTGTTTCCCGTCCCCGGTAAGAAAGCCGGAGAGATGACAGCGTTTAATTCCCCGTTTCTTGTGGACTGCGCCATCTTAGAGGTCTGATATGGTCAGGAGGAAATTCTCGCCTCGGCACAATTTCATGGGCGTCAGGCGCGCTAAGTTCGGGGATGCGCGTGTCGTTGTCCTGCCGGTTCCCTACGAGGGCACGGTAACCTACGGAGCAGGGACGCGAAACGGGCCGCAGGCGATCATCGCGGCGTCTAAGCACGTGGAGCTTTACGACGATGAACTGGACTGTGAGCCTTATGCGTGGGGCATACATACACTGCTTGAGATGGAAACGGACAACCGCAATCCGGATGAGATGTTTCAGTCCATCCGGGAAATGGGAAAGCGGCTGGCTGCTAGCGATAAACTCATAGTTACGCTGGGCGGCGAACATTCCATAACGCCGGGAATGGTAGCGGCTTTCGCTGAGGTATATGATCCCATATCGGTGCTTCAACTGGACGCGCACGCCGACCTGCGCGACGAATACGGGGGAACTCGCTACAGCCACGCATGCAGTATGCGCCGCGTGTTGGAACACTGTCCCGCCGTTCAGGTTGGAATTCGCAGTCTATCCCGTCCTGAGATGCGGTTCATCCAGCGCGAAGGATTGCCTGTTTTCTTTATGCGGGATATGCGAAAACAGGCGAACTGGATAGACGATGCCATTGAGCATCTGGCCGAAAATGTCTATGTAACCATCGATCTGGACGTGTTCGACCCGTCCATCATGCCCTCTATCGGCACGCCGGAGCCTGGCGGCTTGCTGTGGGACGAAATGCTGAAATTTCTCAGAATGTTGGCACAAAAACGCCGGATCGTTGCCTTCGATGTGGTGGAACTCAGCCCACAGTCGGGCAACACAGCGCCAGACTTCCTGGCGGCGAAGCTCGTATATAAACTCATGGGATATATATTCAAACGGGCAAAATTGGAAACAAAAAAGGAACGGAGGCCACAGATTATGGATAATGACAAAATGTCGTATGTTTTACAGATCACCGATTTCCCCGATAGATTCAAATCCGCCATGAAGATCGATCCCGAAGCGTTTGACTCCTTCGGCGATCTGCTGGACAATTATATCAAAGTCATTGACGAGGAGGGAATGACGCCGGAATCAGCTAAAAATTTGGGCGTAATTCAGGATTGTATCTACAAGATCGATGACGATGGCGAATTGCTTGATCTTTACGAAGGCCTCGTATTGAGGCAGGACGACGATGCTGTGGATCTGGAAGATAAGCCTGAATTCCAACTCGTTCAATCGGAAGATCATCCGGATTTCATGCTTCTGGATCTCGTGCTCGATCGCTCTCAGATCACAGAGGAAGGTAATCCCTACGGCTACAATATCAGAAAATGGAATAAGAATAGTGCGAGCTTTGAGCCTTTTGTCCGCGGGTGCGTCGTCGAAAAATATGGCTCAAAAGCTGATAGAATACTGAATCTCGACACTCCTGAGGATCAGAAGAGCTTCCTCCGTGCTGTTGGCGAGAAAATATGGGAGAGCGATTTTGAGCTATACTCGCGGTTCATCGGCGATAAGCTCTGGTTCAAAGATCCTGCTGAGACACTGCGTAATATCATCGCAGGCAGAGGCGGGACGTGTACCGAGAAGTGCTCCGCCATGAAGCTCATCAGCGATGTATACGGATTTAAGTCGGAATATTTGCTGGGAGGCCCTGGCGCAAAGGGACCGTTTCCTGTGGACGCTCTTCGCGAGATGCTGGAGACGCTGGATTTCGATCTGGGCAAAAAATACATGACGTATTGGGAACACATGGCTTTGCTGTATGAGCTTGATGATGGGGACGTTATGATTGACGTGGCTAATGGCAATATTCCGTTTCTTTTCCTGACCGGCGACAAAATAGAGGAGCTGCTGCGGGAGGATAATAAGAAGAGCGTCGAAGTCAAAATGGTATTGCGGGACGAGGAATTCTACTATCACGTCACTCCACAGGACATCCCTGAGTATCTCCTGGAAGTCATGCAGGATTGGACAGAGGACATTGACCTTATCCACGTATTCGACGATGGTTTGGGTCTGCTGGTTAGCGAGGATTACTACGTCTGGCCTATAATGTATACGGACGAGGACGAGAAGATGGTGGAGTATAACTGGTGGCTGGAAGTGAAGGAGCGACAGAACCTCCCGGCGGCGGAACTCCTGGATAACTTCTCCCTGCCCGGCATCGTTGTGAACGAGTTCAAAGAGAAATACCCGCAGAAATACGTTGATCTTATAGAGGCATCCGATTACCTGGTGGAAAGGTACAACGAATCATATCGCGAGCCCGGTGACGACCGTAAGTATGATGTGGCGTATATGTTCGTGAAGATGAAGGAAAAGTGAAAACGGTGCTTACCTGATTTCAAGAGAAAATTCCATTGATCTACAGGGAAAAGAGTGCTAATATTAAGCTGAGGAAATTTGGAAACGGCAATGGAAATTGCCATGAAACTGAAATTTTCCGTAGAAGGGAGAAATATATCATGAAACTTTTATCTATATGTTTTGCTTTTGTTATGTTCGGCGTATCCGTAGTGAGTGCTGAGGTCTTCTGGTTTGAGGCGGAGGCCTTCGACGAGGAGAAAAGCAATCCTATTTTCAATGAACAGGGCCTCAACGTCGAATGGGCAATCAAGGAGGATACTACTCAGGATATCAAGTTTAGTATGGAATCTTTCGGTAATATGTACGTAATTCCCAGCGGCGCGAATAGAGACACCGTAGAAGCAGCCGCCGGGTTGGTTTATATCCTTCCCGAGGTGGAACAGACCACCGGCTGGCAGCTATGGCTCAGGTGCGTCATGCCCACCACTGGCTCCGATTCGCTTTTCTTCCAGATTAGTGAGGATGGCGGCGATGACTGGGGGCCAACCACTGATGTACACGGCGGCGCAACGTGGGAAGAATATCTGTGGAAGCGCCCCTGGAGTATTGGGCCGTTCAGGAAAGGCGAGGGCAACGCCCTGAGGATAGCTGAAAGAGAGAATAACTGCAAGCTGGACGTTATCTGCCTGAGAAACGATGGCGGCGCTCCCTCTGACGAGGAATACCAGGCCTATCTTGATGCTCTACCGGAACCGGGTGGGTTCGCAGTCGACGCGAGAGGTAAACTGACTGGCACATGGGGAAAGATAAAGTCCGATGCGATCGATAGGTATTGAAATTCGAATAGTCTGAAAAATTAGATCATAGAACGCGGATGACGCGGATTAGGCGGATACTCGCGGATAAATCAGGGAACCTATAACCAATGTTCCAAAATCCGCGCAAATCCGCAGAATCCGCGTCATCCGCGTTCTGTGAGTGTCGCCTTTATTCAAGCCCCATCGCTTTGAGATTCTTGAGGCTGATTGCAAGACTTTCAAACGGATCAAGTTCGTAGGTCCTGTCCTGTTCGACGATGTGCCATCTAGTGCCGGCTTCTTTGCAGGCATCCAGTATCGCCGGCCAGTTCAGGTTGCCCTCACCGATCTCTGCGAATCGCTGCTCATGCCCCTTTATCGCCATGTCTTTGAAATGCACCAGATGGGCGCGGCCTTTGAGACTCCTGATCCACGCTGCTGAGTCGCCGCCGCCGTGCTGTACCCAGTAGGTGTCGATCTCGCTGTTGAAATATCTGGGATCGCTGTCCTCGTAGAGAATCTGCAAACCGGTGCGGTCGCCGAATTTCTCCAGCTCAAAGCTGTGGTTGTGATAGGAGAAGCGCATCCCATCTTCAGCAAGTCGCGCTCCCACATCGGAGGCTTCCTTCGCAAACTTGGCAAAACCTTCGGCGTTGCGGTATTCGCCGGGCAGTCCGCCGATAGCCGGATTTTCGCATCCCCAGAGCTTGTGCTGATCGATGACCCTCTCAGGCTCGTCGCGCATAAGCTGATAGCTGGTGTGAGTGGCGCAGACGACGAGACCGGTGTCGTCCAGCATCTTCTTCATCTCTTCATCAGACACAGCCCCATGCCCCGACAACTGAACGGCGTCATAGCCCATGTCCTTAATCTTCTGAAGCGATTTCGCCATATCAGGCGGGGTTTTCATGAAATCCCGAATTGTGTAAAGCTGCGCTGCTAAAACAGTTTTAGCCATTTGTTTCTCCTTTCATTCTGGTTACTAGGTTATCCAGCATCAAGTATCGACACTGATGCTCAATTCTCTTAGCTGCTCTTCACTCACTTCCGAAGGCGCTCCGGTCAGCGGACAAACGCCGCTTTGAGTCTTTGGGAAGGCGATAACCTCCCGTATGGACTTGCCGCCAACCATGGTGGTGACGATCCTGTCCAGACCCAACGCTATTCCACCATGCGGCGGCGCGCCGTACCTTAACGCATCCAGGAAGAATCCGAACCTGTTTTCTACTTCCTCTTGTTTCAATTTCAGAGTCCGGAACACCTTCTCCTGAATATCCCGCTGATGAATCCTTATGCTCCCGCTGGCTACTTCATTGCCGTTGAGCACCAGATCATAGGACCTTGATCTGACCTTAAGCGGTTCCGTGTCCAGCATTGACTCATCTTCCGGATGAACGCCGGTGAATGGATGGTGTTCTGAATCAAGCCGTTTCTCTTCGGCATTATATTGGAACAGTGGGAAATCCACGATCCAGGAGAGCTGAATATCCTTCTCATCTATCAGCCCCAGATCATCGGCGAGCTTGCATCGCAGGCGTCCCAGAGAATCCGCAACGACTGCCGGTTTATCAGCCACGAGAAGCATCAGATCGCCTGCTTTAGCCTGCGCTTTATCCACCATATTCTTGATTTGTTCGGCGGTGAAAAAGCGCTTCACCGGGGATTCTACGTCATCATACAGGATTTTGAATGAGACCAGTCCCTTTGCCCCAAAATCCTTTACATAGTCGGTAAGATTATCTATCTGTTTGCGCGATAGATCCGCAAGACCGGGAGCCACGATAGCTTTTACCTGGCCGCCTTTGGCGATGGTGCTGGCGAATATTTTAAACTCAGATTCCGCGACAATGTCAGAAACGTCTATCAGTTCCATGCCGAATCGCACATCCGGCTTATCCGAACCGAACCGCTCCATAGCCTCCGCATGAGTCATGCGTTTGAGGGGAGTCTCAATGGTGATGCCCAGCCCTTCCTGGAATATCCGCGCCATCAGGCTTTCGGTCAGTCTGAATATATCTTCCTCGTCTATAAACGACATCTCAATGTCGATCTGGGTGAATTCCAACTGCCTGTCAGCCCTCAAATCCTCATCCCGGTAGCACTTCACAATCTGGAAATACTTGCCGAACCCACTGATCATGAGCAACTGCTTGAAAAGCTGCGGCGACTGTGGCATGGCGAAGAATGTGCCCGGGTTCATCCTGCTGGGCACAAGAAAATCTCTGGCTCCCTCCGGCGTACTCTTGGTAAGCACCGGCGTCTCAATTTCGACGAAGCCTTCTTTGTCCAGCAGATTCCTCGTCGCCAGGCAGACCTTATGCCGCAACCGCAGATTGCGCTGCATACTGGGTCGCCGGAGATCCAGGTATCTGTATTTCAGCTTCATTTCTTCTGAGACTTCCGGGCCTGCATCCTCTATGACGAACGGCGGAGTTTCTGAACGGTTCAGGATTTCCAATTCGGTGGTCAGAATTTCGATCTCACCTGTACTCAGATTAGGATTTTCAGTGCCTTCAGGCCGTTTGGTTACTTTTCCGCGAACGGCGATCACAAACTCATTACGGAGTTCGTGAGCCAGACTATGCGCGTCCGGGCTTTCCTCCGGGCTAAATACCACCTGGACGATTCCGGAACTGTCTCTCAAATCTACGAAAGTCAAGCCACCGTGATCGCGTCGCTTCTGAATCCATCCCGCCACCACAACTTTCTCATCTACATTACTTATATTTAGTTCACCACATTGGTGTGTTGGTTTCATACCAGGGCTAACTCAGAGCCTCACAGGCAAAAGTAAGGCCGCGAGCCATCCTCCTCTCTTATGATTTTTTATACGCTGCCCCGCCGGGGAAGCTCCAATTTGTCCTCGATATTGCTGCCTATCATCTGGATGTCGATGGTCTCCTGCTGACCATCTCTCATATCTCTTAGTGTCACCACCCCTTTTTCGACCTCTTCGTCACCGACGATGATCACATATTTGGCCCCCAGTTTATTTGCAGTTCTCATTTGACTTCTGAGACTTCTGCCTTCCAGACCGATTTCAGTCGAAATACCTTTTTTCCTGAGTAAATATGAAATCTCAAGGATCTGAGGGATACCTTTAGCGCCCACACTTGCCATGTATACTTCTATACCGGGTGGGTCGGGGAATCTGGCACCCTGAGCTTCCATAGTGAGAATCAGCCTGTCAAGCCCGCTGCCGAAGCCCAAAGCCGGCGTCGGTTTACCACCCAGTTGTTCCACCAGATCGTCATACCTGCCGCCGCCTACAATTGTATCCTGCGCCCCAAGCTCCGCGGATTTAATCTCAAACACTGTCTTCGTGTAATAATCCAGCCCCCTGACGAGAAGTGGATTTATCTGGTGCGATAACTCCAGTCTATTTAAGAGTTTGGTAACCGAGTTAAAGTGTTCGCCACACTCCTCACAGAGGTGATCCAGCATTTTGGGGCTTTCTGCAAAGATCGCTTGACATTCCTCTTCTTTGCAGTCCAGCATTCGGAGCGGATTACGCTCAAGCCTGTCCTTGCACGTTTCACACAGGGAATCTATGTTATCCCGTGCAAAAGCCTTCAGAGTCTCAACGTATGCCGGACGACATTTTTTGCACCCCACGCTGTTCAAATGGGTAATCGTGTTTTTTACATTCAGTTTTGATAAGAAGTGCAGATACATGGATATGAGTTCCACATCCGCAGTAGGGCTGGCAGTTCCTATGATCTCCGCGCCCAACTGGTAATGCTGCCTGTATCGTCCTGCCTGTGGCCTTTCATATCTGAACATGGGAGCTATATAGTAGAGTTTACTCACAGGCAACTCCATAAAAAGATTATTCTCCAGATATGAACGCACTATTGGCGGCGTGCCCTCTGGCCTCAGAGTAAGGCTTCGCCCACCTTTGTCATCGAAGGTATACATTTCCTTCTGTACTATATCAGTGACTTCACCCGTACCCTTAACGAACAACTCAGTATGCTCAAACACAGGAGTACGGATCTCACCAAATCCGAATATTTCAAAAACTGATCGGGCAATGGATTCTACATACTGCCATTTATATATTTCGCTGGGTGTAATATCCCGCGTCCCTCTAACTGCTCTAATCTGTTCTGGCACTTTAGTCTCAACCTCTCGCTAATACCAACTCCATAATATAATTGTGCATTATGGGCTTAACAACGGTTTTCTTGATCACCCCCATCCTAGCCTTCCCCCATCAAGGGGGAAGGGATTCCTGACTTGACCAATAGTATCCGTTTCTCAGTCAGAAGCCAGTGATTGGGAGAACCATCAGTTCCTTCCCCCTTGATGGGGGAAGGCTAGGATGGGGGTGATCCGGCGGAACTATATCCGCCTGTAATGCACAGTGATAAAATAGAAATGGTACAATATCATGACGAATAACTCGTCACGAGTTTGTTTTCTGGTAAATTGCCGCGGCGAAGTATCCCACAACACCTGATTTATCTCCTGTAGGAATGTCGCCGGAATTGGCATACTTAAGAATCTCGATGGAATCAGCGCCCAATTCCTTTGCCGCATCCATAACTACGAGCACCGCCCCTCTGCCGCACAGCATACAGTGCAATTCGCGGACACCTCTGGTCATATACTCGTCCAATTGCTCTCTTATCAAATCAGTATCCATAGTCTTCAGCGCTGAAATCGTAAATCTGTCCGCTTTGACAGCCTCGTCATACTGTGGATAGTGCGTCATATCGCTGCTGGCAATCAACAGAACATTCTTACCTCTGATGCTTTTCGCAATGGCGTTGCTAACAGTAAGACATATTGACTTCGACCAATTCCTCATAAGTATGGGAACGATCCTGAAGTCTGAAAGAACCTGCTGCAAAAACGGGATCTGAACTTCCAATGAATGCTCTATCGCGTGTGCCCTGGGTTCAAAACTGAAAATTTCACTGTTGGTCATCAGTTCTTCGGCTAACTCGCTGTCTATTTCAACGGTTCCCAGCGGCGTCTCATATTCTCCCGACTTATACACCGAAACACCGCTGATGGGGCTTCGATGGCTCAAACCTACAAGCACTACAGTGTCAAAGTGCATTCCCTCGATTTGCTTGTATGCGTTTGCTGCCACCTGACCTGAATATACGTAACCCGCGTGTGGCACTACCAAAGCCACCAGTTTCCCATCAATGGGATGCTTTTCCACATTTGCCAGAAAGCTGTTTACCGTCGCTTTCAGGTTTGACGGGGAGCCGGGATAAAACGCTCCTGCCACAGCGGGTACACGCGTTTCACTGCGACCTCGACCAGAAAACAATGCACACATCAAGATCACTCCTTTGAGTAGGTCTATGGGTCTATGGGGAATGGCGCTGACTTAAGGAAAAATGTTGCCAGAAATTCCTTCCCTTTCCTCACTTTTGCTCAAGATTTTTCTAAAAGCTTGATCGGCGACCCGGACATATTGCACCAAGTCCCAATTCAGGTGTAACATT
>SDBT01019105.1_pt1 | contig 10745 bp, 12 predicted proteins | sample 2277101 | NCBI WGS metagenome assembly SDBT01 (sample SAMN10404973, study PRJNA504765) | marine sediment metagenome | isolation source: marine sediment core GS10_PC15, 103 cmbsf | place: Arctic Ocean: Southern Knipovich Ridge | collected 2010 | reverse complement strand
TATGACGGCACAGTCAGCGAAATTGATGAAGCTAGGGGCAAAATTAAAGTTTTGGTTTCTATTTTTGGCCGCGAAACTCCAGTTGAATTAGATTTCCTTCAAGTTAAAAGAACATAATTATGCCAAAAGACAAGAAAAAAGGCGGAAGCCGCAAAGATAAGCGTCCGATAATCAAACTAATGTGCGAAGAATGCAAGCGGACATATTATTCAACTCGTAAAAACCCTATCAATACTCCTGATAGGATGTCTCGTAAAAAATACTGCAAAGTTTGCCGCAAACACACTCTCCATAAAGAGACCAAATAGCCACACTTTTGCTCAAAGGGGTATAAAATCTAAAATTTAAAAAAAGAAGGGAGCTTATAATCTAGTTTGTGTGGGAATATCCATTCATCCAAACTAATTAAACTCCCTTGTAAGAAGTACTGAGAAACTGCCAAATACTGACCTTGATACAATTATAACATATTTTATCTCGTCATCCCGACCACCGAAAATAAACGGTTCTGCTGTACAGCAGAACCGTTGAAAAATAGGTTAAAAACTCTTGGTTCCGTGAATTTTATGATAAAGAGCTGTTTTTTGGTGTACTGAAGCAAACAATTTGAATAAGACCACTCCACATGTTACAATTCAAGTATCTTTGAAATAGGGTTGGGGGTTTACCCAAAGCTCTCACTTTGAAATATAAGGAGAATACTATGATACTAAATGGTATCAATTTTGGCGATGTTATTGCCGCTTCGGGGACCCTCAACTTTTTTGGTGATGGGTACTGGTTTCATAAATTGCTGAAGCGGTTTAAATTGCTGGACTATTCGGGAGTAACTTTTGTAGCCAAAACCAGCACGCTTTTACCCAGAGAAGGCAATATGCCTCTTTGGCCGGGCACTACTATCCCTAAAGAACTTAAGCCTAAATGCATTATTGTAAATCCTTTTAAGGGTATTGCATTGAATGCAGTCGGTCTAAGCGGACCGGGAATCTTAGCTCTGTTGAAAACTGGTCGGTGGCAAGAACGGACTGACCCATTTTTCATTTCATTTATGTCTGTAGACCCTAATCCAGAATCTCATATTGCAGAGTTTGTCCAATGCGTCAATCTTCTAGGGCGTTTCTTGAAAAAGTTTGAAGCTCCGATCGGTCTGAAGATCAATTTTAGCTGCCCTAATGTGGGCTTGGAACTGGAATCAGATGAACTATATGAGAAAGTGTGTAAGTGCTTAGTAATTGGCTCTCGATTGGGGATACCTCTGATTCCTAAGTTCAATGCAATGCTATCACCGGAAACAGCAGTAGCAATTGCAGGACACGATGCCTGCAGTGCAATTTGCGTGTCCAACAGCATACCGTTTGGTGAATTATCCGAGCGGATTAACTGGGAAAATTTGTTTGGATCGGGTCCTTCACCTTTAGCACATATTGATCCAAATGGTGGGGGCCTGTCTGGGAAACCACTTTTGCCAATTGTTATTGATTGGGTAAAAGCAGTTAAACAAATCGGAATTTCCAAACCGGTTATTGCCGGCGGCGGCATTCTTAGTGTCAGAGATGCTGACACAATGATTAATGAAGCTGGTGCTGATGCTATTTCATTGGGTTCAGTATTTATACTGCGCCCTTGGCGAGTTCAAAGCATTATTCGTCATGCCAAAAAGGTTTATTCCAGAAAGGAGGGATAAAATGGCAAAAAGATAAGTATGATTAAAAAGCCTTATAAAGTTATCCCCGAATCCTATGGTACGATAGTGCCAATAGTGCCATTTACGGCTGGTCAAGAACTCCGATGGTATCCACATGGGCGTGACAATTAACTCATAGCATCGTTACGAATCAATCAAAAGGCGAGTTTTTACTCGCCTTATTTTTTTGTCATTCCGACCACCGAAAATAAACGGTTCTGCTGTACAGCAGAACCGTTGAAAAATAGGTTAAAACCCTTGATTTCTGGGGTTTATAAAAAAGCCCCCGATCATAGATCGGGGGACACCCATCGAGCCACAATCCAGGAACAATATGTCCTAGACTGTAAGGACTTAACATCTTTCGCATTATACAGTGTAATTTGAAAAATTGCGATTGAAAAATGTTAGAATAAAGTATAACCTTGATGTTGTTATAGGCCCGTGGTGTAGTGGCAACTCGTCGGTCTCCAAAACCGAAGACGGGGGTTCGATTCCCTCCGGGCCTGCCAAGAAGAAACAATGCGGTTAATGTATTTATTGGAGGTAAATTGGTATGAAGATAATTGCAAAAAACTACAGATGTTTTAGTGAAAACAATCCGCTCGTTCTCAATCTAGAGCGAGGTGATGTTATTGGGATTGTGGGGCCTAATAATTCTGGCAAATCCTGGGTTCTCAAATTCTTTTACGAACTTAGACACTTATTTGAGACTTTAGCTAATAAGGATAATTTTTTCATAGACGAGACATCTGTGGCCAGTAAAAAGGCGAACTTCAATCTACCCATCGAGTCTAAGCACCCTAGCAATTTGTTCAATCGCTATAGCAGCAAAGGCATAGATATCGTGTTAGAAGATGGAGATTATCAATTACGCATAGGGATTGAGCACGGCACCACAAATTTCTATGCAGAAGCCTGGTATAAAAATAAAAATGTAGCTGATAATTATGAAAAAGTTATCAAAGGTGGAGAACTCTTTCTGCAGGATGCTGGGGGCAATACAGTGGGCAATTTTGGCAAACTACGTCGATATGCAGGGATGATTAGTCGCACCATCTATTTTCCTGCGTTCAGAAATCTTATTAATGTTGGATCTACAGATTCTTATTATGACATTAGCTCTGGGACCCAACTTGTTAAAGAGGTGCACAGTCGTCTAACCAGCGACAATGCCACGATTAAAAAATTTACCAAAGAAGCCACGAAGGACGTTGGAGACATTTTCGGATATCCCAGATTAGGTATTTCGCCAACGGCTGATGGTAAGTCTGTAGAGCTTGATATTGGAGATCAATCATACAAAATCGAAGAACTAGGGGCTGGAATAGCCCAATTTATAATGGTTTTTTTAAGTGCTGCCATTCGTTCTCCCAAACCATCGTTCATATTAATTGATGAACCGGAGCTTAACCTGCATCCTAAATTACAAATTGAATTTGTCCATCGGTTGTTAAAATATACTGATGAAGGTCTAATTTTTTCTACTCATAGCCTAGGGCTAGCACGATCAGTTTGTTCAGATACGGTATATTCCATACAGCAAAAGGGTAACGAGTCAGTCATAAGCAAACTTCCTGACTTCGATAATTACAAAGAACTACTAGGGGAAATGAGTTTCTCTTCGTATCCGGATTTAGGATTTTCTAAATTATTGCTTGTGGAAGGTTCGGACGACTTGAAAATCTTCAACATACTTCTGCAGGCGTGGGGAATGTATCAAGATGTACTTTTGTGGCCACTGGGTGGCAGTGCAGTTATTAAGCCTGACCCAACTGCAGAATTGGAGATTTTTGATCGTCTAGAGGGTGTTAAAAAATATTGTTGGATAGATAGTGATAGGGGGGAAGCTAAGGAGGCTATAAAAAAAGTCAAAGAAGATTTTATTAATGCCTGTACCAAGAAAAATATTTATGTACACCCATCGGATCGTAGAGAAATAGAAAATTACCTTCCCGAGAGTGCAATTGAAAAGGTTAATAAAGAAACCAACAAAACATTAAGTGTTTTAGGAGAATACGATGAAGCTCCGCCATCACTTAAACGTGCTGGTTGGCAAGTCGCTTCGCATATGGAGAAAACCGATAAAGATTTTCAAAAGACTGACCTCTATAAGTTCTTGGAAGACATTAAGAATAATAAACACCCCCTGCTGAAGAAGGTAGAGAAGAAATAGAAATTCACATCTCGTTGGATCAGAGCTCAGGGTTAGTCAGCAAATCCTCTGGGTGTTTTTTATACTCCTATTGTATAGAATCTTGATTCGTAAATTAATACACGATAAGCTTATGTTGATGAATAAAAATAAAAATTTAAAATGAGTGTTTTTTATATTTTATTAGCCATCCTTGTTGTGCTTGTCGTCATTTTGGGAGTTGGTTTTAAGCTTCAGAGTGAAGGAGCGCATCTGTTTAACTTTAAGAAAAAGTCTATAAACGATGAGGAGAAATCTTTAAGTAGCCCTACAGAAAGTAAAAAAGACGCTAAAGTGAAATATAACGTATACTCCATAGTCGGTATGGTTCTTTCCTGTCTATCGATATTTGGCCTAGGACTTCTTGGGTATATCGGTATTGTTTTAGGTATAGTCGCCATTACCCAAATAAAACACACCAAAGAGAGGGGACATGGTTTGGCTTGGGCAGCCATCATTATTGGTGCCATTTGGGGCCCTATTTTGGGTATTATTAATCTGCTCAGCAGAGCGGGATACTAACTGCTGTATCTACAGATGGTACCAACTTTATAAAAAACTCATTCTCGTGCGGGGTGGGGGTGTTAAAAAGGGGCACTGGGTAATGTTTTATAAGAGTTGACGTAATTATTTCTGTGTGGTAAAAGTATGATTAATGAAAATGTTCTTGAATGTGAAGATAGATTCGGGTCAAAGGTGTTTTTTGGCAAAAAGAATTATCTAAAACATCAAAAAAAACATGTAGCCCTAAGAAGGCAGGATAGTTTGTCGAAAATTGCAGAAACACTTTTTAATCCCACATTTACCATCCTTTCTCCCCAGAAATATGCATTATGTTATTATCTTGAAAGATTTTCAATTAATGGGGTGATTAAATATATTAAGGTTGTTATTGATGAAAGACATCGCAACAGAAAGAATGATCCCCACTGTACAATAAAAACGGTCCACTATTTTGACAGTAAAAGTGGTAAGATTAAAGAGGAGAATTATGGTTTTAAAAGAATGTATTAATTAGAGTAATAATATGAAAAAAGCTTCTAAAATTATATTAGACAAGAATAAATTGATCTCCCAACTCAATGAGATAGACAAGGTTGCAAAGAAGAATAATTGGATGATGGATTATGACGATAAGCTTGATGAGCTGGTTTATGGTATGAAAATTATGCCCGATGATACTAATTTGGTTGGACTTAGTGATGAAATTAAGTTATTTGTTAGCTCTAGATCATTGATAAGGGGTATTTTCATTGAATATTTTGCCTACAATTTTGTTGAACATGAGAAAGGTCTAAAACCAATATTAAAGGTGTTAGATATGGATACAAAAAAAGAGGTGAGTCAAAAAGATTCTCGATTGTATAAAGATTTATTAAAAGAGAAACTTCAAAGAAAAACTATCATATCTATTATGTCAACAAGCGATGAGCTGGCAATGATTGTATAAAAATTTGAACATCATTCAGTAACGCCAGTCAGCATATCCTTATTTAAATACCCAAGTTATCATTTTTAAAGCTGGATATCTTAAGCAAAAACGTATTTAAATTAGATTTCTATACCAAACCACTACTAAGGTTGTTTTATTAATATTTATTAAAGTTAACACCTAGGTTAAAGTGTAAGTATATATGTAATATTACCTTATGAGTATTAATGATAAAAATTCAGGTATTAGTAGATACAATATTAATTTTATTGTAATTGTTTTTACGGGTGTCATTTTATTATGGGGTCCGATAGAACCATATGGAGCAAGTATTAGGATAGCATATTTAATAATTCTGCCAGTTTTACTTTGGTATGGTTTAAAATATTCTAGAAATTTTTGGGAAATGGACGAGCTAACAAACAATTATCTAACACGAGCACTTACTGCTATGCTTGCTGCAGGATTCTTTATAATGGCTTATTTCGCTTTCACAGCAGATTATCATTCAGAATGTACTCAAGAGATACAAACTAGAGATGGCACAGAATGCGTGGGCGATTATGTCCAAGTTGAGGGGCCAGATATATTTCAAGGTTTATTTTTACTTGTATTAGGTGGTTATGCGATTAATAATGCGATATCAAAAAAACACAATGAAGATTAATATAAATATGAAAAATAATAAAAAAATCATTCTTGTGCGGGGCATGGGGATTAGAAGGCTCCCTTGGTATAAAAATTATTAGAAATGATTTCAAGAAAAACAGTATTAATATTAGGCGCCGGAGCTAGTGCTCCTTATAGTTACCCGACGGGCGTAAGTCTCAAAAATGAGATTCTAAATAATTGTCAGAATCCTCAGTCAAGAGATCAAATATTAGCAGTGCTAGGTTGTACATATGAGTTTGTTGACGAATTCTGTGATGCTTTCAGGTTATCTGGTCAGGCAACTATTGATGAGTTCTTAGAGTATAGGTCTGAATATACAGAAATAGGTAAGCTAGTTATTACTCAAGTTCTTATACAACATGAAGACATAAACACATTGTTTGCTAATAATGATTGGTATTCGGATCTTGGCAAAGCCTTAAGGACATCGTTTGAAGATTTTGATAAAAACAAATTAAGCATTATTACATTCAATTATGATAGATCATTAGAGGCTTTTTTGTTTTCTAGTCTCAAAAAAACTCATAATAAATCTGACATAGAGACATATGAAAAAATAAAAGCAATCCCAATATTACATATTCATGGACAGGTGGGGCTGTTGCCATGGCAAAGTCAAGATTCAGGTGCCGCCACTAGAAAATATGAAAAATCTGTTACAGACGACTCTCTAAAGAAAAGCAGCCAAAGCATAAGAATTATTCATGAAGCCGAGGAGGAGGGTGATGTTGTATTAAAAAAAGCCCACTTAGAGTTAATCCAAGCAGAGAGAATTATTTTCCTAGGGTTTGGGTATCATAAAGCCAATCTTGATAGATTAAAACTCAGTAACATAAAGCTAGGGCCAGACAATATAGTCGGTACTGCAAAGGGATTAAGTAAATTACAACAGAAAACAATTGAGAAATCTCTAAATAGCAATTTACGTTTGCGAAATGATGGTGCTGATGAATTTCGTGATATTAAGGATTTCTTCAAAGAAATTGTTATCTTGTAGTAACCACAGATTTATAGGGAGCATGCTTCGCACAAAAAAGTTCGAACATCGTCCACTAGCCCCTGCCACTGTCTCATTTGTCTCATTCCTGCCCGTTCCGAAGCTGAAATTCTCAACGGCTCATTCATGAGCCGTTTAAGATAATCAGCTCTAGGACTATAAAACTATTGACTAGAAGCTAGTTTTTTAGTATATTCACAGTAGCACGTTTACAATGTGACTTTTCGATAGCCATGCTATCATAGGGAGCTTCTTAATGGAAATTGGTGACCCACAGAATTTCTATAAGTTTTGCGAAAAAAATGGGATTCGGTTCAACAGAGGACAAATCTCGGATGAATGGCAAGCCATCATTAAGATGGCTGAAGGGCATTTCAATCGAGCTAGTGAGCTGGGAGAAAAAATAGCCGGCTATGTACTGGCTCATGGTCAATTGTTGTCAGCTTTGTTAACAATAGCTAAAGGCAACAAGAAAGTAATCAGTGTATTTGTTCGATATCTTCTTTATTTGATAGAGCAGCAAATACTGAACGCTCTTGCTCTTACTGGTACTGCTTATGAATCAACACTTGAGTAGGCCAAACAATGTGTTCTTCTCGACAGACTACCTAATTATGATAGGTGGTCTTTTTTTATCCTAAAGCTATACAAAAAGGTTCTAACGTCTTCCACTAACCCCTGCCATATCTGGAAAAGTAGCTCCCAGAGCGTAAAATCCTTGACAAGAGGTGTTTTTTGATATATGTTTAAAGTACAACCTTGAAAAATTACCGGATATAACCCTGAGAGTCCGGCGTAGAAGGGTAAGGAGGGCCGAAATGGCTCACGATAACACCACCACCTACAAAATCAACGTCCCCTATGTCAAATATGTAAGGGTAATCGTTGATTCAACTTGGCGCGGGGTAACAGAGTTCTTTGCCCCTACTGCCAGTGAGACGGATAAGTTCGACATGCTGGCAATTCTAGATCCCAGCACGAAACAAATAATCGATTTTGTTTTGCCGATGTCCGCCTTTGGACGGAATGTTGGCAAGCTCATTGTTACCAGAGTTGGTGATCAAGCAGAGTATGTCCGTATCCACTCGGATAACGAATCTGATCATATCAACCGCTATTTATATATAGCTGGTGGGTATGGAAAATCTGTTGATGCAGGTGGAGACGCCTGCATAGAAGAAATCAGTAGAGTGTCTTCTCGTGTTGTGCGCATGTTTTCATGGCACAAAGGCGGAGGAAATGAAGATAGTGAGTATATCGAATTTAATAATTAATCATCAATTTGTGCAACAATTTGTGCAACTAAAGCCACCCGAAAGGGTGGCTTTTTCTTACCCAAATTCTACTGTCTAAATTCTATATACGCTCTAGAGCGTATATAGTAATATAATAATCAAAACCTTGACTAATAATGGGTTTTTTGATATTCTCAGTTTTGAAGGTACAGTGTTTTAGCGATACTAAATTGTACCACGGCCCCCAGCTAATTAGCTGGGGGTTTTTCTTATCTAAATTTCAACAAAAAATTCTAACTCCTTCCACTGTCTCATTCCTGCCCGTTCCGAAGCTGAAATTCTCAACGGCTCATCATGAGCCGTTGAAAACTTTGATATAATAAAATCATCACCATTCTATGGAGGTAAATCATATGTCTGGTGTGGACATTTATTGCGAGGCTACTTGCGGTGGTTCTTACTGACACTGTGATCTCGGGTCAGCATGTGGGATAGAAGACCCACGAGACATCATTGCAATTAGCTGACGCAACCGTTCAAGGAGGAAACTACTATGAGCGGAACAGATCTTTATCTTTGCGCCGGGGCGAGTACATCATCTTAACCCAAGCAGAAGTAGGGTAACTGATGTTGCCACTTGCTTGTCGCAAAGACCTCCAACGGGGGCGCTCTGCGTCCCCTTCTTTTCATCTAGAAATGAGACACTGGAACTTCTTTTATAAACTGTCTCATTTGTCTCATTCCTGCCCTTCGTTCTGCTGTCCAGCAGAATTAGAGTTCTGGATTTAATAAATCTGGTAAAATAAGAGTATGAAGTTACTCCTTTTTGATATTGATGGCACGCTTATAAAAAGTGGTGTTGATGTTGTCCATCGGGCTTCTTTTTCGTATGCAACTGAACAAGTTTTTGGCATTGCTGTTGATCCGAAGAGTATAGCATCACCAGGAAAAATCGATTCACAGATATTAATCGAGCTTTTAGATATTAATGATATACCACCAGCAGAAAGCCAGAAAAAATTAGATCTACTTTTTAAACATATGATGTGGTATTTTACGGAGAATGCCGTGGGTTTAGAAGGATTCGTTTTGCCAAATGTTCTAATCACTTTACAAAAGTTACAAGCAAGGGAAGATTTAATTCTTGGTCTTTTGACCGGCAATATAGAGGAAATAGGTTGGATGAAGATGGAAAAAGCTGGTTTAAGAAATTTCTTCCAAATTGGTGTGTTCGGCAACGAAGCGTTGAAAAGACCTGACTTAGTGCCAAAAGCCTTAGCGAAAGTTGAAAACTATAAGATAAAGCTAAAAGATACTTATATCATTGGTGATACGCCGCTTGATATAAAATGTGCAAAAGAATCTGGTTGTTTGCCAGTTGCAATACCAAGCGGTTCTTATTCAGCGGAGAATCTCCAGAAAGAAAAACCGGACTATCTTTTAAAAGACATCATTGAGCTGACTGATATTCTTTAGCCTCACGAACAAATAAGTTCAAGATATTAGTCATTGCCACTGTTTCATTTGTCTCATTCCTGCCCGTTCCGAAGCTGAAATTCTCAACGGCTCATGATGAGCTGTTTAATATAATCAGCTCTAGGACTATAAAACTATTGACTAGAAGCTAGTTTTTTAGTATATTTCAAAGGCCACTAGTGATAGTGAGACCTTTGAAAAGGAGCAAATACCATGGGATGTCTTTGGACATTTGTGGGATACATAGTAGGTGTCCCTATTTTGATACTAGGTTTTGGTACATGGCTATTACCAATTGCCTATGATATTGCAATTCCTGGTATCTTTGATGGCTGTATTGAGAATGGCTTAATACCGAGTAGCATTTCATACGCAATGGCTTTTAAAATTTCCTTGGCTTTGTTAATTGTTTCTATCCCAAATATATTGACTAGGGGAATATCGGAAGGAATAGCCATGGATACACAGGGTTAGTTGGTTGTGTATTTTAAAAATCCCCAGTTACTGGGGATTTTTTATTACACTCTCCTGCCACTATCTCATTTGTCTCATTCCTGCCCGTTCCGAAGCTGAAATTCTCAACGGCTCATCATGAGCCATTGAAGATAATTACATCAAAACCTTGACTGAATGAAGTTTTTAATTAATATTGAAGGTGCTTTAAAAAGAATGGAAGTAACGAAGCAACTAAGTGGGTAGCACGGCATATGCGGGTAGTTCCGTGGTACTCGTGCGATAAGCTGTGGTTGTGGAACAGGGTTGGCTCTAAACTAAGCCTTTGACTGAGAATAGTACCTGTGAGCACAGACGCCCCTTCCATTTGAATTCAAGCGCTCGGGTATCCTGGGCGCTTTTTCTTACCCTAAAGCTATACAAAAAGTTCTAACGTCTTCCACCCTGGCCGCAAAAGCCCGGTCACGGGCAGGCTAGCCCCTGCCATCCCAATACCATACGGTACGGGATTTACCCCGTGCAGAATAGTACTGGGGTGAGTCATGAACCGAATGGTTCTACGGCCATATAAGAGCTCAATAGGAAAATATTATTGACACTCA
>SDBT01019104.1_pt1 | contig 10746 bp, 5 predicted proteins | sample 2277101 | NCBI WGS metagenome assembly SDBT01 (sample SAMN10404973, study PRJNA504765) | marine sediment metagenome | isolation source: marine sediment core GS10_PC15, 103 cmbsf | place: Arctic Ocean: Southern Knipovich Ridge | collected 2010 | reverse complement strand
AGGGGGAGCAGCTCATCTTCGGTCGGCTCGGGCCTTGCTGAGTAGACGCGCTGGCGATAGAGCGCTTTGTGTTCGAGAAAGAGGACGGGGTTGGGATCGCGGATGGCGCTCTTGAGGAGCATCTTTGCATCGGCAGCATTGCTCGGCATCACCACTTTGAGTCCTGGGCAGTGGCAGAGGAAGGCTTCGATGCTCTGTGAATGGTAGGGCCCACCCTGAATATAGCCTCCGGAAGGCATACGTAGGACGATGGGACAGTTCCACTGACCATTGGAGCGGTAGTGAAAGCTCGATAGTTCATTGAAGAGCTGGTTGATCCCCGTCCAGATGTAGTCGGCGAATTGCACTTCGGCTACAGGTTTGAAATGGCTATGGATAGAGAGTCCGATCGCTGTGCCGACGATGGTCGATTCTGCGAGGGGGGTATTGAAGCAGCGCTCCTCTCCAAACTTTTCGGTGAGACCGCGAGTGATGCCAAAAACGCCTCCTTTACCGCGGGCGACATCTTGCCCAAAGACAATCACGTGAGGGTCGCGCTCCATCTCTTCTGAGAGGGCGTGGTTGAGCGCATCCATAATCACGACAGGTTCACCACGCTCCCCCTCTTCGACACTCTCTACTTCAACCTCTTTATAGATATGATCGAGGACGCGCTGGCTATCTTGCAGTGGATACGTTTCACCTTTTTTGGCAGCGACTTCAATCTCTTCTCTCACCTTTTGACGCAGCGTCTCTATCTCTGATTGGGTGATCGCCCCCTCCTTGAGAAGCCACTCTTCATAGCGGGGGAGAGGATCGAGGCGCTGATCTTCTTCGACATCAGCTGCACTCTTATACTTTTTGGGATCATCGCTGCTGCTGTGTGGCCCAATACGGGGCACCCTCGCCACGATGAGTGAGGGCCCTTTGAGAGCGCGGCCCTTTTGAACGGCACCCTCTAAAGCGCTGGTCAGCTGCTGGTAGTCGCCCCCATCGACATCATGAACGGTTAAGTTGGAGTAGCCCTCTGCCATATGGATGATCGACCCACCGGCTGTCTGCTCGCTCTTCGGAACTGAGATCGCCCATCCATTATCTTGAATCACAAAGATCAGACCCAGTTGATGGATGCAAGCGTAGTTGAGAGCTTCGTGGAAGTCTCCTTGTGAAGTTGAGCCCTCTCCACCCGAGACGTAGACGACTTCGTCACTCCCAGCGAGGCGCGCAGCTTTTGCAACGCCAACGGCTTGTAGAAACTGGGAGCCGACAACGCTAGATTGGCAGGGAATGCGCAACGCCTTATGGGAAAAGTGTTCGGGCATCATCCGCCCACCTGAGTGGTTGGGAACGTCGCGTGCCAAAAAGGCGCCAAAGAGCTCATCTAAAGCGCAGCCAAGGCCGATCGCGAAGGCGCGATCACGGTAGTAGGGAAATCCCCAATCTTTTCCAGGGTGGAGTGCGTGGGCGCAGGCGACACCGACGAGTTCGTGGCCCATTCCACAGAGATGGAAGGAGCCTCCTTTATTCTGGCGAACGAGTTTTTGCATCTTCTCATCCATGAAGCGCGCTTGATAGATAGCTTCGAGGGCAAGAATAGAGGGTAGAATTGGGGGGTCAAGAAGTGTAGATCCCATTCTCTACTCTTCCTTTTTTCCTTTTGCGGGGCGTTTGATCTGGGTAACTTGTTTGATTCCCGCTTTGCGCTTCTTCTGCATGAGCTCTTGGATCTCTGCCTTCTCTTTAGGCGGGCGGCCGCGCTTCTTCGGCAGAAGTCCTTTGGCAATATCGGAGATCTTTCCTCTCTTGGGCGTAGCAGGTGTCTCACTCAGACTGCTCACTGCATCGATCATGCGCTCCTCATCTCCAATTCCAAGACCATCCGATGCCTTTAAACGATCGGAGAGGTGGCGGAGAGATTCAAGGCGTTGGGAGAGCGCCTCGAGTTTTGAATCGATCTTAACGCGTGAGCTTCCTCGCAGACTGGCGATAAGCTGGGCAACAGTGTCGAATTTCGCAGAGAAGGTCACTGATGTGCTGGTGAAGTCGGGCATAAAGAGATAGGGCCTCACTGCAGCAGGAACAGTTTTATAGACATCGACAGTATATTGAGGCTCCACTTCCACTTTGGCCGCCTGTTTAGGTGGGCGCCCACGCTTCGGCCGAGGATTGAGCGCTTCATTGGAGTAGTAGGTCTTAGATTTGGTGACGATCGTCTCGCGTGCATTTTGAACATCTTTCGGAACTTTTACATCGAAGAGCTGGTGTCTGACTTTTTCAAGGACATTTTTTGTGATATCGAGATCTTCCTCGAAGACAAATTGGATCTCATGGTTACGCAACCACTCGATAACGCGGATGCGGGAGCGCTCATGGTAGTACTGCTGCCACTTCTCGAGTTCTGTGAGATGGTCGTAGATGAACTCTAAGAAATTCTCCCGCGCCTCCTTCGAGGCGATGACATCGAGCAATTTTTCTTTCGTATCGATATCATAGACTTTCTCATTCACAAACCCTTCCATGAACTTCTTAGTCTCATAGAAAGTCATCTTAGGAATTAGACGGTAGCGCTCTCTGCTCTCCATAAGCTCCTTCTCTAAGAGATCTAACTCCTCAAGATTTTTGTCTAGGTCTGCGAATATGATAAATCCCTCGACTAGATCGAGATAAAAATCGCGCTCATCGTCCGACTTTGCAAAGGCGTCCATCAGCCGGTGAAATCGCAATATTAGGGGGCTTTGTGCTTTGGGTTGTTTTTTTGTCTTGGCCATTAAAAAATCCTTTCACTTGAGAGGCAATAGTCTATCAAAAAAAACTCAACTATTCAAGTTTCATGGAAAAAAAACGAGCGATTTGATAGAGTCACCGTTTTATAACTAGGAAAAGAAAATGTTAGATATCAAGCTCATCCGCGACAATCCCGACGAGATAGAGAGAAAACTGAGAACGAAAGATCCAAAGCTCTCCCTTCAAAAAATTCTTAAACTGGATGAGGAGGTGCGGACGTTAAAGGGGCGAGCAGAGCAGCTACGGGGCGAGCGCAACCAGAACGCCAAGGAGTTTGGCGAGCGCAAACGGAAGGGAGAAGATGTCGCTGCTCTCCAAGCTGCTATGGAGGGCGTCAAAGATGAAATTTCAGAGCTGGATCGCCAAAGCGCCCAGCTAGAAGAGAGCCTTAAATTTGAACTCTCCTACCTACCCAACCTTCCCTGCCCCGATGCAAAAGTCTCACTCGATCCAAAGGAGAACGTCACCCTCAAGACAACCTTAGAGAGACCCTCCTTCTCTTTCCCCCCAAAAAACCACCTTGAGCTCAATGAAAAGTTGGGGCTCTTCGACTTTAAGCGCGGAGCAAAGATCGCAGGCGCAGGGTGGCCAGCATACAGAGGGCTCGGTGCGCGGCTGGAGTGGGCGCTCATCAATTTCATGCTCGATACTCACAGAGCCAACGGTTTTGAGCAGTGGATCCCCCCCCTCATGGGACGCTCAGAGATCATGCTTGGCAGTGCACATCTCCCTAAGTTTGAAGATCAACTCTACAAAGTTGAGGAGCATGAGAGCTCTCTCTATCTCATCCCAACCTCTGAAGCGGTCCTAAATGGCCTCCACTATGATGAGATCCTCGACTCCGATCAGCTTCCTCTCAAATACACTGCCTATACTCCCTGCTTCCGGCGAGAAGCGGGGGCGGCGGGTTCGCAGGAGCGCGGGCTCATCCGCACCCACCAGTTTAATAAGGTGGAGATGTTCTGCATCACCCATCCAAGTGAGAGCGAAGGGCTCTTCGAAGAGATGCTAAAGAGCGCAGAAGAGATCTTAACCTCGCTTAACATCCACTATCGCTCTATGTTGCTTGTGACAGGAGATATGTCATTTGCCTCTGCAAAGACGATCGACTTAGAGGTCTGGCTTCCGGGGCAGGATCGCTACTATGAGGTCTCCTCTCTCTCCAACTGCACCGACTTCCAAGCGCGCCGCTCAAAGATCCGATTTAAGAGAGGAAAAGAGAAACCTGAGCTCGTCCATACATTGAACGGCTCTGGCCTTGCAACCTCTCGCTTGATGGTCGCCCTACTTGAGAATAATCAACAAGAAGATGGCAGCGTCAGACTCCCCCCCATTTTGCACTCCTATCTAGATGGAGTCAAAGAGCTAATTCCTAGTTGAAGTTCCCTGAGTCTGTCTTTCTGGAATACGGCGGAACATCTCATAAAATCCTGGAAGGAGTTGTTTCACCTTTCTAGGAGTTAGAGATTTATCGCTGGCAGACTCTATAAGTTCATAAATCCCTTCAGTCAGATCATCTTTTAATATCCAGCTAAAGGAGATTAGAAATGTGTGCGCGTAGATGTCGTTACCACAATCAGCCATGCTATCGCGAAAGTCGTCAAAAGTGATCGTATTCTTAGATTGTCTCTTATAAAAGTTATACTCATCTTTGATGCGGGAATGCATCACGTACATATCAAAGGTAACGACTGCTGAAAAAACCACTATCACTTTAAAAATTGAAGAAAATATGGGGGTATACTTTACAGCGAGAAAACTTGCTGCTGTAATCACAACCGATAAGACAAAGAGATATTTGATCGGCTCCAATGTATGCATAACCAAGTTGGAAATATCCCTTCCTTTTACCGTAGCACTACTCTTCGTGTATTTACCCATGATTGATTTAATGTCTTTGTCCATACTCTCTGCAAAATGAAGGGATGGATTGAGATATTCCATGGCGAAAATAGCATAACCTGGCAGTGAGTTAAGATTAGGAATCGCAGGTATCATGTTTCCCTCCCATTTTGAGAACTAGGAATTGAGGTAATAAACAATAGAGTCTAATTTTTCCTTGGATAAAAGTAAAAACTTTTTTGGCACATTGCTCAAATCTCTACTTGGATGGTAACATCTGTCCATGACGACGAATCACACTCATTTTGAAGGGGAAGATGCCATCGCGCATTTGCGAGCGGCACGTGAAAAAGGAGCGAAGGCTACCGAAGAGGTGCACGGTACCGAGACACCGGGGCATATCTTTGCAGGGGCAGATAGCGCAAAAGAGATGGCGGTCCTACTCCTCGGCATGTGGCTGATCCTCTCCGCTTTCTCAGTAGAGCATCCACTCTGGATCTTAGGAATCTTTTCACTTGGATACCTCTTTTGGAAGGTGGGTCGTAGCAGCCTACTTGGTTGGGCGCGCCTCGAGAGACTCCATCGATTAATTGAGCAGGAGAGGTGGGAGATCGAGCACCACCGCGCGCAAGAGAAGGAGGAGCTCAGCGCCATGTATAGACAGAAGGGGCTCTCAGGAAAACTTCTCGATCAAGTCATCGAAATATTGATGGCCGATGACAACAGACTCCTCCGCGTTATGTTGGAAGAGGAGCTAGGATTGACACTGGAATCGTATGAACATCCGCTAAAGCAAGCGCTCGGAGCAGGCGTAGGCACACTCGCAGCTGCCCTCGCTGGAATCTCTGCCCTTCTTCTCGGAGGCTTCCTCGGTGGAGCCGTCGTTAGCGCCCTTATATTCTCTGCAGCGACACTCCTCTCAAGTAAGCGAGAGGGAAATGAGCTGATCAAATCTCTCATCTGGAACCTAGCTATTGGCGCACTAGCAGTCGGAACGATTTTTCTCCTAACGCGTTGGGTGACCTCATGACTCTCGAGTCGCCCTATATCTTTGATGAGTTCTTCACCTCAGGATTGGAGGAGAGCATCAGCCCCTTCTTGAAGAGGAGTTCCCGCCCCTGGGCGAAGAACCTCTCTTTAAAGAGCTCGCTCCTCGCAGGTTTTTTTCTCCTATCCTCCTTTGTCGCTCACTTCTACTCGCCCGATCTCTCTCACCTACTCCTACTACTCGTCTACTTTTTAGCAGGAACGCCCGCCCTCCTGAATACGATTGAAGATCTCAGAAATTTAGAGATCAACATCGATGTTTTAATGGCGATGGCAGCCTTCCTCTCTTTTTTAATCGGAAGTCAGATGGAGGGAGGACTTCTGCTGGTCCTCTTCGCTTTTTCGGGTGCAATGGAAGCTGCCGTCTCCCGCAAGGCTCGAGGAGCGCTCCATAACCTCAACAACCTCTCCCCCACTATCGGTGTCGTAATCGAAGAGGATGGCTCGCTCGTTGAACGATCGGTCCGCGAAATTAACGTCGGCACCCGCCTCCTCGTCAGGGCTGGCGAAGTCGTCCCTCTTGATGGCACCGTGGTTGACGGCCATTCGTTTGTGAATTTAGTCCACCTGACTGGGGAGAGCGTCCCTCTATCTAAAAAAGTGGGGGATGAGATTCAAGCAGGGAGCCGTAATTTAGATGGGACGCTCTCGATAAGCGTCACCAAGAGCAGTGCGGAATCCACCCTCTCCAAGATCGTCCAGCTCATCAATGAAGCGCAGACGATGAAGCCCCATATCCAGCGCTTTCTTGATAGATTCAGTAAGTGGTACGCCATCTCCATCATCTCACTTTTTTTCCTCTTTGCACTGACCCTCCCCTTTATCTTAGTGATTCCCTTCTTTGGAAATGAGGGGTCGATCTACCGCGCCCTCACCTTCTTGATCGCTGCCTCCCCCTGCGCTCTCATCATCGCTACACCGACAGCCTACCTAAGTGCGATCAGCGCCTGTGCAAAAAAAGGGATCTTGCTGAAAGGTGGGATCACACTCGACGCTCTCGCCAGCTGCAAGATGATCGCCTTTGATAAGACCGGTACCCTCACGACAGGAGCGCTCACATGCAGCGGAATCGAGTGCCTATCAGAAGATCCTGAAACTACGATCGATCAGGCGATAGCTATCGCGGCCTCCTTGGAGAGAAATGTCACCCATCCCATGGCCGAAGCGATCTGCACCTTTGCAGCAGAGAAGGGGATAGCGCCAACCGCCCTCACCCACTTTCAGTCGGTAGCGGGTTTTGGACTGGTAGGCGAGGTCGATGGGAGAGAGGTCAAGATTGGGAATGATGAGTTCATCGATGTTAAGATTCCGCTCGAAAAGAGGAGCGAGATGGTCAGCTATCTGCTCATCGGGAAGACGCTCTTCTCCTTTATCTTTCTCGATACGATCCGCCCCGAGGCTGCCGCCACAGTAAGAGAGCTCAAGGAGAAAGGGTTAGAGCTCGTCATGCTTACAGGTGACCATGAAGAGAGCGCACGAAAAGTGGCAGAAGAGGTGGGAATAGAGCGCCTCTACGCCAACCTCCGTCCCGAACATAAACTAGAGACCGTCTCCAACCTTTCAGCAGAGAAACCCCTTGCAATGGTGGGAGATGGCATCAACGATGCCCCCGCCCTCACTCGAGCTAGCGTCGGGATCTCGATGGGGCAGATCGGAAGCGCCACAGCGGTCGATGCTTCCGATATCGTTCTCCTTCAAGATGATCTCTCACTAATCAGCTACCTCCATAAGAGAGCGCACAAGACGATGCGCATCGTCCGTGAAAACCTAACTCTCGCCCTTGGAGTAATTTTTATCGCCACAACGCCCGCTCTTCTAGGCTTTATCCCCCTCTGGCTAGCCGTCATCCTTCATGAAGGCGGCACCGTCCTCGTCGGCTTGAACAGTCTCCGCCTTTTAAAAAAATAAGCCAATTTGTATTGTAGGATTGAAGGGGGGAAAGAATCGAACGGTTCCCTTCAAGTTTATTGATATTGAATGGGATAGGATGAAGAGACCCAACAAGAAAGATGACCAGTCTAAGAAGAAAGCGGTCGAATTCGAGAGCCGGCAGTTTGAGGAGTACTACGTTTGGCTTCAAGAACATATGCCTGACGGATTCTTTGAGGAGATTGATCCTCAACAGTATATGCTTATCGCCCACTATCTGATGGGATTCTCTCTGCAAGATAATTTCTGCCAGATTCAGCTAAAAGATGAAGCGTTTGTTCTCGCCCTCGATACTCCCGATATCGATGTCAAGATCCTTAAGAACTTTAACATGTTTGGGATCAAGAACTACCAAACCTTCACATCTGACGCCCCTCCCCCCTTTCCTGGAGTAAAAAAGAAGCTAAAGATCGCCACCATCTACTTCACAAGCAGTGCAACAATCATTGAGCCTAAAAAGTATGAGCAATCCCTTCCCAAGGAGAAACTAGAGAAGGTCTACGCAAAGCTCAATGAAGAGGGGCTAGATGTCTCCAAAGAGGAGTTCCATAAACTTATCTGGGGGATGAACACTCTCTTCCTGCGCTCTCTATCGATCGAACGGCTGACTCTAGCGCTCAAAATGTTCTTCCGAGCGCGCACACGCGACTACTGCCAATATGAAGTACGCCGCAATGAAGATTGGAAGAAACAGAAGGGAGAGGCCCCCTCACTCAGAGTTGTCTTTGCATGGCGCAACACCCCAAAACACCGCTTCCTCTTTCGTCTCGCAAAGATGATCAATAGACACAATCTAAAGATCCTCAAGGTCAATGCGACCTATATCAATCCTTACGGGAAAAACAGTATCTTAATAATGTCCTTAGGACTTCATGGAATAAAAGGGAAGGCTGCATGGGAAGAAGCGGATATTCAAGATTTTTTACAAGAGATGGTCACTCTAAAATACTTTCCCGACACAGATCTAATCGAGAAGGTATTTATCGAACCCGGACTCCTACGCGGAAATATCGGGAATCTATTAAGAGCCATGGCCAGTTTTGTACATCAAACACTCGTGCACGCCGATATCAATCTCTACACTTATGATAATATCGAAGAAGGGTTCTGTCGCCATCCCGAACTCACTGTCTTAGCGTGTAAAGCCTTTGAACTCAAGTTCCACCCTGAGAAAAATGATCTGGAAGAGTACAGGAGCGAAAAAGAGAAGTTCATGATGCTTGTCGACCATCTTGATACTGGAAACGAGCTCAACGATCTGCGCCGCAAAAACATTTTAAAACAGATGATGCACTTCGTCGACTTCACCTTAAAGACTAACTTCTATCGCCACAATAAAAGTGCCCTCGGTTTTCGCCTCGACCCAAGATACCTTAACTTTGTCCCCTACAAGTGGAGAGAGAAATTTCCAGAGCTTCCCTTTGGAATCTTCTTTATTCAAGGGCTGCACTTTATTGGATTTCACATCCGCTTCAAAGATCTCTCTCGAGGGGGACTTCGAACCGTCTTTCCTCAACGTCATGAGCAGATGATCGCCGAGAGAGACAACGTCTTCTCAGAGTGCTACAACCTCGCTCTTACCCAGCAGAAGAAAAATAAAGATATTCCCGAAGGAGGAGCAAAGGGAGTCCTCTTCCTCGAGCCCTACGAACAGCTCCTATTAGAAGCGCAGATCTTGCGGAAAGAGCTCAAAGCTGCGGGCAACGAAGAGAGGGATATAGAAGAGACGATTGCAAAGTTCAAGAGAGAGCAAAAGATCCAATATCTCTATCAGATGCAGCGCGCCTTTATCCATTCCCTGCTCACCCTCGTCAACTGCCACGATGATGGCAGCTTAAAGGCAAAAGATGTAGTCGATTACTGGAAAAAGCCCGAGTATCTCTATCTCGGCCCCGACGAGAATATGCACAACATTATGATCGAATGGATCGCCGAATATAGTAAACATTGCGGCTATAAACCTGGCGTCGCCTTCATCTCTAGCAAACCTACAGTTGGAATCAACCACAAAGAGTATGGCGTCACCTCACTTGGAGTGAACGTCTGCATGCAAGAGGTGCTGCAGCACCTAGGAATCGATCCGAAAAAAGATATCTTCACCATAAAGATGTCAGGCGGTCCAGATGGAGATGTCGCAGGAAATCAGATCCTTAACCTCTATAAGCTCTACCCCAAAACAGCACAACTTCTTGCCATCACCGACGTCTCAGGAACAATTTTTGATCCAAAAGGACTCGACCTCTCCATCCTAGCAAAACTCTTTCACGACTCCAAACCCCTCGCTGCCTACCCCCCCAAGAAGCTCAATGATGGAGGCTTTCTTCTCGACCTCCAGACAAAAAAAGAGCAGACAGCCTATACCACCAAGACGCTCTGCTGGAGAAAAGAGAAGGGAAAGCTCGTTGAAGAGTGGCTATCAGGAAGTGATATGAACCACCTCTACCGTCACAACCTGCACCAGGTACAATCTGACATCTTCATCCCTGCAGGGGGGCGGCCACGAACACTTAACGATCATAACTACAACGACTTTATCGATAGCAAAGGCAAACCCACCTCGCGCGCAATCATCGAAGGTGCCAACCTCTATCTCACCCCACTTGCAAGGCGAGAACTTGAGAAACAAGGCGTCCTGATCATTAAAGATAGTTCAGCAAACAAAGGGGGTGTGATCTGCTCATCAATGGAAGTCTTAGCGGGGCTCGTTCTGACAGAAGAGGAGTTTCTGAGTGAAAAGAACGAACTCATGGTTGAGATCCTCGCCATCATCGCAGAAAAGGCGCGAAACGAAGCGCAGCTGCTCTTAAAAACGCATGATGAGACCGGAGAGTATCTCACCGACCTCTCCGACAAAATTTCAGAAAAGATCAACACCTTCACCTATGAACTCTTGAGCTATCTCGACACCCTCGTCCTCCCCTCCCATCCCGACGATCCCCTAGTCAAAGCACTTCTCAACTTCTGCCCCGGGATTCTATCAAAAAAATACCGCGAGCGCATCATTCAAAAGCTGCCCATGCTCAATAAAAAAGCGATCATAGCATGCTATATCGCCTCTCGCCTCGTCTATACCAAAGGTGTGAAGTGGCAGCCCTCAATCGTCGACGTTCTGCCCCTCATCGCATCCGATCAAACCATCACCTCCTCTCCCCTCAAAAACCACAC
>SDBT01019103.1_pt1 | contig 10747 bp, 8 predicted proteins | sample 2277101 | NCBI WGS metagenome assembly SDBT01 (sample SAMN10404973, study PRJNA504765) | marine sediment metagenome | isolation source: marine sediment core GS10_PC15, 103 cmbsf | place: Arctic Ocean: Southern Knipovich Ridge | collected 2010 | reverse complement strand
GATCTGACCTTGAGCAAGTTGATCCCCGTGCGAAGCATGTCGTAGAGCGCGCGGGCTTCTCCAAGCCACAAGTCCACAGCTCGCCTCCGTGCGAAGAAACGCGCCTCCTTGGTAAAGTCATCGTCGATGGTCCCGACAAGATTGTCCATCGCGATGATAGTGCGGTCGCGACGGTAGTCGTCCCAGAAGGTCTTGAAGGCCGTCTCGATGGCGTCGTCCGCCGCCGCCGGGTCCGGATTCCGCACCTCGTCCAACGTCACGAGTGTGGCCAGGCGGGCAAGTGCCCTCTGTATGATCCGTGGGGCACGGCGTCGCTCGGCTCTTCCTGCCAAGACACGCTTGAACATATCCGTCAGCGTCGCGTACTTGTACACGAACGTCACGGCCCCAGTGCTCGCATCCCAAAACAGGATCTCCGCCAGCACTCCAACCTGCATGGACTGTGTCTCGGCGCTGCGCCGATCGTCGAAATCGTCGATGAGGCGTGATAGGAGATCCATGTCTGCGGCAGGAACGGCCGGGCCCGTCGGCTTCACGTTCTCGAACAACGCGCCAATGTCGCGTTGCTTCCGATTAATCAGAGACTGCTCGATGTAGGTGCGCGTAGCGTCGCGGTGCTTGTCTCCGGGATCAAAGATGGAGTCGCCCCTCTCACGCTCCCTTAACTGTGCCAAGAGCTGCCGGCTCCGACTTTGCTCGTTGGCATGTTTGTCGTGCTCGACGCGGAGACCGTCGACGTCGACGCGCGCCTCTTCCATAGAACGGACGGCTTGGCGCTCTTGCAGACGCAGGCGAAACTTGCGTCCGATGCTGTCCTCGTTGTACAGCTTTTCCACAGGAGCATTCGCCGCGCCCGCCACCAGTGTCAGGAAGATGTAGTTCGGATCGTCTAACAGCATGGCTTCGCGGGAGATTTCCTCCTCGCGCCAGGCCGGACCGTAGAATCCACCACCTTCGTCGGGGTCGCGGCGCTTCGGCGTCCACTCGCCGTCTTCCCGTGGTACACGGATTTCGTCGTCGCGCGCCATCCGTCGTATCTTATCCACTTCGAAACTGGACTCGCCGGCCCGTACACCAATAAGAGATTCGGAGGGCGGGCGTTTGCGTCCGCGCGGCGCGTCATCGTCCGATCCCGAGCGCAGCGAGTTCCATAGCAAATCAATGTCGGAGTTGGTCACAGGTGCCACGTCGTCGTCACTCATGGTTTGTTAACAACCTCCGTGCCGTAACACTGTTTTTGTGTAAGACGCGTGGTGAGTTTTTTTTTTCCGTGCGAAGGCACACAAACGTTTGTGTAAAATATTTTAGGTACAGGAGTGCCTCGTGAATCGTAAAGGGACAGTTCGCGGTGGGGTCCTTTTTCCCCCACTCCCCCTCAAGCGACGATGGAGGAAGACGACGACAACCTGCTGTTTGCTCCCAACGGCGCGGCGGTCGGAGAGGAAGAGCGCGAACTCATTCGCCAGGCCCACGAGGTGTGGGAAGACGAGACGGGTGGCGACATGACGCTCGCTGAATTCGCATCCAAGATCTTCTTCGGCAACTGTTCACCGGCGTCCGCGGACTTGGACAGAGAGTCGGAAACCGCACCAGCGGGCATCGCGATGAAGAATGACGAAACCGCGTTGCTCCCCGTCATGGAGCGAAGTGGCACCCTGCCTATGCTGGCACCTGTGAGTTCGGAACTACCGGGGCTTTCTGAGGTGTTGGAGATGGCTGCCTTGGAGCGAGACGACGTACAGGTTCCTGTGTTGGAGCGCGTGCCCGCGCCGAGCAAGATGCCAAGCATGCGACGCATCGCACCACACGAGAAGTCCGACCCTAATCCCATTTCGGTACAGATGCCGGGGCTTAGGTCCCTTTCGGAGAAGTCTGCCATTTCGGTACAGATGCCAGGACTGAGGCCCCTTTCGAAGAAGTCTGCCATTTCGGTACAGATGCCGGGGCTTAGGCCCCTTTCGAAGAAGTCTGCCATTTCGCAACCGATGCCAGAGCGCCTTGCACCCGACATCTCGAAGAAGATGCCGGGGCTTAGGCCCCTTGCACAACAGGCACCTGACATCTCACAAAAGATGCCGGGCCTGAAGGCCATCGCGCAGAAGATGCCTGGATTGAAGGCCAAACGTCAAGAGCCCGTTGCGCAGAAGATGCCTGGCTTGAATCCGATCACGGCAAAACGCCAAGCACCCATTGCACAGAAGATGCCTGGCTTGAAGTTGATCAAGGCCCAAGAGCGCATTGCGGCACAGTCATCTCCGCGTATCATGCCAGGCCTGAAGAAGATCTCTTCGTGTCGTCAAGAAGGCGTTCCCGTGTTGGAACGCGTTGTGTTGTCCAACGGACCCGCGTCGTGCCCGAACCGCTTTGTACCGGACAGCGAGATCGAGAGCGTGGTCAACAGCGTGCGTGGACTGGGGATGACGGAACAGAACGTGTACGCACGTGTCTACGGCCGCAAATCGGCACCCGCACCAGAATTCGACTCGCGCGCCCGTGCCACCTTGGAACACAACTTCGCGGTGATCCGAGACAACTTCGCCAAGGACCCGTCCACAATCGGCGAAGTGGTGAATCGTTCATCACGCGAGGGCCTCCTCAACTTCGTCGCCGAGCTTCGCGGTGCACTTGCCGGTGTCGAGTCGTGTGACGAGGAGTGTGCACGTAATGTGGGTGGAGCGTGCTCTCTTTCGGACATGCTTCTCGATCCTGATCGCTTGGCCGCAGTCGCCATACGTGGGTCGGCACAACGAGCGACCTTCATCTCTGCTGCCCACGCGCTGTCAGAAATCCTCCAAGAGTTTACCAGCGACATTGTGCAGAAGGCGTTGTTTGCAGGATCACTGTCAGTCGGAAACAGCTTGCAGCGAAATCTCGCACACATGCACGAAGCATGGGGCGCGATGCTCAAGCGCGTCTATGACGACATGAAGGGTGCGCTGAGCCCTGCTGTCGGATGGCGTGCCATTTACACGCACTTCAACACCGTCGCGGCGTCGTTCGTCGATGTCAACAAACTCGACTCAAAGACGCTTCCCGGTTCTGCCATGGTAGTGTGGGCGCTGATAGCGTGGCAGCCTATGATGCACGGGTCCCGTCTACATGGCCGCACCGGCAGCGGTCCGTGGGTTGGGAAACTCAACGAACAACTCGGTATGCTCGAAAGCATTGTCGCAAGCAAGCCACCGCGCACGGCAAGCAAGGCCAGTTCTCGGTCATCAACGCGTGCGTCTGAAAAGGTGAAGAAGGGCCTCGACATCATCTTCGCAGCGGCGATCAAAGAAGCCAATCCCAACACACGGGACCGCGTCGCATCTACCACTACGTCGACTGCTCTTGAGCCGTTTGTCCGGCGTGTGAGTATGCGCATCGGGGACGACCCAGAAGCCGACATGAGAAACACCATTGCGCTGTTTCTGTCGGTCGCCGCCGGTATCATCCTGATGCGGAAGGTCGCCGACCTGACTGCTGCTGGTTTTGACCCAGTCGGAGAGGTAAGCAAAAACTACATCCAACCGGCGATCAAAACGGCACGCGACGCACTGGAGCCACCCACAGTGTTGCCGCCGTAGAGTTTTTTTTCCCCTATAAAAATATACTTTGTGTATTCACAGCACCCCACGCCTTTGTCACCAAACCGTCGCCCTTGCCTTTTCTAACAGGTTCTTGAACCCCGGGCATCGTCCACAGGCACTACGCACATCTTCAGCCAGTGCTGCTTCTTCAGAGCGGCGGCGGCGACGCTTGGTCACCCCAAGCTGTCTCCAGTACTTGGTAGGGGGAAGACCGCGGCGTTTGCGTGGCGCTCTCCACAACGCCATCAAAGCAATCGCCGCGTCCATCTCGGACATCGAGTAGCTCGTCTCCATTCTTGCTCTGTGGCAGATTCACCAAGTTGAAACTAGTTTCTTCGGTTTGAAAGAAACTAGTTTCAAATCGTTCGGAAGAAGATACATTTTTTTTTCGCGCGGGGCTGTCAAAATTCAACATGTCCGCTGCGGCGAGCGCGGCGGAGGTTGATGCATGCATTAAGAACTTTAACGCATGCACCCACACGTCTGAACGACTGGTAAGTCTCGCTGCCGGCGGAGCGAGGCGCAGCATTCCCACTCCACAAGAATCCGATCGCGCGCGAAGTATCAAACCCAAGGGCGTCGCCACCGAACTCAAGGAGCGCTGGAACGCGCTTTGCTTTTGCTGCAAGCGCGAATGTTGCCCGAAGTACTCCGTCACTTTGCACTGGGACGGACAGAAGGTGAAGGAACATATAGAACGAATGGAACGAATCCAACAGAAACGCTCTTCAGCCCTTGACTTCATTGATCGAGATCCGGGCTTTTGGGCGTCTCACAACATGGAAGCCGCGTGCCCTCATGTTTGCGCTCCTTGTGCTGACATCCTTCGCGAGGAAGACATCATTCCCCCAGATGCTCTGTGAGTGTCGTTGACAGAAGATGTACTGTTTTTTTTTTGGCAGAAGAAACCCCCCATCCTATAGAGACAGTTTGGTCGTGTCAAGTAGCAAGCCGCCTTTGATGGCCTCATCGCACCGTGTGGGGGAATCGATTTCCCCCGACTGCGACGCCGCTGTCTTGCGTCAGCCAGACGGTACGTATGCCATCACCGAGGCCGGCGAGTCTGTGTGTGATCACACTCACAGCGACTTTGAGGAACTGGCCGACTGGCTACAGCGCGTCCGTGTGGAAGGAGAGGTCCTGTGCCCGACGTGCGCGCACGCCAACCTCGGAACAAGCAAATCCCCGGGCAAGTGTGTCTTGTGTGGTCGGCGTGCAGAGTGGGAGGAAGAGGGAACGGCCTTCTCTCACCGCACACGCGTCTTCTGTTCGTCGGAGTGCCAATTCTTGTTCTACGCACACCCGACAATGCCGTTAGCGGGCGTGGCACCCGGGAGTACGTTCGTCATCGCTGGGATTCTGAAGAACGAGACGCTGGATGAAGCACGCGCCAACAAACGAGGAAACATGTCGCAGAAGGAAATCACCAACCGCTCGCTCTTCTACGCACCCTCGGGTGGCGTGGCGAAGCTGATCCGCAAGCACATAGCGCAGGCCCCGCGAATAGGGTTGCCGGAGTTCCCGTCCATTTTCCAGGTGCTCCAATCACTGATCGAGGTCGACGAGTTGTGCCAGGACGAGCTGCGCATCCACTACACGTATGTGCGCGACATCAACCGTGATAAGGGTGTGTTTGAGTTCGCGTCGACGGATGCGTTCAAGACGTCCGCACCGATCCTTAGCGCGCGCTTGGCCATCAAGATGGCCGAGCTGGAATACGACAAAGGGACGCACCGGAGACAGCTCAAGCGGTTGCTCGACGCCAAGGACTTGATGATGCGCCACGGCCGTACGGAAGGGATCATCAACGAAACCCGGGAATACGTCTCCATCCTCGACATCATCGGGGACCCCAATTACTACAACGAGCGCTTGAGCTATGGCTCACAGGGCCTTCGCGTGGTGCTGGAGTATGCCGAGGCGTTCCGGACCTTCAGCAGCGACGACGCAGACATGAAAACGACTAAATTCCACGAGCTCTGGCGTGCCATACTCAGTGATCAGAGCACGCTCTACGATCCCAATGCACTCTCGTGGGACGAGAGCGTCTGGCAAGTCGCGGCGCAAGCACTCCGCGACGAACCCGGGTTTGTCGCTATCGACACGAAGTTGCTTGCTTCCCCACTCGCCGTATTGCTCAACTACGAGGCCATGAACGATGTCGCGGCCGGGATGCGTGTGTCGGCACTCGTCCATGCAGGCATCAGCCCGGCCTTCACCACGGTGGTCGACTACTTCGGATGCAATGCCGACGAGAGGGGCCAGCCTCTGCGGAGTCCCAACTTGTTCGTCGTGCAAGAAGCCATGGAGAAGCCCCTCGCGCACCACATAAGGGACCTCGCCGCCGGCGACTTTGATCAGGCACTACCGCACTTCAAAAGCATTCTGGCGCAGGTGCTTCTGGCGATCGAGGCTGGACAGGAGCATCTGCGCTTCGTACACAACGACTTGCACGTGGGGAATGTGCAGCTCGGCGCGGCGCCCAACGCCGGTGTCCATGTCGACTACTTGCAATTCCGCCGTCCGAAGCTGCTGGGTGACATGTTCATACCCGCGGGTATTCTCCCAAACTCGAGCATCGTGCGTATTATCGATTTCGGGCGGTCGCGTGCCAACCACCCGATGCAACCCCACGACCGGAACCCCACCCACATCATCTTCGGCTTTTCCGATCAGCAGTCATTCAAGAAGATACAGGCCAACTCGGAGTTCGACCCCTGGATCGACATGCGCATCTTCGCATACAATCTGGCGCGCTCGTACCTGAGACGACGTTGGGGTGGGCTCTTCGCCGACATCAAGGTGCCGCAGACACCCGCATCCAGCGAGCTATTGCGTGTCTTGGAAATGATGATCGGCATGGATAGATGGACCGACAGGACGCCGATGCACTTTCGCGCCGAGGACTGGGAGGACGCGCGTGCTGAGGGATTTCTCAACAGCGTGTTGACCCGCGTTATCGCCTTCCCGCCGGGAAGTAGATTATTGACTCTGCTGCAAATCACCTCTGCACAGCAACACGTACCGGAGAGAGCCAGTTGGCTCGACAACTTCTACGTCTTGGAGGCGTACGGATCTAGGCCGGGGAACCACCAAGCCCTCGATGGCAGTGCCGAGCCATCCGCCGTGCTCAACGATAGGTTCTTCGACGAATTCCGACCCAGAGGCGCGGCGATGGACACGTTTGCAGTCGACTTTGTCGGTGACGCTACCCGTCGAGTAGGTGACGGGCCGGGGGCACCCCAAGGCTCTGTTCCCACGGGTCCAGAGAGAGGAAGACGGAAACGCCAGGCTACAGAAGACGACGAGACCCCGAGTGTTGTATAGTAAATGCCCAAGGCGTTCACACAAGCCGTGAAGGCGGGCGGACGCGTGCGCACGATTCACGTTAGCAAGACACGGTGCAAGAAGATTGTCTTCGACAGGAAGGGCAATTCGCACGCCGGCCACACGTTCACCTGCGAGCCCGCGCGCGGAGGTGTCGGGAAAAAGAGACGTTGAGATTTATTTCATCCCTTCGGCGCTCCAGCATATTCAAAGCCCCCCATGGGCAAATCCGGATGGATGACGGGTGCCGCGGGCAAGGCGCCTACATGGTGCGCGACCCCAGGTGTGACCAAGAAGGGCAACGTGACTCACTGGTGCATCGCGAACGAGGTCGGGAGCGCCCAACCGAGGGTTGAACACAAACCGCGCGCGGCAAGGCAACTCAACGCGGAGAGCCGGTTCAAGTTGAGCTGGACAAAGAACCGGCGTTGAGTGTTCTTCTTAAGTAAAAGTGGGTCAATGTACAGATTTGCACAATTGAAGATGCCCAAAGTCCCACGCGAGTGCCTGGCATTCCTCGCCGCAGTAGACGGCTCCCTCACAACCCTCGCACGAGAACTTGGCCTCGCGCCGTTTGCACAGGTCACACCCGACGAACTTTGTTCCCAAAGGTTCGCGTGGCTGCTTCTCGGGTCTGCGTTGGCCTGGTGACTGAGGCGGCGAGGCTTCGGCACGGCGGGTCATACGCCGCAGCTTCTGCGTGTAAAGTGCCAATGCTCGCGTCCGGAGTACCGTGTACGTCACAAACACTCCGTGCATTCGGAGATGGAACGAATTGAACTCGTCTTCACCGCCTAATTCCGCCGTAACGGAGTCGGATGTAAAGTAGTGGGCAGACGTCTTCAATCCCTCGGAAATGATGCGCGCCGCGCCCTCACCGAGTCCACTCAAGAGCGCTGACACCCTCGCAATGCGAAGATGTTCCGAAACGACGGCGGGCCTCGCCGGTACCACCCCACTTTGGGGGTCGAACGTCGCCGTAAAATGAGGTGCTCCAATTGGATGGAACCCAGCAACGTCGTCAAGCTCCTGCTCGAAGACCAGATCCGGCCCCGCATCCGGTGGAAAAAGAGCGTTTCTTGCGTCTTCCTTCGTTACGCCTCCTTCGTCGAGACGCTCGATGTTGGATGGAGTAACAATGCCACGCTCACTGTGCGTGAAATACAACATGAGCCTGTGCCCTGCGAAGTGGGCGTTGAAATCATCCCTTCTGGCGTCGCTCGGCCAGTCGCGCTTGTTGTAGAACGCCACGGCAATCGAAGTCCTTATCTCCCATACTTCATCGTAGACCTCCTGCCCTTGCGAGTTCACGAGAGTCTCGCCCGTTTTCGGATCGCGCATTGGGTCGCCTACATCGACGTACTCGGGATCCCGATGCCAGATTTTCACTGACCAGTTCCAGAAATTCAACCACGTGCCAGCGATTTCCGGTCGCACATCGTGGTCTGTCTTAAAGAGAAAGTTGATGGGGCGCATGTTGCTTCGCTGCACTGCCTTGTTGGCCGCGTCACGCAGCCACACCAAGAGAGTGTCCAAGTCCCTGTGATCAAAAAGCAACACGATACCGCGCTCCAGCTCCGGCTCATCGACCCCCTCGGCGGTGACCACGCCCACCGACATTTTGCGTTTTGTTTTGACCGTATCGAAGATGGTTCACTCTTCAATAAAGACACGTACACAAAAAAAAAAGGTTAATGCACGGGCTTACACAATTGGTGATGGCCGAAGACCCATGCCGTTTCCTGGCATTCTTGGCCGCAGTAGACGGCGGCGTCACAACCCTCGCACGAGAACTTGGCTTGGGTCCGCCTGCACAGGTCGCACCCGATCAACTTTGATCCCAAGCGTTCGCGTGGCTGCTTCTCGGGTCTTTTCTTGCCCGGCGGCGAATCTTCGGCGCGGCGCGTCTGACGCAACAGCTTCTGAGTGTAGAACGCCATTGCTCTTGGGCGGAGGACCATGCCAGATCTCCACGTTCGATTCATTTTGATGGTGCTCGAATCAAACTCTTCTTCGTCTGCAAGCTCTCCCGAGACAGAGTCGGTTGTGAAGTAGTGATTGCTCGTTTTCATGCCCTGAGCGAGGGCATCCGCCGCAGGTACGCCCATCCTTGTCGCGATAAATGCCGCCCTCGCTCTTGCAATGTGTTCATAAACGATGGCGGGCATCCCAGGTCCGTCATGGAATTTCGCCACAAAGTGAGGTTTTCCAATTGGATGGAATCCAGCGACGTCGTCAAGCTCCTGCTCGAAGACGAGATCCGGTCCCACATGCGGTGGATAGATTTGGTCTGACGCGTCGTGAAACGTCACGCCATCGGGATCCTCGAAGTTCGACGGTGTGATTTCGTTGCGCTCATAGTGATCGAAAATCAGCTCGACGCTGTCATCTTGGAAGTGGAGTTCGTTAGCATCCATTCGGTGAGGATGCGTGCCGATCGGCCCGTCGCGCTTGTTGTAGAACTTCAAGCGCATCGTCGTCTTTACCTCCCATAGTTCATCATAGACCGGGGCTCCGTTGGCATTAAAGACAGGTTCATCCGTATCCCAATCTCTTGTTTGATCCGTTTCCTGGTTGAACTCGGCATCATGCGTCTCGGTTGTCAGTGACCAGTTCCAGAAATTCAACCACGTGCCCAAGGGTTGTGGGTTCGCCGGGTCGTCTGCCTTAAAATGAAAGTTGACTGGGCGCATGTTGCCCTGCTGCACTGCCTTGCCGACAGAGTCGCGGAGCCACACCAGGATAGCATCCAGGTTCCGGTGGTCCGAAAGCAATACGACGCCGCGTTTCACCGCCGGCTCGTCCACCCCCGTAGCAGTGACGACGCCCACCGACATTTTTGCGTTTTGTTTTTTGTTGTTTTGAACGCATCGAAGATGTTTTGCCCTTCAATAAAGATACTTCCTCAAAAAAAAAACAACAACAAATAGTCAACAGAAGATACACAAAAAAAAAAAGATCCCTCGCAGAAACGGGAAAAAAATGCACGACGACCTCACCCATGGTTACGGCGACATGCCCGGGTTGGCTGTGGACCCCGTGGACGAATGCGACATGCCTCCGTTGGAGGATTCCTCCATGGACGAAGAGGAGGTGGAACCGCCGGGCCCCGGGGACCTCATCATCATGGACGAAATCCCTCTTGAGATAATCGGCCCCAACCCGCGCGCGCAAGATCCCTACCTGATAAACCGCATGACGGGCCCGAACATGGGCACATTTGCCATGGCTCCGTTCGTTTTCACAAGCAGCGACCCCATGCCGACCGGGAGTGCTATCATGTCACGGTTCATTCCGTATCCAATGCCGCGTCGATCCGGGCCGCGCGCTGCACAGTGAAGGGCATGTTTTTTTTTTGTCAAACGAGTCTGAATAAATGCAACGCTGGAACGCTGGAAAAAACAATGGCCAAGGTGCCCATCGCGTCACCGGTTACCGGCACAGTCGCGGCGCTTCCGTCGAGGCAGGAGCTCGAGAGGGAGGGAGAGAGAGAGAGTAAGGCGATCGAAATCTACCTCGCGCCCGAAGACCCCCACACCATCGTGGCGCCCGTGTCCGGGCACCTGGTGAAGATCGAGTTCCACCAGTACAGAGTACCGGAGAGCGAGCGAGCGGCGCCGCTGTACGGACCTGGACGGAGGAAGCTGTTGCGGGATATCGTCGAGGACGAACTAGAGTGGATCGAGCCTCTGGACGACCCGATACGCCGCCTGCAGTTCAACACACCCGTCACGAAAGTCGGGCGCGCCGTCTTCAAGATTGCCTTGGAGGATTCCGATTGGGTACTGCCGTTCTGGGTGGAGGTCGGCGAGGGCTGGATCACACACCGCGTAGCACTCGACAAGCCG
>SDBT01019102.1_pt1 | contig 10747 bp, 14 predicted proteins | sample 2277101 | NCBI WGS metagenome assembly SDBT01 (sample SAMN10404973, study PRJNA504765) | marine sediment metagenome | isolation source: marine sediment core GS10_PC15, 103 cmbsf | place: Arctic Ocean: Southern Knipovich Ridge | collected 2010 | reverse complement strand
CTTGACACTGATACAGAATCAGCAGTTTTCAGAATCGAGGGGTTTAGATCACTTGGGTTGATTGACACGGGAAATTTAACAGGTGTGACAGATTTTGAAATTCACGTTTCAAATTTATCAGATGGAACATTTGCACCGCTTGATATTACTGCTTTTGTAGCGGGAGTCCTGACAGCGCATTCAACAACCTTTATTGCAGGGTGGAGATTTGCAAAAATTGTTTTAGGTGGGGATTTATCTGTGGCGGGTAATATTCCTATTTGTTTGGCTTAACAATGGCTTTTGACCTTTTTACTTTTGTTTCTGATTTTCTAGACGTCACCGAGATATGGGACCCAATGGGGACTCCTGATTTCGTTCCTGATCGTTGGAATCCTACTTTAACCCCGTCAATGCGTTCTAGTGGGATGGCTGATCAGATTCAATTATTGGCGGGTCCAGTTATTTTTGATGGGGAAACCGATGCAACGATAGTTTCATATATCCGTACAGACGTAGCCCCTGGTTCAGCGGAAGCTATTATTGTTCAAGGGTGGGAGGTTTTAGGTTATCCACTCAAGATTGAAAGATTAGGCGTTACGGGCCATTTAAGAGTGAATGTTTTTCAAGATGACGGGGGGTCTGTTTTCTCTGATATTGATGGAGCATTGATTACTGGAAAAGGACAAATTCAAATAGGGACCACGATACAAGGCAAGCCAGATGGTAATGCCATTGTAAGAATATTCCTTAACGGGGTAGAGGTAGAAGAATATTTAAATTTCAGCGTAAAATTAACAACCGGATTTAAAACATTTGAAGGAAATCAACAATTCAGACTTGGTAGATTTTCAGGTGCGACGATGGACGGTGAATGGATGAGAGTCAGAGCTGCCAGCGGGATTGCTTTTGATGCTGATCAAATGTTGGCTCAATATTTAATTGAAGAGTCAGAAATAACTAAAATTTTTGAAGTTAATGATAATGTTTCAGGTAAAGGCCCAGATAAAAATATCCTCCCAAGTATTACCCATGATCTCCCTTTAATTTCAGGTGATACAGAATCAACCGTTTTCAGTATTCAAGGATACAGGGGATTAGGTTTGATAGTTCCCGACACTCTAACGGGGGTAGTTTCATTGTCGATTGAAGTTTCAAATACACAAGGTGGCACATTTGCACCGCTTCCCATAGTTGGAATTGTGCCAGGTAAATCATATAACATAGGTTTAATTTCACCGTGGAGATTTGCAAAAATTGTTTTACTTGGTGATCTCACAGGCTCAGGTAATATACCGTTGGTGTTGTCATGACTACCGAATTAGAAAGACGGCGTTCACTTTTATTACAAGGTGGTGGTCCTGAATTAAGTGAGTCTCTTAATGGTTCAACTGACGCGGCAGATTTTTTAATCTTTAATGTTCAGACTGATAATTCTGGGTCTTCTGAAGATGATCAATTTGTATTACCTTTGCAGTCAGGTTTTCCTTACAATTTTGAATTAACGTATGATGGTAAAACTCAGATAGTTACTGGTAATCAAGATGTGTTATTAGAATTTCCAAGTGGTGCGGGGAATTACGATATAAAAATCAGTGGTATTTTTTCCGGTGTCAGATTTAACAATCTTACTAATGACAAATTAAAAATTTTGGATGTTGTTCAATGGGGTGCTCCTGTTTGGCGAACATTTGAAAGGGCCTTTTTCGGATGTGCAAATTTAGTAGGAACCTACACGGATACACCAAGTTTTTCAGGTGTATCAAGCTTTCTCAATGGTCTAAGGGGTTGCTCCTTATGGACCGGAACGGTAGATGACTGGGACATGAGCGCGGCTGTTAATCTTCAGATGTTTCTCAGGGATTGTGCAGCTTTTAATAAGCCGGTTAATTCTTGGGATGTGCGAAATGTCGAAAATTTGCAAGCAATGTTTCAAAATGCTACTATATTTAATCAGCCTGTTAATTTATGGGTTACTGATTCTCTGATTAATATGCGTCAAGTATGGAAAGGTGCACCAGCTTTTAATCAAGATGTTAGTGCTTTGGATACTTCGCAAGTTACGGACATGCTCGAATGTTTCAGAAATGCGTTCGCATTTGTACAAACAATAGAGAGTTGGAATATAGAAGCCTTGCTCACTCCTGGAATGACCAATATATTTAATGCCGTAGTGCGAACAACAGATTTGTTAAATCGTGATTACATTAGTTTTGAATCTCAAAATCATCCAATTGGTATCACTTATCACGGTGGAAGTACACAGCATAGTGGTGCGGGAACTACAGCTAGAAATATTCTAACAAGTGCTCCGTCTCTATGGAATATATCAGATTTCGGACCGGTCCCATAATGAGTAGTATTAGAACGGTTGATGGTGATCTTAAAGAGGCTTTTGGTGAAAATCAATGGCTATTCCTTCATAGCGCATCTCAAGGTCTTATTATGGCTCAAGAAATGTCTAGTTCTGAGGTGTGTAGCTCTAGGCAGATAATGAAAGTATTTGATTTGGAATCAGAAATGATTGCAGAGGTTCGCAATAGCGGTTATGTGATGCCCACAGAGGAAGAGGTTTAAATATGTTTTCAACTAATCAACCGCAAACAGGAAATTTTATAAATCTTACGACTACGCTAAGAGATGCCCTGGTTAATCCCAGAAAAGGCTTGACAATTTTCAATACAACTACTTCTCAATGGGAAGGCAACAAAGGGACTCCAGCCACACCGGTTTGGGTATTATTAGGTTAAAAAAAATGGGTGACAATTACGAAGTAGACGAAGCTGGAATTATAATGTCGCAGGACCGTCTTGTGATTTTAGAGGCTCCAGGTACTTTCCTTATTGATTCAATGGATAAATTTCCGGCCCCCGTAGCTGGTGTGATTACATTACCAGCGACCAAACAAAAATATATTTTAACGGAGCCTTTGACGACTTCTGATAGATTTGTTATCCCTGCGGGTGCAGAGGTTGAGTTTGCGGCTGACAGTATAGAAGATGATGTTTTTACTTATACTGGAAACGATACATTTTTTACGGTTGTTGACGCTGTTGATTTTGCTCTTACGGGAATTGAAGTAGATAATGCCGGTGGTGCTGGAATCTTAATGAGTGTCGATGGTGTTCCGACAACAATAGTTAATATTTTCAGAACAAAATTAAAAAATTGGACAAGTTTAGGATTAGTTAAAGATATTCAATATTTTCTTTTAAGAAATTCTATTGTTACTGATTTTGGCTCTGGAATTGTTATTGATGATGTTGATATTGCAGTTTTTGATTTGTGTATTTTTCAAAACTCTAGCGATTCGGGTACGGATTTTATTGAAGGGAAAACAACGGTAAAATCTGGTGTTATTTTGCAAGCTTCAGGTTGTTCTTTGAAAACGCAGCCAACAGAATATGCTTTTTTTCTACCTTCCGCTTCAGATGGCGCGGCTATTATTACTAATATTTTTAGTGTGGAAGCGGGTCGATTGTTTAACCCTGCGGGAAAAGATGAGCAAGTTAATAATATAATTGCCGAAAACAATATCGGTCAAAAATCTAGTAAGTCAATTGGGGCAATGACAGCTCAAGGTAATGGGGCTGCAACTGTTATAAATACTCCGGGTGTTTTTGAGAAATTAAACCTTAACGCATTGGCTGTGGCTGACATTGATATCGAGAGATGGGAAATAGCAGACACCACAACTGGAGGGCTTAGATACATAGGCGAATCTACTTTTTCAGGTGAGGGCATAGCCACAATTTCTAGTGCAAAAGTTGGAGGCGGTGGAGATATTCAAGTTGCTTTTCGTTTTGTTGTGGATGGTATCGACGGTTATCAGCAAGTTACAGAAACTAGAAATACAATTTCTGAAACAACGGTTACAAAAGGTTTTATGGTTGAGCCTAATCAAGTTGTTGAAGTTGAAGTCGCAAACCTAACAGATACAAGTGATATAAACGTTCAAGATATAAGGGTGAGTATAAAATGACAGAGAGATTTTTAGAAGGTGCAACAATTCCCTATGAAGCTTATTTTGTTGATGCCAACGGAGACGGTATTACAACTGCAGCGGGTAAGATTTCCATTAGAAGGAAATCGAATAATCAATATTGGAATGGTGCAACGTGGCAAGCGGCCAATTTTCAATTGACCATGACGAAAGTCGGTGACGCAAACTCTCCAGGGTTTTGGGAATTTGATTTTGATTCTACTGTTGGGGACGCTGTGGATGATTACGTGGCCTTGATGAGTGACTCAAGCGGAAACGCTGTCAATAGGCCAGATCCCCGTTTTGATTTTGTGGGTGGTTATTTGGATCTTATAGAAGACCAGATCGACGCTCAAAATTTAGTCTTAACAAAAATCTTAGGATTGAATCACGAAAACTTTGTTTTAGATCCTACGGAATTTGCAGCGGCCCCCGACAACGAAATGACAAAAGGCCAGGTTAGAATTTATGACACAGCGGCCAATGCTACAACGGATGACGGGTCAACTGGAATAATTAATAAATATGATATTGATGCTCCAAGAACGAATGGAAAAATGGATAAATTTATAATGACGTTGCTGCCATAATGAGTACGGCAATTGCTACTTCTGGAAATGGTGTTTTAGGGACTCTGGGTTCTAATGGATACGTCCAAGAGGGAGTCCCTTTTGAAAATCCCATTGACCCTGTAGCCGTTAAAAAGAATCGGTTTTTGAGGGCTGAAAAATGGGTCAGTAAAAGAAGGTCGGAAACTTCGGAGGTTCCAATTACCTACAGCCAGGAAGGAAATTTAATTAGTCTTTGCGCGACTCCAGGCAAGACAATTTTTAGATACACAGATGACCACGGAATGAGTCAGAGAAAACAATCAAGAGATTATTTAATTTCTGTTTCTGATGCAGTTATTAATGATGTTTTAATAAGGCCAAAAGACGGGGACATAATTGTTGAGGAAACTTTATTGGAACGATACACCTATGAAGTCGGGGCCTTTAATGGGGAACCTCATTTTAGATTTTCAGGAACTTACAGGCAAACTTTCAGGGTTCATACGAAATTAGTCAACAGAGAGGATATATAGTGAATCAAAAATCCAAAGAAAATTCTTACAAAATTGCAGGAATGGTAATACCTATTATTATCTCGTTTGCAATGATCGCTGTCCAATGGGGGGTTATCACAACTAAGCTTTCAATATTTGAAGGTCGTATTAACGAACTGATAATTTCAAAAGACAAACAGGCTGAAGTTTTAAACGCTTTACGTGAAGATGTAGCGTTTATAAAAGGAAAGCTGAAATGAGTTTTTTAGATTGTCGTGATCAAGTCACGAAATTTTTAAACGATAACTTTGTGGGTCAGTTTGAAGCTGAGTCAACGGAGAGGCCAGTTACAGATTTTATAGATATTATAGATACAAAGGTTTTTGTGAGTCCTATGGAATCGCAAACTATTTTATTTGCTCGTAATACAATGCAAGAGATTTATACAATTCAAGTTGGGGTTATACGTAAAGTTAATGCTACCGTTACACCTGCACAAGTTTTAGCTTTGGCTGAAGCTATTAAAAAAAGTTTGCATAATATAAATTTACCTGTTGCTTCCGCTGCTTTGGTTTATGGTTGGTTTGATATCAAGTTTATTCCTTTTTATGACTATCAAAGTTTGGATGAAGATAAAGTTATTATGTCAATCATTCAAATTCAATATAAGGAGTTTACGGGCTGATGGCTTCAGGGATTAAAGTAAAAGCAAATTTTAAGAAACAGGCTGTAAAGAATGCCCTTAGAAATTCAATGGTAACAACGTTACCCAGGGCTGGAGCTTTTGTTAGACAGATAGCCAGAAACAGTTTAAAGAAAAGGGGAACTTCGACTCCTGGCAAACCCCCTATATCAAATACTGGAAGATTTAAAAGGTCTATTTTATTTGAGGTTTCCCAACAAAAAGATAGTGTGATTATTGGACCTGATTCAAAATTATTTTCAAATGTTGGCAAGGCTCACGAATTCGGGGGAAGGTTTAGAAAAGAAAGATTTAAAAAGAGGCCAACAATGGGGCCAGCATTAATCAAGGCAACGCCTAAGCTTCCTAAGCTTTGGGCTAAAACAGTTAGAAGCTAAAGGAGGAACAAATGGCTTTTGTATTAGGTAAAGATGCAATATTGTATTATGACGAAGACGGGGCAGCAGATGGTCAAGCGACTCCTGCAAACTGGATTGCAAACCCGAACACGATGGATTTGTCTATAAATCTTGAAGAGGCTACGGACGATGTGACAACGCGTGGATCGGGCGGTTTCAGAGCTGTAGCAGCCACCCTAAAAGACGGAAGCGTTGACTTTGGGATGCTCTACGATACCGCAAACGCGCATTTTTTAGCGTTTAGAACTGCCTTTTTTGGAGTGGGTACAGCTTTTTCAAGTGCCGGTGGTAAGGTCATTGGAATCGCTGTCATGGATGGCGATATTACTACTATAGGTAATGAGGGTTTGATCGCTGACATGATGGTAACAAACTTTACTATCAATGAAAACATTGAGGAAGCCATGAAGGTTGACGTCACAGTTCAGTCAACATTTTCAGCATTCACACCAATATGGTTTACAGTAGTTTAATTTAACGCAGACAAAAGGAGACAACAATGAAGATAATTAAAGACCTGAAAGGGCGCGAGTGGAAACTTTCGATCACTGTTGGCTCGGTAAAACGAGTTGACAGTGAATTGAATTTAAATATTTACAAGGTCGCTGATAAAGATTTCTTAAAGACGATCATCGAAGACCCAATAAAATTTATAGATATGCTTTTTGTTTTGGTCGAAGATCAGGCAAAAGAACTGGATGTAGATGATATAGAATTTGGAAAGTCTTTTGACGGTGACGCAATAGCCAAATCGGTTAATTTATTTCTTGAGGAACTTGTTAATTTTTTCCCCCCAAGCAAGAGGGAGTCATTGAAAAAAGCTCTTGCGATGACAATGGAAATGACGGAAAAAACGGGTCGGGAGATGCTGAAGAAGCTCGACGAGTTCGACATAGACAAGGAAATCGATACGGTGATGGCGAATATGAAACCGATACAGTAAACAATATCTATAGGATGGCGGGTTATATAGGGATTGACCCGGACCCGCTAACTTTTAGGGAACTGGTTTTTATGGTAGAAGGAAAACAAAGACAAGATTGGGAGCACACAGCTTCTTTTATTGCAATGCTTCATAATATTAATTGCAAAAAAGGAAAGGATGTGAGTGCTGATTACTACAATCCAATGGTGAAAAAGAAAAAGAAAAAGAGTGGCGACTCGGTTGGTTTTGAAGCGTTTAAAGCATTTATGAAACCTAGACTCCCAAATCATAATAAGCATGGTTTGATTAAGAAAGGCAAATAATGGCAGTAAAAGCAGGTGAAGCATTTGTCGAAATTCTAACCGTTACAACGCAGTTTCAAAGAGGTTTAAAGAGAGCTTCAAAACAATTAAAAAACTTTGGGGCATCAGCGACAAAAATCGGTGCTACGTTCGCAGGGTTAGCAACAGCCTTTGCCGTTCCCTTTATTGGAGGCGCAAAAATATTTGCTGACTTTGAAACCAGTCTTGCAAAGGTCGGAACGCTTATTGAGGGTGATAAAAAAAGACTTCAGGAATTTGGAACTGAAATAGAAAAACTTTCTGTTCAGTTTGGGGAGTCAACGGATACCATTGCCGACGCACTTTTTGACATTGTTTCTGCTTCAATACCAGCGAATCAAGCAATTGAAGTTTTAACCGCGTCGGTAAAATTGGCAAAGGCTGGATTCACCGATACAAAAACGGCAACCTCTGCAGTTATCACAGTTCTCAAGGCATTTGAAAAACAGGCGGTCAACGCTGAAGGTGCAGCGGATTTTCTATTCCAAACTGCAAAATTTGGACGTACAACTTTTGAAGAACTTGCAAAAAGTATTGGTGGGGTTGCTACTATAGCGTCATTGTCTGGTGTAACTTTAGATGAGATGGGCGCGGCTTTAGCCACAATAACGAGGTCAGGTTTGAGTACGGAAGAAGCGGTTACTTCTTTGAGAGCTACCTTACTCGGATTTTTAAAACCTCAAAAAGATGCGGTTGCAGCCGCCAAAGAATATGGAGTTGAATTAAGTCAGGCCGGTTTACAGACTGATGGACTTCTAAATATTTTAACAAAATTAAAAGCTGTCCCAACGGATGTCATTACGAAAATATTTCCAAACGTCAGAGCTGTTAAAGCTATATTGCCATTGATAAAAAACTTAAAGGGTTTTGGTAGGGACCTTGAAGATATTGGTAAAAGATCAGGGGTAACAGAAAAAGCTTTAGGCGATGTACTTGACACTCTCACGGAATTTGCAGCCAGAGCAAAACAAGCGGGCATTGCAATTTTAAGAAATTTAGGTGGGGCTTTGTTGGGGCCTTTAAAGAAAACGGCCACTTCCATTAGTAATATTTTAGCGGTAATAAATCAATTTATTATTCAAAATAAAGAGCTTGTTGTTTCAGCCGCAAAATTAATTGTAGTTTTAGGGCTTGTTTCCGGTGCTCTTATTACCATTGGAGTATCGGCCACAGCTTTAGGTTTTGTATTTGGTGGACTTGCAAGTGTTGTTGGTGTTTTCACAACGGTTATGAGTGGCCTTTCAATTGTTATGGGTGTAGTTACCGCTGTCATGACGGCTCAAATTTCTATCATTGGAATTGCAATAACAGCCTATACAGGATTGATTGCTGTTTTAGCATTTGTCACGACTCCACTTGGAATTATAGTAACAGCCGTTGTAGCGGTAGGTGTAGCAATACTTTCTTTAACTGACATAGTTAGTAATTTTATAAATTTTTTCAAAGAAGGATTTATTGGATTGGGTGATTTTGTTTCTAGAGCTTTTGATGGCATTGTTGGAAAAGTTAAAGAGGGAAAAATTGAAGAGGCTTTCAGTTTAATGAAGCAAGAAATTAAATTAATATGGACGTCTTTATTTGATGAGATAGTTAATAGGTTTAAAAATTTCATTGATAGAATTGAAACGCTTACTTCTCAAGTAACCCTTGCTTTTGGTATTGTTACTAATCCCTTTTCTGCTAAACAAATTCTCAAAGATATTAAAGCCTTAGAAGCCAGTTTGCAGGACACGATAAAATTTAGGGATATACATGCCCGCGAAGATCTCCAGAAAATAATTGCTAAGGGAGAAGCTGAACGTAAAGAAATTAGGGAAACTGCAAAAGCTAAAAAAGACGCTGCAGCTAAAGCGATTATAGACGAAGCTGTTTCGGGTGAAGTGGCGAGAGATGCAGCGAACACTGTTTTAGAGGGTATTCGTGTAGCTGATAATCTAAAAGCAAAAGAAAGAGGGGGAACAAAAGAAGATTTAGATAAAGCAAAGGTTGAGGCTCAAAGAATTTTCGAAGAGACCAGAAACCCACTAGAAAAAATTGAACTTGAACTAGCGAGGATTCAAGAGTTGATTGCTATTGGGGCTAATGAGGGTTTAGAAGGTGCTTTTGACAGAAAAATAAACCAACTAAAAGAAAGTAGGGAGAAACTTTTAGACGCTCTAAAGACAGCGGGTGAATTAAAAATAATATTAGGTGATATTATTAAAGGTGCAGCAGATCCATTGTTGGATTTGGTTGCGCGTGTCACGGAAAGAGCGCAAGAAATTCCAGAAGCGATTGAAATAAGTACAAGGGGAAGTTTTAGAGCTGCAGAACTTGGAGGAAGAGAGATCAGTATGGCAAGCGAATCTTTAAAGGCTGCTAAGGCAACCGCAAAAAACACTAAAGACATACTTAAGGATATAGAAAGAGGGGGGGCGACCTTCGCATGAGTTTTACAGCAACAGAAGCATTCACATCAAGAGACGTCAGACAAGGCGTTGACATTGCCAGGACTGAAGTTTTTTTCGTGGTCAAGGCTGACCCTGGAGACGTTGTTGATGAAAATGACGTCAAAGACTTTCTCTTGGGTGGTGGCATTCCCCAGTTCATTGACGGTCTTCCGCTTTTTGAAGTTGAAGTTTCTCAAAGAGTAAATGCAGAAATTTATAAGACAAAAGCAACTTACGAGGTAGCGGACCCAGAGGGCGAGGAAGACGAAATACCAGCTTCAGGCCAAACGGAACAGTTCGACACAACAGGCGGGATGATTCATAAAGAGTGGGCTAATGATGTTGTTTCCTCTCAAGGTGCTGTGGATAGCAATACTGTCGGTGCAATTAATTATGATGGCGAAAAAATTCAAGGTGTTGACATAGTTGTTCCATCTTATAGATTTACTTTAACGGTTCAAAAATTGGAAAGTGAAGTCACACAAGATTATCAAAAGAGATTATTTGAATTGTCAGGTCATATCAATGTGGGTAGCTTGAGATTTTTTAATGATAGTGAAGTTTTATTTATAGGGGCTGTCGGATCAAAGACAAGGGAAAATCAAAAGAATGCAAACGGAACACCAAAAGAGGATATCTGGGAAATCACCTATCACTTTGACTGCAGACTTACTGAAACAGATGTTAGGATTGGTGCTTTTGTAATCGCAGAGGTTAAGGGGTGGGATTACGTAACGGTGGTTTATGAAGACATTGCACCAAACGCGGCCATAGGAATTACAAGGGCTGCAAAATCCGTTGCTGTTTTAAAACTTTTTCCACAGGCCAGCTTTATTGAATTGGGAATTGGATTGATTTAATGAATAAGGCATTTGATACGCGACACAAAAACGAACCTCTGAAAATATACGCAGAAGAGTATAATAAATTTATGGCAACTTCCAG
>SDBT01019101.1_pt1 | contig 10747 bp, 7 predicted proteins | sample 2277101 | NCBI WGS metagenome assembly SDBT01 (sample SAMN10404973, study PRJNA504765) | marine sediment metagenome | isolation source: marine sediment core GS10_PC15, 103 cmbsf | place: Arctic Ocean: Southern Knipovich Ridge | collected 2010 | reverse complement strand
CACCGCGTTCATCGACCCGCCGGGCTACCTGCCCGCGGTACTGCCCCTGCTGGAGGGACTGGCACGGCCGTTCTCCAATGCGGAGGCGATGTGCTGGTACGGCTTCCCCCTGTTCCTCCTGGCAGGCACGGCGGCCATCGTCTTCCTGGGCAAGGCAAAGATGCGGCTCCAGGTGACGATCATCATCCTGCTGGTGCTGCGGGCCGCGTTCATCAAGGAAGACCCGGGAGACGAACGGACCCCGCTATGCGGGATAAGGAACAACCGGGTCGTCCGCTCGCCACTCTACCCGGGTGCGGAAGACATATACCGTTTTATCGAGCGCGACACACTGGAGGATGCCGCGGTGTGGATGGGGGAGAACCTGCCGCCGGGAAGCCGCGTGGCGGTGGAGACGGACTTCCCGGCCCAGGCCGGGCTGATATTTGAAAGACACGGGCCGTTTGGGAGCGATGGTGCAGACTTCGTAGTCACCAGCAAGCGTGGAGTTCGCGAAGCGAACTCAGGGTTCAACGAAGTTGTGCCGGGCGGCATGTACCCTCAGTCTCCCAGTAAGAGTGGAGTTCGCAGAGCGAACTCCGGGCGCAACGAAGTTGCGCCGGGCGGCATGTACCCTCAGTCTCCCAGTAAGAGTGGAGTTCGCAGAGCGAACTCCGGGCGCAACGAAGTTGCGCCGGGCGCAGCCTTCCTCCTGAAAGAGTTCGACCTCGGCAGCAAGCCGCTGGAGAAGCCCGTCATCCGCGTGTACTGGGCCGGAAGCGAAGCCGCACAGGCAGAGCGCGATCGTCCGGCCCCGTACCGCGAACTATTGCCGGTTCGCGAGCGGGAACGCTACGGGCACGCCTACCTCAACGGGTTCGGGAAGGACCCTCTCTACATGCACGTCCGGGGAGAAAAGAAGAGGATGGTCCGGTTCCTTGTCTCCGACAGGGAGCTGGACGAGATAGCCTTCTTCTGCCCGGCGGCATGGGAACCTTCGAGACTGAGAGTCTCGGTGGCAGGAAGACGCGCAAGAGAGATGACAATCTCACCGGGCGGGCACAACGCCCTCGTGATCCGCGCACGGCGCTGCTATCCTTTCACGGGCTACCACTACCGGATCATAGTAGAAGGAGACGGCAGGTCCAACTGCCTCGTCCGGATCGCCACGGACCCGAGGGATATTGGCCGCATGTTCCTCTCGCTCGGCGATATCAGGCAGGCGGCCGCTTACCTGGAGAAAGCTGTCAGGCAGGGCCCGCAGGACGAGGAGACATACCTCATGCTGGCCGAGACGTACGCCCAGCTCCGCAAACCGTTCCGCACGATGGAGACCATGGCAGAGGGACTTGCCGGAGCGTTACTGCGCGACAACTTTGCCGCCATAATAAGCGGGGAGGATAAGCAGCCGAAGATGCCTGTGACCTCGCTCCTGAAGTCGCTTGTGGCCCGCCGCTTCGAGACCGAGGAACTTGACAGCCGCCACTTCCGGGATTCCGAGAGGACGGACAGCTGCCTATCTCACCGCGCGGAAGCGCCCGAAGACGAGGTCTTCCTCAGCGGCCCGTACTACCCGGTGCCGCCGGGCAGCTACGAGGCAGTGTTCCATCTGCGGGCACGCCGGACGGGAGCCGCGGAAGGCATCCTCCGGCTGGAAGTGACTTCTGAGGAGGGAAGCCGCGTGCTCGCCCAACGCAAACTGGCCGCCGCGGACCTGGGCCCCGCCTTCCGGGACATCACCCTTAGCTTCGACACAGACTCCTGGCACGAGGGGCTGGAGTTCCGGGCCAGGGCACTGGGAAGCGCCGACATCTGCATCGACCGCATCACCCTCGTCCCGAAAGCCCCTGGACCGCATTGACAACACCGCTGCTTCGCGCTACAAGGGAGATGGACAAGCGCTGTGCCGAGAGAAAGGAAAAGCCATGAAAGAGGTCAAGTACTGCTCCCAGCACCCCCATGAAAGGGCATTCGGCCAGTGCTCCTCCTGCGGCCGGGACATATGCAGCGTCTGCCGCAGCACTTACGGGTACTTCTGCAGTGAAGCGTGCAAGCAGCAGCTGCACGAGCAGACCGAGCAGCTCGCGGTCCCGGAGGAGCAGGAAGCATATAAGACCGTCGAACGCAGGGTGGAACGTACCACAAGGATCGTGACCCGCTTCATCCTTCCGGCGGCGGTTGCTGTCGTCGCGGGCATCATCATCTTCAAAGTGACCAGCAGGGCGGGAAAACAGGTATGGGAGTTCAGGCCGGATGAAGACCGGCCGCTGTCCGCCATGACGATAGCCCACGACTCCCTGTACGTGGGATGCGAAGACGCCACCCTGTATGCCCTGGACAGGGCCACCGGGGATGTGAGATGGAGGTTCAAGGCGGACACGGAGCTCTCCCGGGCAAAACCGGCAGTCGTGGAACCGGGAGTCTGCATCATCCGTGACGAGACCGGTTTCTACGGGGTGAGTACCGCGGACGGCTCGCAGGTATGGAGACAGCCCCTCGCAGGCAAGGTCCGACAGCAGCCAGTCGTCAGGGACAGCCGGGTCTACTACGTCGAGGACTTCTACAGGGAGGTGACGGCGAAGGAACTCCGGGGCAGCAATGGATTCGACTACCGCGACATCCTGTTCCCCGGTGCTTCATCCGGGGAGGCCGGCGTGAAGATGCTTGTCAGGACCGCATCGGCGCTCTACGCGCTGGACGGCGCCAGCGGAAAAGAGCTGTGGGCGCGCCCCCTCGAGATGAGACCCCCCGTCGGCCAGCTTGCAGCGGCCGGGGACCTCATCTGCCTGAGCATGCAGGGGATGGAGGACGGCAAGCAGCAGCACCGCATCCTTGCCCTGGACTCCGCGACAGGCAAGGGGCGCTGGGAGTTGAGGCTCGAGAGCGAACGGTTTTCCCAGACCCGGGTGCTGCCCACGGAGCAAGGCATACTGCTTGCTTCCAGCGAGAGGATCTACCTGGTATCAGAGCAGGGAGAGGAAATATGGCGACACCCCCGCGAGTCGGCCCTGTGGGAGCCGGTCGTAGCGGGCGGGAAGGTCTACTGCAGGGACAGCGCAAACAGGCTCACCGCGCTGGACCTCGAGACCGGAGAGCAGGCCTGGAGCGTGGAAGCGGGAGACATCATCTCCGACCCGGTGGTCGGTGAAGAGCTCGTCTTCGTATCGGGGTTCATCGAGAAGGAACTGGACGAGAAGGAGGCGAAGGAGATCAAGCTCCCCGAGCACAGGACACCCGGGCTTGACCCGAACGAACTGATAGGCCAGCTCAATGCACAGCTCGAGTCAGGCGTCAAACTGGTGCCTGTCATCCACGCCCTCGACGAGCAGACCGGGGACACGGTGTGGACATACGAGAATGCGGGAGGCAAGGTGCTGTACTCGGAAGGCAGGCTGCTCGTGATAGCTTCAAGCGGGTTCTTCAGCCTCCTCGACCTGGACGTCACGCACTTTAACCGCATCACGGCACTCGATGCCAGGAGAGGGAAGCTCCTCTGGAGACACAGCCATGAGGGAGCCGTCCACAGCTTCGCCACGGACCGCACCACCTTCTTCGTGACCTCCAACAAGGAATCCTTTCACATCACCAACATCGCTTCGATGAGACGGCACAAGCCAAAGGGCAACGCTCTGCACGCCCTGTCCATGGTACGCTGACAAACAGCCGGATCCGGAGGAAGCGAACACTTTTGAGCATGAAGACGATAACCGATCTCCTGGGGACCTACGCCGCCGGCGAGACCGCAGGCCTTTACTGCCGGGACCATCCCGGGGAACCGTCTTGCGGCGCCTGCCGCCGCTGCGGCCGCCTGCTCTGCAGCCGTTGCTTCCTCCCGCACGGCACGACAGGCACGTGCTCCGCCTGCATGAAACGCACGCGGCTTTCGCCCCGGGAGGCGATGACCTTCTTGGGCCACCCGGCAGCCATCCTGGCACTGGCAGTAGCGGTACTTTCAGTGCTGTACGTCTCCGCGGGACCCGGGAGAATCGGCCCGGCAGGAACGGGGAGCCGCATCCGGAAAGACCTCTCCCTGCACAACTGGCTCTATCTCGGCAAGGGTGAGCGGCTCAAGACCTACGCCGACTATCTCGATGCAGGCCGGAGGCCCGAGGCAGCCCGCTACTACCGCAGGGCGCGCTCCGCTGTCCGGGAAGCCGTTTCCGGGACCGAGGAGCTTTACGACATCAGCCTCTCGCAGTTGCCCGGAAAGAGGATAGAGGAGGAGCCGCTCAGGCAGCGCTTCGCCGGGCTGCTCATCGGCCTGGCTGCCTGCTACCGGGGAGAAGGAAACACCGGACAGGCGATAGAGGCCCTGGAGAAGTCCATGGAGGCAGACCCGCCCGCGGGCCTGCGCACGCTCGCCAGCTACCGGCTCGGGAAGATATACGAAGAGGACCTCCGCGACTTCGCAGGCGCCGTGGCGATGTACAGGCAGGCACAGGGGGCCCCTCTCGCACTCGCCGGCCTCCTGGACGACCTGCTCATCTCGGCAGGACAGCCCCTGCACGAGAGGAAGATGGCTTCTGCAGTCCGGAAGCTGGCAGGTGCGTTCGACCCGGCAGAGGCACAGCTGCGCATCATCCGCTGCTACGAGAAGCTGGGCGACCGGGAACAAGCCGCAAGAGAGACGACCATCATGCTGCAGAAGTATCCCTTCTCCGGATGGGCCTCCGGGCTGGGAGAGCCTGCCGCCTCCGGAACGGGACCGGCCGCCCCTGAAACAGTACCGCAGGAGCGGGAGAAAGATCCCGAGGAAACGCTCACCATAGTACCCCTGGAGGAATGACGCGGTGTTCCTGTTTCTGCCATACGAGATAGAGGACCTCGACATAAGGAAGGCGCCGGTCGTCACCTACCTGCTCATAGCAGTCAACGCGGCAGCGTTCATCGCGATGCTCTTCCTCGGTGAGGAACGCCGCTACGTCGCGCTGATGGAACTGGGCCTGGTCCCGGAAGAATGGCACCGGGTGCACACCTTCTTCACTTCGATGTTCCTTCACGCCGGATGGCTGCACGTCATCAGCAACATGTACTTCCTCTGGCTGTTCGGGAGGGCCGTGGAAGACCGCCTGGGAAAGGCAAGGTTCACCGCCTTCTACCTCGCGGCGGGCGTTGCAGCCGCGCTCACGCACATCGCCACCATCCCCGGCTTCTTCTCGGACCTGTCCTGCATCGGGGCTTCAGGCGCCATATCGGGTGTGCTGGGCGCGCTGATGGTACTCGCCCCGTCAGTGAGGGTAAAGTGCTTCTACCTCTGGATACTGTTCCTCCGTCCCCTGATGGGCACCGTCACTCTCCCTGCCGCGCTCTTCCTCGGCAGCTGGTTCCTCATCCAGCTCCTGTATGGACTGGTCCTGAGCGGGGCAGCCATGGGAGTGGTGGGAGTGGCCTTCTGGGCCCATATCGGCGGGTTCGCCTTCGGCGCTCTTGTCGCAGGAGGGCCGGAGCTCTTCCGCCGCGCGGCCCGTGGCCTGCGGCGCATGCAGGCGGAGAAAGACCTGGCAGGGGCGCTCCAGACTGGCTGGCAGGACGACCCGGCCGGGGCCGTGCGGCGACTCGAGCAGCTGGGGAAGTCTGCGGCGGCGGGAGCCGGGTTCGACCTCGCACTTGCACGGCTCTACTGGCGAGCGGGCAAGAGCGAGAAGGCGGCGTCGCTCGGGCACGCCGCGCTGGAGAAGGCGCTCGCCGCGAGGGACCGGGCAGGTGCTGTTGACTCCTACGTGCTCCTGTCCTGTCTCGGCAGGGCTTCAGAAGTCCCGGTTCGCTCCTGCCTTGCTGTGGCGAAAGGACTGGATGCATCCGGAAATCCGGGCGAGGCCAGGGGGCTGCTGCTGGAAGCCCTGCGACGAACCGGCGACGGGCCCGGCGCCGACCTCATCGTCTATGAGCTCGCAGAGATTTCCATGAAGGAAGGCGACCGTTCCCGCGCACGGGACATCTACAAACTGTTCCTGAAGCTCTATCCCTGCTCGAAGCTCTCCGCCTCCGCTCGCTACTGCCTTGACCAGTTTCGAGTTTCGGGGACAGGTCACTAATTAGACAGTCTTGTCAGGATTGAAACGCAGTTCCAATTCTCCAGGCCCTTCATAACTTCGCCCCGGCGGAACGGCACATCCCAGTCAGATTGCTACCCACGAGTAGAAGGCCGGATAAATCCGGCAACTACATGCATGCAGATACCGCCGGTGTGGAGTTCGCAAAGCAAACTCCAAGAGCAGCGCAGCTGCTCCCGTTCCATCAAGGAGCGTCGGGGAAGGTCAGCTTGAGGACGAAAGACTCCCACTTCTTCTGAAATGCTTGCATGTCTTCTTCGCCGAGCGTCTTCTTGAGGGTCTTGTAACCGGTCGGGTCATCTTTCCAGTCATCTCGGAAGGCGTGGTAGTAGCCGGCCAGGAGGTCCTTCTCCTGCAGGTAGTAGCAGAGGTAGCGGGCCTGGGCATAGTTGGTGCCGCGGTCCTTCTTGTAGAACTCATGGTCCGTAGTCGAGAGCAGCTTATCGAAGGGCGGCACCTTTCCGTCCCGTATCGCCTCCTGCAATCCCCTGAGCCGCCAGTTAGTCATGCCGTGGATGCGACCCCTATTCTCACGGCACTGCTCGTAGAGCGAGCCCAGCCCCTCGTTGAACCAGGCAGGACACCGCGGGAAGTTCGGCTTCATGAACGCATGCACCATCTCGTGCACCAGCGTCCCGCCCCCGGTGCCGATGTTCATTATAAGAGACCTGCCGTCGCTCGAGTAAAAGCCAAACGGTGTATGCGGGTCGATACCGAAGAACGCTTGCGTGTTCTTCTCGTAGCTCGCCTTGTCCTTGAAAAGCCAGATATCCACGACCCCTTCCGGGTCCTTGGAAAAAAAGTCCTTCTTCAGCATGCTCGTGGCCCACCTGACGGTCCTCACTGAACGGCGCTTGACCACGTGCGCAGGCTCGTCCCCGACAACGACAAAAGGCGGCTCGATGACGACCGTGAACCCCTTCCCCCTGACGCGCTCCCTGATACCGGCCGCGTGCCGGGGGTACACAGGGCCGGGCGCCGGACTGCTTTCCTCTCCCGGAGACGCCCGCGGTACGAGGAGGAGCGCAAACGCCAGGAAGGCGCCGGCAATGGCCCGGGATGCGCACGTGAAAGGCCTTTCTCTTCTGCCCTGCCCCATTCAGCGCTCCTCCCTGCCGATGCGCTCCAGGACCGATCCTGCCCGGAACTCTTCCAACGCCTCTTCAGTCACCTGCGGGACCGCCCCGCGCTTCGACGCCACATATGCACCCACCAGGTTGCTGAAGTCGGCTATTCTCTCGAGCGAAGCCCCTGCAAGGTAGCGCGTGACGAGGGCAGCCGTGAAGGCATCCCCCGAGCCCACCGTGTCTTCCACCCTGACACGGTAGCCAGCCGAGTAGACGTGCTGCCTGCCGTCGTCAAGGGAGCACCCCCGTTCCCCGCAGGTCAGGCATACCAGCTTCAACGAGAAACGCTCCAGCAGGTCCCGCACGAACTCGTCACGCCCGGTCCCTCCCGCGCCCAGGAGTCCCGCGAGCGTATCGCACTCCTCCTCGTTCAGCTTCAGAACGTCACATGCCTCCAGGGACCGCCTTATGATGTCCTCCGAGTAGAAATCCTGCCTGAGGTTGATGTCATAGACGGCAAGCGCGCCGGAGGCGTGCTCGAGCGTCCTGAGGATCGCTTCCCTGGTCCGGGACGAGCGCTGGGCCACGGTGCCGAAGCACACGGCATCCGGAGGGCCGGCCGAGTCCAGCAATGCCTCGTCCAGCTCTATGTAGTCGTAGGCCACGTCCTCGCTGATCCGGTAGTCCGGGACTCCCTCCTTGTCCAACGTCACAAGGACGGTCCCGGTAGGATGCTCTTCGTCGCGCTGGATGAGCCGGCTGTCGAAACCCATCCGGGCAAGGTGCTCCAGTATCTCTTCGCCCAGGCTGTCCTTCCCCACCCGGCTGAGCATCATGCCCTCGTGACCAAGGTAATTGACGAAACAGCCCAGGTTGAACGGCGCGCCCCCGAGATGCTTCTCGCCCTCGATGATGTCCCAGAGGATCTCGCCGATACAGAGGATCCTGTACTTTCGCATGGTCTCACCATTACCCGCAGGATGACAGCAGGGAGAAGCGTCCTGCGAGCGGCAGCACGGCGCACCCCTGGCGTTAGCGCCTCTTCAGCTGTTCCCTGATGAAGTGATGGAGCAGGGCGAACTTCTCGTACACAGCCACACCCTTGCGTTTGCGGCCGAGCTCGGCGAGGAGCTCCCTCATCTTCCCACGCCGCTGGACATAGAACCGGAAGGTCTCCGCAAAATCCTCGTGGGGATGCATCGAGGCATAGTGGGAGACGAAGTCGACCGGCGAGTGGGCGATCTGCCTCTTGCCGAACTCCACCCAGCTGCGGTCGACTCCCCGGTAGGCCTTGTCGACATCCCCGAACAGCTTCACGAAGGCCGGCGAGCGCGCCCACCGCCAGTGGTGATACATGAAGCTGTGGCCAAGCTCGTGACAGACGAGCCCGGTAATACTGGGCCACGGGATCTCCGCACGGCTCGTGAGCGCAGTGACCTTCCTCCGCTCTATCTCGACCGCCTTCGGGTACTCCGGGTCCACGCCCGAGATGCCCGGCCTCAGCAGGACGTGGTACCCCCAGCGAGGAATGCGGCTCGCACGCAGCAGCTGCTTCACCCGGCGAAGAGCCGGCTGTATGAGCGTCTGTCCGGAACCGTCCTCGCCGCACCAGACACACCAGCGCATCCAGTCGTCGAGACCCCACCCGCAGTGCGGACAATCACCCTCGAAGATGCTGGGGAAACCCCAGCCCTGGCGCTTGCCGCACCAGGGACAGAAGCGCATCGGGTACTGGACGTACCCTCCGCAGCCGCGGTCGCAACGTGCGTCCGGGGTAAAGCCGCGCGGCGACTTCAGCGGCTCCTCGGAGGAACTCTCCTCCTCTATGTCGCGGCCGCACCAGGGGCAGAAGGAGAAGGAGTCTGAGACTATCCAGCGGCAGTAGTAGCACTCGCACCCGGTGACACCTCGCTCGTCCTTCCACACGTACTTCTTGCCGCAGGAAGGGCAGAAGGACCAGAAACGCTTCACCTGCGCCCCGCACGTGCACTTGACCCGGGAAGCTGCCACCGCTACGCTCTCCTCTTCCTTCTTGTCAGTGCCTGCCGGATGATAAACTCGAGGAATTCCCCGTATCCGAGGCCCGCGCGTTCGGCGGCCTGCGGGAGATCCTCCGTCTCGCGTATGAAAGGATTCGGGTTCACCTCGAGCACCCTGATATCCCCTTCGGCAGTCAGCCGGACGTCAACGCGCCCGTAGTCCCTCAAGTGAAGGGCGCGGTAGGCAATAAGGCTCATCCTCTTTATCCGCTTCAGGATGTCGGCGTCGATGTCCTTCGGGAAGACGCTCTTTATCCCCTTGCGCTCGCGGTAGTCCCAATCCCACTTCGCCTTGTAGGTCGCTATCATCGCATCCGGGTCGTCTATCTTCCCGAAGCGCATCTCGACCAGCGGGAGCATCCTTGGCCGGCGGTTGCCGATAATGCCCACGTAGAGCTCCCTGCCACGGACGAGCTCCTCGGCTATCGCGGGCTGGTCCAGGCTCCTGTGGACGAACTTCACTCTTTCCTTCAGCGCCTGCTCGTCCGACACTATGCTCGCCCGCGCGATGCCTACGGAGGCATCCTCGCACACCGGTTTCACTATCAGGGGGAACTCTATCGACTTCGGAGCGAGGATGCGCCGGCCCGCCGGGTAGGTGACAAAACGCGGCGTGTGCACCCCGTGGTAGTCCAGGATCTTCTTGCTGATCGCCTTGTTGCGGGACAGCATCAGGCTCAGGGGAGGAGAGCCCGTGTAGCAATGGCCGTAGAGCTCCAGGAGCGAGGCGACTGCGTAGTCATGCGTGTGGTCGTCGCCGAACCCCTCGGCCGCATTGAAGACGACGTCCGCGTTGATGCCGGAAAGCCGCTCGAGCGCGCTGGAGAAATCCCCCGGGATGCCGACGAGGTCCACCTCGTGCCCTCTTTCGGTCAGGGCAAGGTAGATGTCGTACTCGGCTTCCCATTCCTCCTCGTCGATCTCTTTCAGGAAGTCCGCTTCAGTCCAGTCGGCATTAGGCGTATCGAAGACAAGAGCGATTTTCAACAGCTGTCCTCCGGAAACGCGGGGCCGCGTCCTCGCATGGACCCCGGCCTTCAGCCCGGGGCGGGGCCCTCAAGCCGTTGCTGCATGGATTCTAGTCTCCCGCGGCGAGCCGTGTCAAGGTGAAGGGAACAGCCGTCCGCTCACACGGGGCCTCAGGACTTGATCCACTCCCGCACGCGCGCGGTCGAGCCGGCGAGCTTGAAGGCAGTCACAAACCGCTTTATGGACACAGCTATGTGCTTGCGGACGACCTCGACAGGCTCCTGCTCCACGCCTGCCGACCTGAGCTCCCGGATGAAGTCTTCCCGCGCGCCTGCCACAGCCGCGTCGTCATAGACGTAGTGACCGGTCACGCGGGTGACCGTTTCCAGCCGCCCGGGGTCTGCTCGCACGGCCTCTTCTTCCATGCCCTCATCACCCGGCAGGAGCCACTTCTTCCACCGGCCGGATGCAAGCGCCGCATCCTGCAGTGTCCCGAGGAAGGCCGAAGCCGTCTCGAGCCCCGCCTCCATCCCCTTCCGGGCCAGCGCGAGATATGCCTCTGTTTCAGCGAGGCCGAACGCGGGCGCGACGTTCGCGCTCGTGATGCCCAGGGCCGGATGCTCGGCAAGATGGGCATCCG
>SDBT01019100.1_pt1 | contig 10747 bp, 13 predicted proteins | sample 2277101 | NCBI WGS metagenome assembly SDBT01 (sample SAMN10404973, study PRJNA504765) | marine sediment metagenome | isolation source: marine sediment core GS10_PC15, 103 cmbsf | place: Arctic Ocean: Southern Knipovich Ridge | collected 2010 | reverse complement strand
ACTATCGCCGCGCTCCAGCTCCTGACACGCTAAACCATAGCTCACCGCATTGGCTTTCGAGCCACCATACTCTTCTGGCATATTCATACCGAATAAGCCAAGTTCTGCCATTTTGGGGATTAAATGCTCAGGGAATTCAGCATTTTCGAATGCTTCCGCCATTAAAGGTATAACTTCAGCGTCAACAAAGCGTCTTACGCTATCGCGCACGAGCTTTTCTTCTTCAGTGAGTTGCTGATCTAATAATAAGAAATCGTCCATGATTTTCATCCTTTAGGAGTTTCACTCCATATTCATTTATTTAGTTATTTTTCTATTAATAACAATATTCACCATGCCTTTGTGTTTATTGCTAATCACTTCACTTTGCCCCTGCAAATCACCTGCTTGAGAAAATCCCTCGCCTGACTTTGATATTCTAGCCACAATTCTTATTCTTTTAACATCCGCCAGTGTTCTGCTAGCAATCATGGCGTTTTTATCGGATAGCGTAACTTTAATTGGTAAATCTTTAGCTTGTTTGCGAATCACGGCTAACGGCATTTTTGGCCCTTGTGCCGCAATGGCATAAATGAACAGCGTGTCATCGGGTTTGACTAAGTGTGCCAGGGATTTTTCAATTGATACGGCGACTTGCAATTTGACCTTATTAGTTGCTACTGGCTTTTGTTTTAGTTTTTCTTGAGCTTGAGCGATCATTGACATTAAATATTTACCTGTTTCGCTATCCGGTGAAGTGTCAGCCAACAGTATTTCCCAATTTTTAATTGCCAACGGATAGTTATGTTGAATAAATGCATTTACCGCTATTAAATTCATTGCGCCATGATTATTAGGAGTAGCTTTTAACACCTTATCCAATAAGGCCTGAGCACGTGGCGTTAACACCTGTTTATTGGCAAAAAATAAAGATTGCGCGAGCGCTAACATAGTTTCAGGATCATTAGGTTTGAGCTCATTTGATTTTGAAAGAACATCAACAGATTTTTCATATTCACGCATACCAAAATAAATTTTACCTAATAAATACCAACCTCTAGCACTGTCAGGGTTCTGCTTTAGACGTTTCTGCAACGTTTCTACGACTTTTTGTGGAGTACCGAGCTTTGCAACTTCGGCTTTAACTTCTTTAGTACGAGCCTGAATAGCATAATAATTATTTAGTTGACTACTGAATCCCCAGTAGTGATAAAGAGCCAAACCCGCAGCAGGCAACAACACAAAGAATGCAAGAGCCAGCCAAGGGCTGGGTGATATATTTAATTTAGAGGACGCGATATCTTCTGGAATATCGTCTAATAACGCTTGTTCCAAGTCTTGTTTAGATTGGTCATACTCTTCAAAGCTAATCAAGTCATCTTGGCGCTGAGCTCTCAGCATACTTAGCCGTTCATGATATAGCGATATCTGCAAATCATTCGCGCTAATTGAGCGTGATTCTCGGCGTGATAGTAAAGGCACGATAACGAATGCCACCGCGATGACTGTTAATATTGCAATACCTATCCAAAGCGCTGTCATGAGTCATCACCACTTAAAATATTATGTAAACGCTGTTGTTCTTGAGGCGTTAATCTTTGTTGCTGCTTTAATTTTCGGCGCGCTCTAACAATCAACAACAACGCTAAAAATGCTGCGATTAAGAATATAAATGGCCCATACCAAAGTAAGTAAGTCAATCGATTGACTGGTGGCTTAAACAACACAAAGTCACTATAACGGTTGACTAAATAGGTTTTAATTTGATTGTCATTCTTGCCATTCAATACCATATGATACACTTCTTTACGCAGATCTTTAGCGAGCCCCGCATTTGAATCGGCTAAACTTTCATTCTGGCAGACCAAACAACGGAGCTGTGCAATCAGATTATAAAATTGGCTGCGTTGTTGTGGGTTCTCAAATGGGTATATAGCTTGCGTAGCAAATACTGGCATAACGCCACACAAACTGATCATCAAAATAAATAGCTGTAATTTACGCATCTAACAACCTAACCTTGCAATTTCTTCACGACTGGCAGAATATCATCTTTCCAAGCATCCGGGCTGATGGGTCCGGTATATTTATAACGAATAATCCCTTTTTTATCGACCACAAAGGTTTCCGGCGCGCCATATACACCAAAATTAATCGCTAAAGTCCCTTTTGGATCAAATAAAACTTGCTTGTATGGATCACCGTATTTGTTCAGCCAGTCTAAAGCCGACTGTCTTTTGTCTTTGTAATTTAAACCATAAATAGCCACTTTATTATGTTCTGAAATATCCATTAACACAGAGTGTTCTGCACGGCAAGCATAACACCAGGTTGCCCATACATTAATAATTGACACATGACCGAGTAATTCTTTATTAGAGAATTTAACTTGTGGATTTTGCAAAGTCGCGATGTCAAATGTTGGTACGGATTTGCCAATTAATGGCGATGGTATTCTGTTCGGCGTTCCGCTTAAACCTTTCCAGAGAAAAAATGCAATGGTCAGAAAAATGACTAATGGCAATATGACTTTTAGTTTTTTTAGCATTAATTGCTGCCTCTTTAATTAAATGACACCTTTAGTTTTTATGACGAAACTTTTTATAATAACGCCGATCACTCACGGCGAGCCCACCACCCAAGAACATCAACAAACCGCCATACCAAATCCAACGTACAAAGGGTTTGTCATAAATCCTAAGTGCCCAAGTATCATTACCAAGAGGCTCAGCCAAGGCAACATATAAATCTCGAAATACGCCAATATCAATTGCCGTTTTCGATAAGGTGGTCTGCTGCACCGTATATAAGCGTACTTGTGGCTTTAACAAAGCAATACGTCTACCGTCTTTGCTAACTGCAACATTGCCTTCCACCCCTTTATAATTGGGCCCAGTGATACCATTAACCGCTAGCAAAGTGAATTCATAAGGCGCAATCGTTATACTATTACCTATTTGCATTTTAACATTGCGCTCAACGCTATACATTGAGGTAAACACAACACCCATAACACAAACGGCCATGCCTATATGGGCAAAAACCATGCCGACTTGGCTGCGAGTTAATTTATTGAGCCTAAACCGACCATTTTTACGATAAACAAAGTTTTGCAATGTGGCTAAGATAATCCATGAGGCTATGCCCATAGCCGTGACGGTTTGCCATTGCAGCTTGCCGACAACTAGCCAAGGAAATAGGAATGCAAATAATATGCTGATAATCAGTGTTAGCCATAACCGTTTCACCAACATCATTGGATTGGTTTGTTTCCAACGAAATAACGGACCAGGGCCCATCAATAACAGTAACGGCACCATCAGCGGGATAAATACGGCATTAAAATAGGGTGGCCCAACGGATATTTTGCCGAGTTTCAATCCTTCAATAATCAGTGGATATAGGGTGCCCAATAAAATGGTAACCATCACTACAATTAAAATAATGTTATTTGAAAACAGCATGGTCTCACGTGAAAAGAAATTAAAAGAGACTTTTGATGTCAGTGAATGTGCGCGCCATGCGTACAAAGCCAAAGATGCGCCAATTGCGACAACTAATAAGGCCAACATATATGCGCCCCGGGTTGGGTCTGTAGCAAACGAGTGCACAGAAATGAGCACACCTGAACGCACTAAAAATGTGCCTAATAAGCTTAAGGTAAAGGCAAGAATAGCTAATAAAACGGTCCAAGCCTTAAAAGTGTTGCGTTTCTCGCTAACCGCTAATGAGTGAATTAACGCCGTCCCGACTAACCACGGCAAAAACGAGGCGTTTTCAACCGGGTCCCAAAACCACCAGCCTCCCCAACCGAGTTCGCGATAGGCCCACCAACTACCCAAGGTAATACCGAAGGTTAAAAAGCACCAAGCTGCTGTGGTCCATGGTCTAGACCAACGCGCCCACGCCGCATCAAGCCGACCACTAATTAATGCGGCGATAGCAAAGGCATAGGCGACTGAAAAACCAACATAGCCCATATATAACATGGGTGGATGAATGGCTAAGCCGGGGTCTTGCAGTAATGGATTTAGATCACGTCCATTAATAGGAATATTCGGTAGGATACGTGTAAAGGGGTCTGATGTGGCCAGAAAAAACAACATAAAGCCAACGCTAATCATGCCCATGACGGCTAATACACGCGCCACGGTTTCGAGTGGTAATTGGCGACTGAATAATGCGACAGCGCACATCCAAATGCTCAATACAAACACCCATAACAGCATGGAGCCTTCATGTGCACCCCAGATAGCGCAAAATTTATAAAAATCGGGAAGTGCACGATTGGAGTTCATGGCCACGTACGCGACGGAAAAATCATTGGTTAAAAAAGCATGGGCAAGTATGACAAACGCAATACCAATAAATAAAAACTGGCCGTATGCCGTTGGGCGCGCAACTCGCATCCAAGCGGCTCTGCCGGTAAACGTGCCAAGTAATGGCAGTGTCGCTTGCACAATAGCAAGCAGAAACGCCATAATTAATGCGTAATGTCCGATTTCTGGGGTCATTTTATCCCTGGTGGTTTATAGGTAGCATCATGTTTAGCTAAAACTTGATCGGCGATAAAAACGCCCTGCTTATTTAACTTGCCTTGCACAACAAGCCCTTGCCCTTCGCGAAATAAGGTTGGCAATATGCCCTTATATTTCACTGGAACTTTATCTTTATAATCTGTCAACACAAAGCGTGATTTTAACGTACCTGCATCGCGATGAAAACTGCCCTTCTCTACTATGCCACCCATACGAAACACTTGATCATGTGGCACTTGACCTTGTTCAACTTGGGTTGGGGTTAAATATAAATTAATATTATAACGTAGTGCATATAACCCTAAGCCCACCGCAATGGCGACGCCGGCAATAATGCCGAGCACCCAGTATAAGCGACGTTTACGAATTTTGTTCATATTTAGCTCTGTTTTCTTGCATCAGCTTACGCTGTTTGCGCGCAGGTATAATGATGTTAACCGCTAACACCACCAATGTTATCGCAAATGCTGGCCACACATACATGGCATAACCACCCATGTGAATAAAATTACTGAAACTGGCAAATCCTGTTGTCATTATGTTAACTCTTTCACCCAAGCTGACTTTCGTTCGCGCTGTAAAATTTCAACTCGAACCCGCATAAATAGAACGACAATGTAATATAGCAGAAAAGCCAAGATCATCGCTAATAGTGGATAGAGCATCGACGAGGCTATTGTTGGTTTTTTCAGTAAACTAAGCGACGCACCTTGATGCAATGAGTTCCACCAGTTGACTGAATAGTGAATGATGGGCACATCGATCGCACCGACTATCACTAAAATTGCCGTCGCTTTTGCCGCTTTAATTTTATCCGGAATGCTAGAGCGCAATGCCATTAGCCCCAAATATAAAAACAATAAGATCAATTCTGAGGTTAACCTGGCATCCCAAAGCCAATAGGTACCCCACATGGGTTTACCCCATAAAGAGCCTGTTACTAAAGCCAAAAACGTTAACGCGGCACCAATCGGTGCAGACTCTTTGGCCACAATATCGGCCAATTTCATTTTCCAAATTAAAAAAATGGCAGATGATATTGCCATGGTCATAAATACCACCATGGATAAAATAGCTGTCGGCACATGAATATAAATAATGCGGAAGGCATCCCCTTGCTGATAATCAGGCGGGGCAAAAACAAGTCCATCAATTAAACCATAGGTGAAAAGTATGGCAGTTACTATCCATAAAAATGGAATCGACTTACTGGCAAAGCGATAAAAATATCTTGGCGATCCCCATTTATGAAATGTCGATTTAATCCAAGAAGGTCCGACTGTGATCTGTGTGTTTTGCTGTGTATTGCTCATCAGCTAATTCCTATTCGTAACGACAAGGCAATGGCCAGTGGTGCCAATGTTATGCTTAACACCAACATCGCTGCCAACAGTAATATTTGGCCTGAATACGCCATACCGGCACTCGCATTAGTCACCGCACCTGCACCAAAAATTAACACAGGAATGGTCAAGGGTAAAACCAACAGAGCCAGTAACACACCATTATTTCTTAAGCTAACCGTCAATGCAACAGCGATGCTACCGATCAACACCAGAATGGGCGTGCCTAATGCCAAGCCAAGCAGTAATGGTAGCAAACTCACGGTAGGCATGTACAATATTTGGGCCAACAAAGGCGCGATAATTAACAGAGGTAGTCCTGTGATTAACCAATGCGCAGCAATTTTGGCAGATATTAATATGGGCAGTGGGTGTGGGCTCAGTAATAGTTGCTCCAATGAGCCATCGGCATAATCTTGGCGAAATAAGCTTGTCAACGACAGCATAGTGGCCAATAAAGCCGCTACCCAAATAACACCAGGTGCTAAGAAGCTGAGCTTGCTGGCTTCAGGCGTAATGGCCAGAGGAAACAAGCTAACCACGATGATAAAAAATAACAGTGGGTTTAATAACTCACCACGGTTGCGATTGACCAACACCAAATCATGTGTAAACACTTTCCAGCAGGCGCGACGTAAGCTCATAGACCCACCCTCAGCTGTTGAACTTTAATGCCGGGCAGATCGACGTGCTGATGTGTGGTGTAAACCAACATGCCACCTGCTGCCACATGTTGTGCCAATAACTGGCTGATAACCTGCACTCCGTCAACATCAATGGCTGTAAATGGTTCATCCAACACCCAGAGTTTTGCTTTTTGTATTAGTAACATGCCCAACGCTAGTCGTTGCTGCTGACCTGCGGATAAACGAAACGCATATTCTTGGGCCAACTCAGTCAATTGTAATGTTGCCAATATTTCAGGCAACTGAATTTCATTATTGAGTTGGTTGAGCGCTGCTGTCATCTGTAGATTTTCTAATACTGTCAGCCCAGGACGCACACCAATTTTATGACCAACATAGGCGAGTTCACGACGATAGTCTTCAGCACAACGCGAAATGGGCTGACCAGACCAGTGCACCTGCCCTTCTATGGGATCCAACAAACCCACTAAAATGCGCAATAAACTCGTTTTACCTGCGCCATTCGGCCCAGTCACTTGTAACGCTTCACCCGCGTTCAAGCTAAACGAAAGTTGTTGAAATAACAATCGCTCATCTCGCTGACAGGTTAATTGGTTCGCTGATAGATTTAGCATTAGACCAATATAAAGAAAGTCCATTATAAACGCAATGTTATCCTGGCAGGATCACCTTGAAACTGGTATTTTGTAACGCATGGATAATCAAAATGACAATCGCTCAATCACGATGGCTGAAATTATGACGCCAGACATGACAAACTTTTCTGGCAATATTCATGGCGGTCAATTAATGCGCTTTTTTGATAAAGTGGCTTATGCCTGTGCAGTGCAATACGCCTCACTTCCCATGGTCACTCTGTGTGTCGACCAGTTATTTTTCAAACAACCCTTACATCTCGCCGATTTATTAATCTGTAAAGCGCGAGTTAATTATGTCGGTAAAACCTCATTAGAAGTTGGCATACATGCTGAGGCAAAAAATTTAATGACCGGCGTCATCCGTGATACGAATACTTGTTATTTTACCATGGTCGCTTTAGTTGATGGTAAACCGGCACAAATACCGCAATTTGAACCTGTAGATGAAATTGATAAACGCCGTTACCAAGAAGCGATCGCACGTCGCCAAGCTCGTGTTGCCTATTATAACAAGCACCACTGTTAATCTTTTCTATCTGCTATACTTGTATATGTGTATTGTAAACGACAGATCGCAATAATCTAAGGAGGTAGGTATGGCTGAAACGACAAACACAACTAGCGGTTCAACAATGCAGTTAGCTAAAGGTATTCTTTTGATGCTTTTAGGCCTAGCCGCACTCTCAATGCCAACATTAACAACGTATGCAGTTAATCTAACTTTAGGCTGGTCGCTATTATTAGGCGGCGTATTTATCGGGCTTGGATTAGTTTTTGGCAAAAGCGAAGATGGTGTTTTTCGCAATTTAATATTAACAATCCTATTAATCTTAATTGGGGTTCTAATATTAACAAACCCAATCCATGGCATGTTAACGCTAAGCGCTATCATAATGATTTATTTGCTTGCACAAGGTGTTTTTTCCATATTAATGTGGATACAAGCACGTAAGATTGAAGGTGCAGGTTGGCTCGGCATTAATGGTTTAATTAGCTTGTTATTAGGTTGTTTAATCCTAACAAACTGGCCCATGAGCGGTGTCGTGTTTATTGGTATTGTGGTTGGTGTGCATTTGGTATTTTGGGGTTGTGCGGAAATGATGTTTGCGGTGACATCACGCAAATCTTGATGTTTAAACTTGCGTGTACCCTTCTCCGATAACGGGAATGTGTTTAGGCTTGCAATAGGTTTCGCGAATGGCAAAAATTGCTAACAATAATGCAATTCCTTGTGAAACCGGTAGTAGCAAAAAACTAAAGTGATAATCACTGATGCTGTATTGTGCAACGCCAGCAAGGCGCTGACCATGCCAATGCCAATCTAACATAACACCAACAAACGGCTGAAATATTGCACCGCCCAACATGGTCGCCATATTGGTCATACCAATAGCTGCTCCACTCGCAGCAGGACGATTGATTTCATGCGCAATAGCGAAGTTTAAGACATGTGAGCTTTGCATAAAGCCAAACATAAAACACAGAATATAAATAATCGGGATCGTTAAACCTGGCACGTACAAAATAACAAGCGTTAATAATAAAGCACCAAGCGCTGCAAATATTAATGGCATTCGGCGTAAACCAATTTTATCTGAGAGGATGCCAAATAATGGGCTGCCAACAGCAACTCCCACAAAAATCATCGACACAGCGCCTGCGGCCGCTTCAGAGGAAATATGATCAACATGAACGAGATATGGCACGCCCCATAATGCCGCAAACGTTGACGTGGGGCCTACCATCAGCCCTGCAAATAAACCGTTATACCAACTTTGTGGTCGTTTTATCACGCTCTTTAAACCACGCAATACAGACAATTTTTCACGCGCAACACGTGGTGCATTTTTAGGGCGGTCCCGTACGACAAACCAAATCAGGACTAATAAAATAGCACCACAAATAAATGCAATATATAAACTATGACGCCAGCCAACGCGCTCTACAAAAAAGCCAAACGGTGCACCACCTGCAGCTGCGCCCATATAACCCAAAAAGTTAGCCATACCCGCTAACATAGCAAAACGCCTGGGTGGAAACCACGTAGTAATTAATTTCAGACTGCCTACAAAAGCAAAAGCAGAACCAATACCCTGTAATAGACGCGCGATGCTACCGACTTCTGTATTATGTGCTGTCGCTAATACAAAGGTACCAGCAACGACCAAACCAACACCTAATGTCAGCATACGCCGAGGACCAAAACGGTCAACCATCACGCCAGCAGGGATTTGCATAAATGAATATGCATAATAATAAAAAGCCGCCATGACCGCTAAAGAGGCTGCATCAACTCTAAACGCCTGCATCCAATCAGGCACCATCACACTAGGACTAACGCGCAAGAAAAATTCATAGGCGTAAAACATGGTGCCCAAGATCCAAATCGTCCAGGGGTATATCGCACCCATCTTATGTTGGTGATTAGCTTGCAAATTGTAGCCTTTAAGAATTTTTTACATTTATTGGTTTTGTTATCAGTTGCTGTAAATATTCAGCATAGTCTTGCCCAATATCTGGATGTTTTAGTGCATATTCTGTGGTTGCTTGCAGAAAGCCTAGCTTACTTCCGCAATCGTAGCGTTTACCCACAATTCTGTGTGCATAAACTGATTCATGCTTGAGTAAACCTGCAATTGCATCGGTTAATTGTAGTTCGTTATGTGCACCATAATCGATTTGTTTTAATTGATTGAAAATTTCAGGCGTTAAAATATAGCGTCCTACCGCTGCAAAATTCGTTGGCGCATCTTGTGGTTTCGGTTTTTCAACAATTTGAGTAATACGCGGAAGTGCTTCATCTGGCTTTTCAAATGCAACAATACCATAACGCTCGGTTTGATCCGGTTCAACTGGCTCAACGGCAATAATACTGCTGTTGGTTTCGCGATAAAGCTCAACCATGCGACTCAAGCAACTTTCAGTATCACGCTCAATTAAATCATCTGCCAAAATCACCGCAAACGGATTATCGCCCACAATGCGTTTAGCACAATACACCGCATGGCCTAAACCTAACGGTTGTGCTTGACGAACATAACAACAAGTCACATGGGGCGGTAAAATGCTGCGCACCATTGATAACATCTCATAATCGCCACGTTGCTCAAGTTTAGATTCCAGCTCATAGTTTGAGTCAAAGTGATCTTCTATCGCCCGCTTACTACTGCTGGTGACAAAGATAAGCTCGTTCACACCCGCCGCTATGGCCTCTTCCACCGCATATTGAATCAACGGCTTATCAACGATAGAAAGCATTTCTTTAGGGCTAGCCTTGGTTGCAGGTAGAAAGCGAGTACCAAGTCCCGCCACCGGAAAGACAGCTGTTTTGATAGGATAATCAGTCATAGCGGCGGATTATACCTGAAAACCGTGCATCTTGGAAATATGGGGCAAGGATGGCACCTAACCGGCCTCACCCCTTCCTTCTACGCTCTTGCTTTAACTTTAAGTCTATCTGGGTTCTGTTTAATAAGCCGCGCAACCGACTTGACGCTAATGCCACGCACAGACGCTAAATCATTAATTGACTTAAACGCTCCGTTCTTATCACGATAGGCAGTAATAGCTGCCGCTTTTTTGATACCAATACCTTTGAGTGT
>SDBT01019099.1_pt1 | contig 10748 bp, 11 predicted proteins | sample 2277101 | NCBI WGS metagenome assembly SDBT01 (sample SAMN10404973, study PRJNA504765) | marine sediment metagenome | isolation source: marine sediment core GS10_PC15, 103 cmbsf | place: Arctic Ocean: Southern Knipovich Ridge | collected 2010 | reverse complement strand
CTATCAGATCTTTATGTCGGGGTCTGCGTGGCCGACAATAGATAAGTCTTAGATGTGTAAAGAGTTACAGAAATTCGCGGCTCCTGTAAACCGACAACTCCGACATTCATTAAGGGATTCTCCTCCAGTCTCACAGCCTTCCTATGGAAAATGCAATACCTTTTTTATATCTCCTCGGAGTGCATGAGAATAAATGCTTTCAAAATCTTCAAGAATTCATCAAAAGGACTTACGTAAACTTGCTGCATGTGATCCTTGATGAGTTGGGCTATGTTCCGTTCAGCAAGGCTGGCTCTGAATTGTTATTTGAGGTGGTCAGCAGAGCCTATGAACGTCAGAGCTTGATTATTACGACAAACCTGCCGTTCGAGAGTTGGACTCTGTCATAATACCAAAATTTCCCTCGAATTATAACTTTCCGCTGTATAATATACGCTATGTCCTTGCTTGCTATAATCCATGCAAGCATTGTAACTGAAGACAGCGGATACTTCCATCTATGGGTTGAAACCCGTAGAATTACGAAGGAAGATTAAAAACATTTATGAGTGATTTACCAGAACCAATTGGTAGGCAGAGAGAAGTGTTATATTTACCTGCCGAAGGCCATACTGTTGTATTGGGCACTGCTGGAAGCGGTAAAACTACCCTTGCAATATTAAGAGCTGCATATTTAGCAGATCCAAGTTTGGTTCATTGTGGTCGAACATTATTGCTTACATTCAATAACGCTCTTGTGACCTACCTTAATCACCTAAAACCTAGAGGTCTAAGAAACGTACAAACTGAAACTTATCATCGGTTTGCTAGAGGTTATCTCAATTCGAAAGGTAAGATGTCATATAATTGTATCTGCGATCCAGACACCAAGGACACTCTTATAGCAAGAGCCGTCAAAAACATAGCCCAAAATTATAAGCAATCTCAGTTTTTTAAGCGACCTCTTAAATTCTTTGTTGATGAAATTCAATGGATATTGAGCAATGGCATTACATCTGAGGATGAATACAGAAATGTTGAACGTGTTGGACGAGTTGGCACGAACCTCGCTCGGAAATTGCGTGATGTTATGTATGAGATACTCAAAGAATACATAAGGCTGCGAGAAGATGAAAATAAGCTATATGACTGGGACGATGTCGCGTTACATACTCGATTAGAACTTGAAAGCGATAGCACACAGAGAATGTATAAACACATAGTAATTGATGAAGGGCAGGATTTTACACCTGAAATGTTGCGTTCTTTGGTTAATGCAATACTAGATGACGGAACATTAACATTTTTTGGTGATGTGGCTCAACAAATATACGGCCAAAGGATGTCGTGGCGAAGCGCAGGATTAACCGTCCCAAAGGTATGGGAGTTTAAGGAAAATTATCGTAATACTCGAGAGATTGCAAGACTAGGCATCGCTATAACGCAAATGCCATATTTCAATGGAATAGCGGACTTAGTAGAGCCTTCGACGCCACGGGCTCAGGGTGAACTTCCAGTGTTGGTCAAGTGCAGTGATCTTAACAAAGAGACAGAAGTTGCTGTAAGATATGCAAAGGCCAACAGTAAGAACCAAAGTGTCGCGGTCTTATTCAGGAATAGACGTCAAGAGAACGCGATAAAAAGAAGTTTACCTCAAAATGCAATACGTTTACATCGAGACATGTCCACTTGGCAGGCAGGGCCAGGCATAAGATATGGTACATACCATTCAGCGAAAGGCCTGGAGTTTGACATGGCAATTCTACCATTCTTGTCAAAAGACAATTTGCCAGACTCAGAAGATGTTGGTTCACTGGGACGTGATGATGCATTAACACATGATGGAAGGTTATTATATGTTGCTGTAACTCGTGCAAAAACACGTTTATTTATGTCTTATTCGGGGGAGTTGACAGAATTGCTGCCTATACAAAACGGTCTTTATAGAAAGGAGACGTTGTGAGTGATTATGACAAAATAAGGCAGGAGTCTTGCAGGCGTGACATAAGTAGATTGTGTCATTTTACTCCTTCCAGAAAACTTGGCCATATAATTTCTGGTCAAAAAGGTATCTTGGCTACGAGTCATTTAGAGGAATACGAGCGAGACATTTTTAATCCCACTGATATCCAGCGATATGATGGACACAAGGCTCATATATGTTGTTCTGTCGAATACCCCAACGGGTGGTACTTTGACAGAACCAGAGCGAGTGAGGTTCTCTTTAAAGATTGGGTAATATTGTTTATAAATCATAGTTACCTTTGGAAGCTAGGTGTTCTTTTCTGCCATCGCAATGCAGCCGCCAATTATGGGCGTTTTCTTAAAGAAGGATTCGAAGGTTTCATTGCTATGTATGAAAGTGAAATTACTGGAGCATATGATATGACAATTAAAAGATCATCTACCCATTTATCCTCATGCCCAACAGATAATCAAGCAGAAGTGTTAATTCCAGATTCTATAGAAATATCAGATATCATTGGAATCGCAGTCGAAAATGAGAGCCAAGCAGTTAAAGAGCTAAAGCGATTTGAATTGATGAATGTAAAATGTGATTTGCCAATTTATATCTGCCCTTATTTTTACGATAAGCGAAAATTAAGTCAGTTAATAAGTAATGGGAACAAACCCATTGAAACGGAATATAATGGAATATAATAATGAATAATATTGGAATACAAGATAAAGCAGTTGGGGCTATATTAGGAGCTGCATGTGGAGATGCTTTAGGGTGGCCAAATGAGCGAAGGGGATATTCTGGGCATTCGAATCAACAATACGATATCTCTGAATTTTTTCAATGGAAAAAAAGATCAGGAGGTCGCTACTATTCACACGAAGAACTGATTGGGGCAGGCGAATATAGTGACGATACTCAATTAATATTGTCGCTATGCCGAAGTCTAGTAAGTGAGTTGAATTGGTGCGATTATTGGACACAAGTTGAGCTTCCCTTTTGGAGCACATATGAAAGAGGTGGTGGTGGAGCAACGAAACGTGCTGCAGACGCCTGGATAAGTGGGAGTCCGCCCTGGAACACGACAAAATACATAAAGAGGTATTTCGATGCAGGCGGAAATGGTGTAGTTATGCGCATTGTTCCACATGTACTTTTCAATGCAAAAGCCAGTGAATACAATATTATTGCGGAAAACATCTTTTTAGATGGTATAACTACGCATGGTCACCCGAGAGCATTAGTTGGCGCATTAGCTTTTGGATATTCATTATGGAGTTCATTAAAGCGTGAGTCTCTACTTGAGTACGGTGAGGTTGTAGGTGATTTAATAAATAATATTAATGATTGGGCCTACATTCCCGAGTTGCCAAAAAAATATCACGACTGGTACAATACTGCAAACAAGGTACACAAAGATTATAAAACTGAATGGGATCGGGTAAGCCAAGAAATGAAATCGTTGTTATTGTCTTGTAACAAAGAATTGAATAAGGGGACTTTAGCTATCGATGAAGAAGCCCTTGATACATTAAATTGCTTCAATAGAAATGTTAGCGGCGCAGGAACGGTTTCGGCGGCTGGTGCCCTTTACATTGCATCCCGATATGCTCCCGATCCATTCCATGGTATAGTTAAGGCCGCCAACGCACGAGGAGCGGATACCGATACAATTGCATCAATGGCGGGAAGCCTCCTTGGGATTATTCATGGGGCATCATGGTTGTCTCCCCTTAAAAATAATGTGCAAGATAATAAATATTTGATCCAGATTGCAAAAGACATTGTTTCAAATAAATCGAAAACACAAAACTTATTCAATTTATCTCAATTGAATTCAAGTGCCCTTAAAAAATGGAACAGCCAGTTATTTTCATTAAATGACAATAGTAAAGTCGAAACACCAGATGGTAGAAATGGTGTTGTTACAATATTACCTGATCAGGTCGGAAAATCTGGTCGTTACAAAGTACAATTCCGAAATATTGAACTTATCGATGGCCAAAGCATATTCATAAAGAAAATATCAAAAGGGCAATATTCTTCAGCAGACCAAAAAGAGAAATCAAGCAAAAATTATCTCACCCTGGTGTCAATAGTTCACAGCGGGATTAAAATTCCTGTTAGTTCAATTGCTAAGTCACTACATTTTTATAAAAACATCTTGGGTTTTAGTATAAAGAAGCAATCGCAAGAAACAATAGTGTTTGATCAGGGCGTGATCCTTGTGACAGAAACTTACAAAAGAAATATCAATGCTAAATTTAAACCGTGCTCTTTGTTATTCATTGAAGTTGAAGATATTGAAAAAATGCATTCTTTGGTAAAGAATGAAGGCTTTAGAATTGTAACTCCAATAGGTCCTTGGGGGAAAACAATCCCAACAAGGTATTATTTCAGATGTTGTGATCCTGATGGCAATATTATAGAAGTCTTTAGCCCTCAGTAATTGTATTTTAGGTTGCAGCCAAAAAGATTTATCCCTTAGCTGCGAGTCTAAATCTTTAAGAATGCTTTTTGTGCAAAGCAGTGCCCCCAAAATGGCAAGTGGATCTTTCGGTTTCCCCTTGCCGCTCCTATGCAACCGTGTTCGTAGGTTCATAGCGGGGGAGCGTTTCATACCTACGACCTGATTAGTATGCTCTCTTTGTAAAATCTATTCGGATCAAAGGTCGCAGGTTCATCACGGGTAAAATTGAGAGGGTAAGGGGCACGGACAAAGAGTGCTTTGCCTCTCCTATGCAACCGTGGTCGTAGGTTCATAGCGGTGGCGCGTTTCGAACATACGACCTTGCTCTTAGGACACACAGATTTTGAGCCATCCGAAGCTTCTGTAAGTCATTTTGACAAAACGATTAAAGATTGTCAAATGGAGACTTATCAGATCAAGCGAAGAGCAGCCGAAGGTCAAACGAAGCCCGGACGTACATGTCTGGCACGCACTTTAGCACGCCTGATCGCCAAGGCTGGCAAGACCGGTCCAACTGTGGCCCCCTCCGACGTTGATCTCAGGGCTAAAACGATTACCATGCACCTTGCCAAAGTAACACGTCACCCACGAGCAATCATTCGCGTGGGCCCATGTTGGCTTCCGAACCTGAGGCTTTACCCACATCGCTCCCAACTGCTGTCACAATTCCAAGATTTTGAAGCGTCTGAATCAACTCTTCATCTGCTTCCTTTAAGCAAGCAATGCAGAGCATCTCTCTTGGTCGGGTGAAAGCCACATATCCAAGTCTGCATTTGTCCTGCTTGTCTGCCACACGAATAGAACGATTAGTCTCCAACCATTTCTTTAGCTCTGCAACGCCTTTTGCAACTACAAGTGCCGCATCTGCCTGTAGCCCTTTGGCCTTGCGTATCGATGCACATAACTCGGTCAACTGTGCCGCCCCCCCTCTGGAAAGTTCAGCATTAAGAAGACTCAAGCCATCTTCCAGTAGCGTGATGCGCGACTTGGATATGTTGTGACCGAATGCATTGGTGACAAGCACCTTGAGTTGCTCAATGCCATATTCACCTGCACAAAGCTCCTTGAGTAGTCGTATGCCAACAGCGCGCCATTGAAGCCGTCCCAGCTCAAACTCCTTACAGGCTTTCCGTTGACTGCGATCAAGCGCAACAGACAAGAGTTCAAGTGCATCTCCGAGTAGCGTATTGGTCTTTCGCCCAACGTTCGAGATTAGTGTCAACTGGAAGTGACCACGAACGGGATCGAAAGTCGCATTTTCTTCCGAGAGATACAACCGCGTATGTTGAGCTTCCTCGGTTTCGATATTTGCACTCAAAGCCTGATAACGCCGGACGATCTCCTCAAGAGACGTAGCGGGAATGAAAAGAACTCTGGGTTCGTTCCGATTAGGTTTGACCGGCTGTTGCTTCAGATCTTCGCGAAACTGATTCGCAAACGTGACGATCTCCCCATTTGATCGATGGTTCTCGTTGATTGTCCTCAGTTCCGCCTTTTTCTTCAATCGGAAGAATGGAATCTTGTCGTATGCCGGTGGCTTGTGACCTCGGTACGCGAAGCTCATCACATACTGTTCTGGATCGCCGACAAAATATAGAGTGGTCTTCCCAGCTTTGCGGAAATGCTCAAAGACCTCAAACATGCCAATGTCCGCATCTTGGAACTCATTCGAGCATAAGTCAATTCTTCGCCCAGGGTCGGCCTATATCTCTTACCTTGTGGACGGCCCAGGCACTTCCTTAGATTCCCATACAGGCCGTTGTACGATGCTTCTATGCTGTATCTAAGTGTCTTTAGTTTTCGCATAGGAAAGAACTGGTGCTTTCCACCGACTATCACATAAGCACGTTTTTTGCCGCTCAGATACTGTTGTCGCTGGACTTCAGAAAGCTCCCGCAGCGGTATGTTTGTGTCCTCTGCATACCCGTACCATTGCAAAATGTGCCTTCGCGTCCGCCTTATCAGGACGTGAAATAAGACATCCTTGAGTTGCTTTTGTCCGTGTTCCACCATTTTGAAGTATTCTTTCAGGTTGGGCGGATCAATAGGTAAGTCGGTTACATCTTCAGGGTGAAACAGCTTGATTTGATTATATACGTCCCAACAACTCTTGTTTCTCGGTGTGGCGGTTAGGAGACATACTTTTCGTCCGGTTGCGAGAAATGATTGAAGCACACCATATCTTTGGTTTGTGTGATGCCGGAAATTATGGCTTTCGTCTATCAACACAAAGTCACGGTCTCTATACCGAACATCTTCAAACATATCTGCGCCCCGCCCAGGCGCTTCAAGCAGCATACTCATGGGCAGAATATGAGCATTCAAACGATAAATCTCATTGTAGCCAGACCACATATCTTCAAGAGTCTTGGGACAGATTATCAAGGCCCTGGTCCGCTCTGTGCGTTCAAAGTGTTTTATGATAGCAGCACCGATGTAGCTCTTGCCCAAACCCACCACGTCGGCTACAAAGCAGCCGCTGTAGTCCCGAATCTCCTGTATCGCCTGCCTTACTGCGGTTTTTTGAAAATCTGCCAAGTCACTGGTTATCTCATCGTCCCAAAGTATCTCAGCGGCCTCCCCACCTTCGAGCCGGTCCTTCAACAGTGTATAGAGCGTTTTCATATAAATATCGTATGGCCGGACGAGATTAGCGGCCCACGATTGCTTAAGCTCATCCATTAGATGTGCTTGAAAGTCCTCAGATTCATCCCAGAGGTCTTCAAACCATTTGGTGAGTTTGCCGTGATTACCCTGGCCCTTTTTAACAGGACTGCCATTATCGTGAACGATAACATTTAGTTCGGTGTTGTTTTGTATCCCCGCTAAAGTCAGGTTCGATGAGCCGACAACTGCGATGCCTTCATCTCCTGGGTTTGGTGAAGAATAATCAAATATATACGCCTTGGCATGGAGTCTGCCTTTGGTATAGACCTTGACTTTGAGCCGTTTTTCCTCTATCATCTTGATAAGCGAAAATATCAAATCTTCGGCTTCATCGGTCTGATCCATTACCTCGACGGTTTCCTTGAGATTTTCGGCTGTTGTGAGGGCACGCTGTCTGCGTTCGACCTTCTTAGCGTATGCCAAGTCCTCCAGCTTGTTCTGCGCCATCTCCAGCCGCTTGTAGCCTTCGCTTATCTGCTCGATAGTCTCTCTGGTACTCGTATTTCCAATTAGAAGCCGCAGCTCTTTTATGGATTCCAAGTTTTTGCCGATTGCCTCAAAGCCGGACAAGAAGAAATACCCTACTGCAAATTTCGCACTTTCTGAAGCAGGTAGAATCTGCTTGATATGGTCAACAAGCTTCTCACTTCGATTATCAATTATGTCGTGTGTTGGCATTAGTGCTTATCTCCAGATAAGAGTCTTTTTTCACGTCCCATGATTAGCCCTGTCTTGCTCTATTCTTACAAGCATTAATAATCTTTTTCAAGCGAGGATAAAAAGGATGCTCTTTATTATAGTCTGCATTCAAGGGGGGCTTGTACCTTAAAATCGCTATTTCCTCAAGTTGAACAGGCCGATTGCTGACCCAGTAAAATACGTGAGCGTGCTTGGCCATCCAATTGTTCAGTCGTTTCTCGCCCTCGCCAAAGGTAAGGCGAGAACCAGTTTGCTTAAGCCTCAGACCCAATTTTCTGTTGAGCAGACAACCAAGTTTAAGTCGCAGAGTTGAGCCTTCAGCATTGCCCCTGAAATGGTCACGAACAATTCTTCTATGGAGGTCCGTCTCTGTGATTCCTATATAAAGCAATCTCCAACGATGAATGTGCACACAATTTCTGCGTGGCACTTTGGGCGGGCGCTTGTCGAAATACCATCCATAAATACCTGGCAACTTGGGCGGTGAGGATTCTTCCAAATCAGCCAAACTGATAAGAAATTCGGGGTTCTCGAAACGGTAAACTTCACGTTCTGCGGTCAACTTTGCAAATGATGGATACTTTCTTTCAAGCTCAATAAGTAAGCCTAAGGTTATTTTGGAAATCAGCTTCAAAAGCTTTTTGGTTTTTTTTTCATCTAATTCAAAACGTGGAAAAGCTTTAAGATCCAATTTTCTCAAAAGCTGTTGCTCGGTGCTTATTTTCCTTTTGAAAATCCTAAACATAGTAAAGACTCAGAATGACAAGTAACTACACTTTCAAACTTTCTGCCTTTTTCAAATGCGATTCGACCAAATCAACTTCTCATACAATTTACTAAAACCACAGCCCATGCAGCTAATGCGCTTACAGAAGCGGTTATAGCAGCCCAAATAGCAGCTTTACTCATTACAAGCATCGAGGCAGTCTGCAACGCTATATTTATATTCTGGACAATTTCACTCTCGGTTATAACATTTTGAGAGATTTCGTCAGGATCGCCTGTGGTTCTTCCCATTCTTAGAGTACTCGCTCCCACTTCTTGGGCAAGCTTTATAAGATCATCAGTCCTTTCACCAGTGTCTCTCTGTAATATTTTTGTAAGTTCTTTTCTTTTTTGTTTTATCTTTTTTAGGGTCATATCTCCGTCCGTAAATTTTTTCTTACAACTACTCATTGACTTAGACTTTCTGCCTTTTTCAAACCTGATTCAACCAAATCTATCATCCTTTTCCAGAATCTAACGAGGACTCGCTTTACTCATAGGGTGCATAGGTTGCATATCAATGAGACTACGTCAGACAGGCATCTCGGACTTTCAGAACACTGCACCCGAGCTCCGCGGCGGTAAGCCGTTTCCCAACATGAATACTACCTTTACCCCTCATTCTATACCTGTCTCCTCTGCAGCTACTTGGGTGTATCGCCACCGTACCGTCCTTCAAAAAGGTAACGTATACACGACGACCGTCACCTGAGAAAATCTCCGCGAAGGAAAAGATTTATCCTTGTGGATAAACGGTGAACTCCAAGGTAGGGAAGCTATGAGTAAGAGCTTTGATTATCTGGGGCCAGTATGTCTGTTTGGTATAGATATTGAAGGAGAACTCAGTGCAGATGCTGTTCGTTGGACTCCTCAAGGCCAAGAAGTTGGACTTAATTTCGTAAAAGATGGTATTTGGCACGGCTCCCGTTTTGATACTGTTATAATTTGGGAAAGGGTTCTCGCTGAACCGGATATAAAAACCCTTGCGGAGGACCCTTGGGTAATGTTTAGGTGGGGTTCTGAAGCCAAAGGGAGTTAATGGTGTTCTAAAAGAAAAGAACAGACATGGAGGGCATAATCATGGATGAGGATTCCCGAACCGTTCAGGCGGTTACACATCGCTTTGTAAGGGCGTGTGGAATTTGTGGTTTGGCCATTGTGGCATCTCTTGGATTAGCCGGTAGGGTTCGCGCAACATATCTTCATGTTGACTTTGCTCCTGCTTATGCTGAGCGCCATAATGCAGGGGATTATATTGATAGAGGTTGGTACTATCTTTTGGATGCAGGTCAATATTATTACCTTGATAGAGGACAGTATAATTTGCTCGGAGAATTGGGCTATCTGTTGGGACATCCTTGTTATCCGAAGCTGTTTGAAAGAGATTTTGACCAAGCGGTTGGATTTGTAAATAGAGTAAATACAGGTTGGTTTAGTATCAGTGGTGGGCAAGTTCCAATTAGTGAGTATGCCGTATTGAGTTACCATTTCAACGCGGGGGATTACATCGACAAGGGGCGATACCATTACTTGGATAAGGGACAATACTATTATCTGGATAGAGGGCAGTACAATTTGTTAGGGGGGTTAGGGTATCTGTTTGGACGACCTTACTATCAGAGACGATACGTATGGAGTCCCCATCAGTCCGTAAGTATAAGTGCTACTCCAGAACCTTCCACAATTGGGTATCTGGGACTTGGAGCTTTAGGAGTCTTAGGCTCTAAGAGATATAGGAAAGAAAGGAAAAGATAGAGAAGTATTATAAGGCCTGATTTCTTACAGTCCAATCGGAGAAGAACCACTTAACGCGCTTACCTGAGTGCTGGTCTTGAACACTGAGTTTCTGACCACAATTTTTACAGGAAAACTCAATCATAGCGGAGATTCCCAATTTAGTATAGTCACTCGCGCTGGTGAGCCTCTTTATTTCATTAGTATACCAAATCTAACCTGAAATTGCTATGGATTTACCAAAGACATACAGTTCGGGTTGCTGTCTGAAGAGATTAGCGGAGAGTACGTCGAGTGGTGTGGCGAGCTGGCACAGAGAGGTCCGACACACTTTTGGGAGCTTGTTCAGTTCTACGGCCGCGTGCGTTGGGTTCCGACGAACCATCCTGGCCTGAGCGAGCTTCCCGATTGGCTAGATGATCTGCGGGCTAAGCCGAAACATGCGGCCTGATAAGCGGCTGCGCCAGACGGTGG
>SDBT01019097.1_pt1 | contig 10749 bp, 9 predicted proteins | sample 2277101 | NCBI WGS metagenome assembly SDBT01 (sample SAMN10404973, study PRJNA504765) | marine sediment metagenome | isolation source: marine sediment core GS10_PC15, 103 cmbsf | place: Arctic Ocean: Southern Knipovich Ridge | collected 2010 | reverse complement strand
TGGGATTTCGCAGGGTAATCACGAATCTCAGCCAATGACACCCCCACATCTGGGGGTTAGCTCTATCAAATGCCCAGATGTGGCGTATAACAAGTGTTCGCCCTGCGAAATCCTAGAGACCCAGCGTTCTTTGAGTCATTGGAAGCACCAGCGAGGCCGGTAAGTAGGGGGCATTCTGCTATTAGATGGATGCGTTCTGTTGTTGGGCGGATACGCGAAGCGCGTGAGGCGCAGGCCAGGCGGGAAAAGGAGAGGGCAAGGGAGTGGGCTGAGGCTGCTCTTCTGAGGGCTGAAGAGGTTGCTAAGCTGAAACAAGCGTGGGATGAGAAACGGGTGCAGCGTGGCAACATACCACTTCAATTAGGGCAATGTCCTGAGTGCGGGAGCATAGATTCTTCTCGAAGCAAGGAGATAAGCGACCTTGGCTGTTTGATTATTTCGATTACATTCCCTGTGGGTTTACTGGTTTTTTTCTTTTTGCCCGATCTTCATCATTGCAGGGTATGTGGGGCTAAGTGGAAGAGCTAAGTACAGCGATCCGTAAACTCGCTCCAGGTATACCCGGCGCTTTTGAGGGTAAAACCTCGCAGAACACTCGGAGCGAATTAACGGAAGCCTGTACTTAGTAAACACGCGAAAAGTAGTGCGGCAACCGTCCCAGTTTAACTCGAGGCCACTGAGCGATCACGGCAGATGCCCAGGGAGGCAAGCTTATGTCACAGATAGCCATATCTGAGAAGATGTACGCCAGAGTGGAGGAGTTCAAGCAAGTAATCGAAGCCGTGATCGAAGAAGAGATTAGTTTCGACGGCTGTGTAGAATTGATTCTGGGCCAAGGTATTGACTCCATGTTGGCCGACCTACTCCGTTCCGTAGACCAGACCACCTTGCTTGGTTCGTTCCAACAACTCGGTTCACAATACCCTGCACAGGTCTATCGGTACGTTGCTGAAACACTAAGAAAGGGCACGGCTGTCCAAGAGCGGGAGAGCATGAGGCGACGACTGGGGTTACTTCTTCCCACCAGGGGAGCCACTGAAGCACAGTGAGACGAGGACCGTCAAGATAGACAAAAGCCCTCTGCTATATTCAAAAGTCACAACCGCCCCCCATGACAAACACACCTAGCGCCCTTCCCCCCGCACTTCAAGCCTTCGCCTCCCTCCTCGACGCCCAGCCCCCCGAAGTCCAAAGGGCTTTCCAGTTCCTGCTGGCCACCGCCAAAACCACTATGACGACCGCTTGACATTTCACCCAATCTGCGCTATAATGTATATACTTGATTCTCCCCAGGGGTGAATCGCTGAATCAACGTGCGGAACTACCATCCCGTCTATTTGGGAGAATCTCTTGAGATTTTCGTTCAAGAACAAGAAGCTGAAAGCTCTTTATACTGAAGAGAAGGGAGCGCACAAATACTCACCTGGTGTTGTTGATGCGTTTTGGGAGGTGATGTCTGTCATCTCCGCCGCGGTGGACGAGCGTGATCTCCGCAAGCTTAAGGGGTTGAGGTACGAGAAGCTGCGGGGCGACAGAAAAGGGCAACACTCGATTCGCCTGAACGATCAGTTTCGCTTGATCGTCGAGCGGGGGGAAGACGACCAGGGAAAGTACTTGCTGATTATTGGCATTGAGGATTACCACTGAAGAACCGCTGTAGCAAGAAAGGGGGAGGCAGCGATGAGTAGGAACCTTAGACCGGCCCGAGTTGCACCGCCAGGCCGCATCATCAGGCGCGAGTTGGATACCCGGGGCTGGACCCAAAAGGACTTGGCAGAGATCATGGGACGTCCCGCCCAAGCGATCAACGAGATTGTCCGGGGACTCAAGCAGATCACGCCTGAGACCGCTTTGCAACTGGCGGCTGCTTTTGGCACCTCGCCAGAGTTATGGATCAATCTGGAAGCCAACTACCGGCTCTACCAGGCCCGCAAAGAGTATGATAAAGCCGAGATCGCTCGGAGAAGTCACCTCTACAGCTTGGCTCCTGTTTCTGAATTGGTCAAGCGCGGCTGGATCAGGGATACGGACTCGGTCGAGGAGTTGGAACGGGACATCTGTGCCTTTTTGAAAATCGACTCTCCGGATCAACAGCCCAGTCTGGCTACCAGTTTCCGCCACACTCAAGCACGGGAGCCGGAATTCAAAGCGCAGGTCGCCTGGGTCAGGCGGGTGGAGCAGCTGGCCAGTGCACAGAGGGTGGGAGAGTTCGACCGGGTTCAGGTGCAGGACGCGCTCCCTGACCTACTGGCCTGTGCAGCGGAGGCTGAACATGTGACTCAGGTGCCCGCACTGCTGCAGAGCCTGGGAATCCACTTTGTGGTTGTGCCGCATTTGCTCCATACATACCTGGATGGGGCCGCCTTCATCCTTGAAGGCCACCCTGTAACTGCCCTCACGTTGCGCCATAACAGGATTGACAGTTTCTGGTTCACTTTGCTGCATGAACTGGCGCACATCGTCGCTGGGCATGAGGGTCTTTACCTGGATAACCTTGATGAGCGTAATGGGAGCGATGTGGAGGACGAGGCGAACCAACTGGCGCAGGACTGGCTCATTGAGCCCGAGGCTTTTGCTGAGTTTGCGGCTGCTGCCCGGCCACGGTTTTCGAGGGCCAAGATTATCGCTTTCGCGCAGAGCCAGAAGCGGCACCCCGGCATCGTCCTGGGACGGTTGCACTATGAAGGGTTGGCGCCCTACAAGAACCTGCGTACCCTGCTGGTCAAAGTAAAGCCCTGTCTCGCGGCCTGGATTGATACCCCCGGTCCTGTCTGAGAGCATTTGAAGTCAATAAGAGAAGCCCCTCGGCTTTCGAGGAGCCAGGGGCAAGGCCAGCCGGTGCAGACGGCCTGACAAGGGATAGCATAGCACGGAAGCCCGTCTGTCGCAAGGCAGGCGGGCTTTTCTGTTAGTGCAGGGGGTTCTGCCAGTAGGAAGCAATTGACAAGGTGGGCTAACGAATGAGAAAACCTCTATTACTGTTGGCTGTGATCATGCTGCTGGGGGCTTGTGCGTCCTCTACTCCAGAGGCAACGCCAATACCTGCGTCCACTAACACGCCAAAGCCCCTTGCTGCGCCAACACCATCAGCGCAGACGGAAACAATTTTCATAGAGCCTATCAGGAAGCAAATCTATAGTGAACTAGCGGACGTCCAGGACAAGGGCATTGGGGACGAGGAAGCCTATAACGAGATAGCGAAACAGTGGGGCATCACGATGAGTGACCTTAGAGCAATCGCATTAGAGGGCATCGAGAAGGGATGGCTGCCGACGCCTAACAGGAAGCCGCCAACGGCAACACCTATGCCGCCTGCCCTGATCCCGCCGTCACCGACAGCAGTCCCTGACTGGGTTGCCGAAATCGCCTATACCCTGTTAATATCCACATTCTCCCAGCAATACAGCGAAACATTCTCCCAACTTGGCCCGCTTTTGATTGAGGCAGGCAGCAATCCGCTATTGCTACTCGACGCCGACTGGAAAATAAGTGTGGCGGCCCACCTAGAGGCCTTGCAATTGACCGGGTGGGCGGTCCAAAACATGGACGTGCCTGACAGGTTCCAGGACATTCATCGTGATTTCACCCAGGCAATCGAGCACTTCGACATCTTTGGGCAATTGCTGGCCGAAGGCATAGACGAAGTGGATATGGATAAATTGGATCGGGCCACCACCGAGATACTGGCAGGCACCGCCCTCATAGATGCCGCCGCCGCAAAAATTAACGCCCTGCAGCCATGACCCCACCGATTCCCGCCCTGGGGGCTTCTGGTAGAACCGTTTTCGTGCGCCACCTAAGCGCCCACGAACGGGGAATGAATACGTCAACCAAGCAAAGCAAAACTAGAGGCGCTGCAATAGAGACGACGTAAAGCGGGCTGTTTTGTTTTGGAGGTAGGAGCGATGCAACAGAAAGGCATCTTTGGTTTAGGGAGAGGGGCGAAGCTAAGCGAAATCACCGAGGTAGAGGTTCCTCTTTGCGGATCAAAAGAAGATTGGTGGCGCTACATCATGCGCTACTGCAAAGACTTCCGCAACTGGCCTGACACGATTGCCCTGGGTGGTGACCTTGGCAGGACTGAATATGGTTGGAGTCTCTGCATCGTAGAAAGGCGATCTGCGACAGATGAAGAGCTGCACGCTCTTGGAATCCCTGACAGTGCCGAGAATGTGACAACAGATGGCGCAGTCGTTGGATCAATTGAGCTAGTGCAAGTTACCTCAGAACGCGCGAACTTGATCTGCAAGTCGGTGAGAGCTGATTGTCAGCAGTTCATATGTGCGTTAGTACAAAAAATAGAAACGCAAAAACTCAATGCTGGCGGTGTACTTCGCAGAGTGCCAATGGCCAGCGACGACCAAGCCGAGCCGCAGGCGGACAGTGGCGCGGTAGCTGAGCAACTAACGCCTGCGGAGGACGAGGATTCTTCTTTGATCAAGATCCTATTCCTGGCTGCCAATCCTGCAGACAGAGACCATCTCAGGTTGGACGCAGAGATGCGAGATATCTACCTAGCACTACAACAGACTGCTTTTCGAGATCGTTTTGACATCACAGGGCATGGGGCTGTTCGAGTGGCTGACCTACAGGGCTATCTCCTTCATCACAAGCCTGACATTGTGCATTTCAGCGGTCATGGGGACCAAGCAAGTGAGATTGTCCTAGAGGATAGCTCTGGAAAAAGCCAGCCTGTCCCGGTTCGTGCCTTAAGCAGATTGTTCTTTGTCCTCAAAGACAATATTCGCTGTGTGGTGCTCAATGCCTGTTACTCGGAGCAACAAGCTAAAGCAATTGCAGAACACATAGATTGTGTTATTGGAATGTCCAAGGTAATTGGAGATACAGCTGCCAGCAGCTTTGCTATGGCATTCTATCAAGCACTGGGCTATGGCAGGAGTGTGAAAACCGCATTTGACTTAGGTTGTGCACAGATTGATCTAGAGAATTTGGGTGAACAAGATACACCTAAGCTTTTAGCTTTGAACAACGATCCTGAGACTGTTGTGTTTGTACACAGCAGCTCAAAATAGCCAAGCCGCTCAACAAGCCGCTGGGGTGTCCTACAAAGCTGTCGTCTACTGACAAAAGCAAGATGAAAAACACAAAATGATCTCCACCCCGAACTCCAACCCTCCGCCTCCCTCCTCGACGCCCCAACCTCCCGAAGTCCAACCCGGCCAGCCACTCCTCGTTCGCGCGTTCAGCCACGCGTCAGCTTTTCCCCTTGCAACCTGCCCCACACAACAAGGTTCATCAAGTGGTCTTTAGATATTCACGGACGAGCAGCGCGGCGGTGGCTCCCTCGCCGGCGGCCGAAGCGACCTGTTTGGTGCTGCCAGCCCGCACATCACCGGCGGCAAAGATACCGGGTACGCTGGTTTCCAGGAAATGGGGTTCTCGCTTCTCGTACCCTGCCGGCCGGTCGCCGCTTGCAGTGAGCCGAGTCGAACTGTCGTGCACCAGGTCGTGCCCGGTGACGATGAAACCCCAACGGTTGGTCCGCACGCCGCTTTCGGCCAGGAAGTCAGTGTTGGGGATCTGACCGATGAACACAAAGACGCCGGCCGGGTGGATCTCTTCCGTCTCACCGGTCTGTCTGTTCCTGATGGTCACCGACTTGAGCTTGCCCCCTGCCCCATGGAATTCGATAGCTTCGGTGTGGAAGTGGACGTCTATCTTCGGGTGAGCCAATGCCTTCTCCTGAAGGATCTGGCTGGCTTTTAGTCGGTCCCCGCGTGCCAGCAGTGTCACCCGCTCCACGAACTTGGTCAGAAACAGGCTCTCTTCGGTGGCGCTGTTGCCGCCACCGATGACGGCCACGGGCAGCCCCCTGTAAAAGGGGCCATCGCAGGTGGCGCAGAAGTGGACCCCGGCGCCGATGTAGCTGTCCTCGCCGGGGACGCCCAGCCGCCGGTAGCGGCTGCCGGTGGTCAGCAGCAAGGCCAGGGCGCTGTATTCGCTGCCGTCGGCGGTGTCTACGCAGTGATAGTTGTCGTGGCTGTGCACCCGTACCACGTCCTGAGCCTGCAGCATCTCTACCCCAAACCTGGCTGCCTGGCGACGCAGTTGGTCAGAAAACGCGCCCCCCTCGATCCCTTCGGCGAAACCGGGCACATTGTCCAGCCATTGGGTAGCAGCCGCCTGGCCGCCCAGCGCAGCGCGCTCGATGATCAGCGAGTCAATCCCCTCGCGGGCAGTATAGAGCGCGGCGGTCAGCCCGGCCGGCCCGCCACCGACGATGATGAGATCGTAGTAGCTGCGCTCGGCGGTGGTCTTGAGCCCCAGCTTGGCTGCCAGCTCCGCGTTGGATGGCTCGACCAGAATGGAACCGTCGCCGAACTCGATGGTGGGGATGATGCGCTTGCCATTGTTCTTCTGGATGACGTATTGCTCGCCGGCCGGATCCTGTTCGATGTCCACCCAGTTGTAAGGAATCTGGTGCTCGCCGAGGAACTGCTTGCTACGACGACAATCGGGACACCAATGGGCACCGTAAACGGTGATTTCGGGTTGCTTCATGATTTGACCTCCTGATTCATATTGCGTATTGCGTGTTGCGTGCTAGGTTCGACGTTTGACGCTTGACGTGTGACGAGCAAGTCACCCAGCTCACTCTCCAACGCCTGAGCCGTGGTGAAGTGAATCGCGTGCAGACCCAGCGACCGGGCGGTCTCCACGTGGCCGGGATAATCGTCAATGAAGACCGCCTCATCTGTCAGCCACAGTAGACGACCGTCGGTCGGCCTGACGATTTGCGACGGCAGGGTGTCCGGCTGGTACGGCCCGGCCAGCACCTGCCGCAGCCGTTCAGCCTTGCCAGCGCCGGAGACGATAAAGGTCACCTGGGCGGCGGCGTTGATGGCAACGGGCGTGAGCGTGACACGCCAGGCGCGCAGCTTATCCACGTAGTGCGCCACCACCCAGCGCGTCTGCTCGTGCAGCGCCGCCGTGCCGGGGAAGAGAGAAGCAGTGTGCCCATCCTCGCCCATCCCCAACAGGATCAGGTCAAAACGAGGGGTTGGTCCTTCGGGATGCCGGGCGAAGAACGAGCGCAGCGTGCGTTCGTAGTTGGCCGCGGCCTGCTCTGGATTGATCTCGCCTCGGATGCGATGGACGTTGCCTGCTGGTAGGGGCACGTGGTCGAGCAGGGCTTCGCGGGCCAGGCGATAGTTGCTGTCGAGGTGATCGGGCAGGACGCAGCGTTCGTCGCCCCAGAAAACGTGGACGCGCGACCAATCCACTTGAGCGGCAAGCTCGTCGCTCGCCAGCAGGGCGTAGGTGGCGCGCGGCGTTGACCCGCCCGACAGAGCCACGGCGAATTGTCCACGGGCGGCTATGGCCTCCGCCGCCAGGGCGACGAAATGCTCCGCTGCTGCGTGCGCCAGGCGGTCGGCATCGGGGTAGACAAGATGCGACGCACTTTCCTTGCTACGTTCCTGTTTACTCTGACTCACAGCGTCCGCCTTATCGCTAGAAGTGCGTTGGTAACCGTTCAGGGGGTCTGAAAATCCTTACCACAAAGCCACAAAGACACTAAGGAGACAAAGAAAAAGCGCCTTCAAAAATAACTTTTCACCTCCCAATCTTTGTGCCTTCGTGTCTTGGTGGTAAGAAAAAACTCCACCTGAACGCTTACGTGCGTTGCACCTTAGCCGTCTTCGTGCCCGGTGCAACCCCGACGCCAGACGCGGCCCTCACGGGCCAGAAAATGGTCTGCCTCGGTCGGCCCCCAACTGCCCGGCTGGTAGGTGGTCAGAGCCGGCGCGTCCGGCGACTCCTCCCAACCCTGTATGATGGGATCCATCAACTGCCAGGCCCACTCGATCTCGTCGCTGCGGGCAAAGAGCGAAGCGTCGCCTTGCAGCGTGTCCAGCAGCAGCCGCTCGTAGGCATCAGGCAGTCTCTCTATGCCAAAGGAGGAGCGATAGTGGAACGCCATGTCCACCAAACGCATCTCCTGAGCCGACCCAGGCACCTTGGCCTGGAATTTGAAGTGGATACCCTCGTCGGGCTGGATGCCCAGCGAGAGGATGTTGGGCCTGAACTCGTGGCCCGGCGGCAGGTCGAACATCACGTGTGGCGGACGTTTGAATTCGATGACGACTTCGGTGACCTTTTCCTCTAGCGCCTTGCCGGAGCGCAGATAGAAAGGCACACCCTGCCAGCGCCAGTTGTCCACGAACAATCTGAGCGCGGCGTAGGTGGGCGTCTGCGAATCAGCCGCGACGTCATGTGATGAAGCGGCCGCGACGCCATGTGATGAAGCGGCCGCGACGCCATGTGATGAAGCGGCCGCGACGCCATGTGATGAAGCGGCCGCGACGCCAGGTGATGAAGCGGCCGCGACGCCAGGTGATGAAGCGGCCGCGACGCCATGTGATGAAGCGGCCGCGACGCCATGTGATGAAGCGGCCGCGACGCCATGTGATGAAGCGGCCGCGACGCCAGGCATCTGACGATAGCCCTGGTACTGAGCGCGAACCGTGTCGCTCAAGGCAATGGGCCGTGTGGCGCTCAATACTTTGACCTTCTCGTCGCGCAGCGCCTTATCGCTAAAGGCTGCTGGCGGCTCCATAGCTATCAGGGTGAGCAATTGCAGCACGTGGTTCTGGAACATATCGCGCAGCACGCCAGCCTGATCGTAGTAGCCAGCACGGTGGCCCACGTCCACGCTTTCGGTCACGGTGATCTGCACGTTGTCCACGTAGTTGCGATTCCACACCGGCTCGAAGATGGTGTTGGCAAAGCGAAAGGTCAGGATGTTCTGCACCGTGTCTTTGCCCAGATAGTGGTCAATGCGATAGACCTGGCTTTCGTCAAACACCGCGTGCACCTGCTGGTTGAGCTGGCGCGCGCTCTGCAAATCGTGCCCGAAAGGCTTCTCGATGATAATGCGCGTCCAGCCGTGATCGCTGCGGTTCAAGCCGGCCCGACCCAACTGCTCGACGATCACTGGATAAAGCAGCGGCGGGGTAGCCAGGTAAAAGAGCGTGTTCCCCCCGACGTCCAACTGTACCAACCGCTCCGCCAGGCGGCGATAAGTCTCCGGGTCATCGTAGCTCCCCGCCAGGTAAGAATGGCGCTCCGCGAAACGGTCCCAAAGCTCGCAGATGCCCGGTGTGAGCTTAATCCGGGCATATTCGTCCACACCCCCGTAGAGTCGGTCGCGGAAGGCCTGGTCGGAGAGGGGGGTGCGGGCCACGCCGATGATCCGGGTGGCCGGGGCCAGGAGTCCCCCGCAGGCCAGGGTGTGCAGGGCCGGCACCAGCTTCCGCCGAGTGAGATCACCGGAAGCACCGAAGATGACGATGGCGGCAGGCTCCGTATTTGGATTCATGATTTGCTCCTTAACGTGTTGCGTGTCTACGGCATGGGTAACCGTTCAGTCCAGTGTCATTGCGAGCGGTTTTTGCGAAGCAATCCCCATCGTCGTTGGGAACAATCGTTGCGAAGCGATCTCCGAATCGGCGAGTTGGGGATTGCGCCGTTTCCACTTCCAAGTTCGGCACAAAAAACCGTGCCTCGCAATGACACCTGAACGCTTACTGGCATGAGAGGGTTATCGAGCAAGGTTGGATTCCTCAACCACGCGTAGTGCCTCTCTTATCATCTGATTGGTGTAGCCCCATTCGTTATCGTACCAACTCATGACCTTAACCAGGTCCCCGTCTACCACTCGGGTCATACCCAGGTCAATAATGGCGGCACGAGGATCCTTGATGATGTCCGAGGAAACGATCGGATCATCTGTCACTCCCACGACACCTTTGTATCTTTCAGTTTCTGCCTCTTCCCCGAATATCCTGTTCACTTCCTCGACAGTGGTCCTTCTCGCTGTAAGAAAAACGATGTCGGAGAGTGAGCCTATCGGAACTGGGCCGCGCACCGCAACCCCATCAAACTTGCCTTCGTATTGTGGAAGCGCTTTGGTGGTCGCTGCCGCAGCACCGGTTGATGTGGGCACAAAGTTGGCAGCACCCGCCCTCCCTCTGCTGAAGCGTTTGTGTGGCCCATCCACTATTGCCTGGGTTGAAGTGTAGGCGTGGATAGTCGTCATTATCGCCTTCTCAATCCCTATCCTTCTGCCCATGATCTCAACGACAGGAGCGATTGAATTCGTGGTGCAGCTTGCGCAGGATATCATCCGAACCGACTCGTCTTCGGGCTTGTTGACACCGTGGATCACCGTGCCTATTCCTTCGCTCTTCGCCGGAGCAGACAGGACAACGAGCTTCGCGCCAGCCTGAAGATGCTTTTCCAGACCTTCCTTTTGGGTGAAGACTCCGGTACATTCAAACACAATGTCTACCCCCAAATCGCCCCAGGGTAGTTGGGCAGGATCCCTTTGATTGAAGACTCTATACTTCTTGCCCTCCACGATCAGGCTATCGCCGTCGGTCTCTACCTTCTTGTCATACCTGCCATAAACTGTATCGTACTTTAGCAGGTAGACGAGATTATCCACTGGAACCAGGTCATTAACTGCGACCAGTTCCAATGCTGGGGTTTCGAGTATGATCTTGAAAGCCGCCCTTCCAATTCTTCCCAGTCCGTTAATCGCTACCTTTGCCATGATTGACCTCCTCCTTCTTGTTGAGGTGTATTTCACTTTGGGGGCCAACCGCGAGTTAGCCCAGTCTGTCTTTGCGAGGAGCGTTTTTTGCGACGAAGCAATCCCCTTCTTACCCAGTCCGGAGGAGATTGCTTCGCACAAACCGCTCGCAATGACATTTGCCCCAAGACTGA
>SDBT01019096.1_pt1 | contig 10749 bp, 12 predicted proteins | sample 2277101 | NCBI WGS metagenome assembly SDBT01 (sample SAMN10404973, study PRJNA504765) | marine sediment metagenome | isolation source: marine sediment core GS10_PC15, 103 cmbsf | place: Arctic Ocean: Southern Knipovich Ridge | collected 2010 | reverse complement strand
CGTTGTCTAGAGGAACCCTGAGTGGATTGAGGGCGTGGGCCACGAGCGCGGGAACGCCGGGCTGCCCGTGGTGACGATGCCCTTTGGGGCCAACACTGACGAAGGCGCTCTGGATATGCAGCGGGCCACGGAGCTGGTCCAGAACATCCGCACTGACGGCTTTGCAGGCGTGGTGCTGCCTCCGGGCATCGGGCCAGAGGAGCACCAGCGGTGGACGCTGGAGCTGATGTCGGCTAGCTCGACCTCCGGTGCGGCCGGAGGACTCGACACGTCCATTCGCCGGTATGCCTCTGAGATGACGACTTCCATTCTGGCTCACTTCATCAACCTTGGGATGCAGTCCCGAGGCGCGTACGCCCTGTCTCGAGACCAGCGTGACCTGTGGCACCTCGCTATGGACGGGCTGAAGGAGGCGTGGGCAGAGATCATCAACGCCCAGATAGTGGAGCCGTTGTTCCGGATCTGGAACCGTGCTGCGTTTCCAGACAAGACCCGTTGGCCGAAGATCGTGCCGTCTCAGATCTCCCAGCATGATCTCGAGAAGGTGCAGAGCTTCATCGTGGCTATGATTGGGTCTAACCAGATGGTCACCGACGGTGAGGATCGTAACCGAATTCGGGAGATGTTGGGGTGGCCCAAGGAGAGCAGGGAGGTGTCCGAGCGCGCTGAGCATGAGCAGGAGATGAAGGATGAGATGGAGGAGACGAAGCTTGAGCACGCTAAGAATCCCCCTCAACCGGGTCTTCCTGGCTTTGGCGGAGGCCCGCCCAAGCCCGCATCGGGCAAGGACAAGAAACAGAAGAATGAGCTGAGAGCTGCGGCTGAGTCCCTTATTGGCAAAGATATCGTAGAGTGGGACTCTGAGGACTGGATGGTTTGGGTGGAGAGCGCAGAGACGGAGGCTGCGACATGAGCACTGCTGGAATCTACATCGCTTACATCGACGGCATGCTAGGTGAGGTCTTGGCGGCGACCGGTGATCTCGACACGGACGCGATGGAAGGTCACCTGATCGACGACACGGACTACACGGCTAACTTCGGCGCGGACGATTTCCTCGACGACGCAGCGGCGGCGGCCCGTGTGTCGACGATTGACCTCGCCGTCGCGACGATCACGGCTGGCGTTATCGATGCAGCGGACACTACGTTCACTGCGGTCAGCGGAGACGGCATCGATTCGGTGCTGCTCAACGTCAACAACGGTGGCGCGGAGACGGCGGATCCGCTGCTGATCTTGCTCGACAACGGTGGAGCCACCACGCCGAACGGCAACGACATCATTTGCCAGTGGGATTCTGGCGCCAACAAGATCTTCAAGATTGGCTAGGAGAGCACGATGGGAATGCTAACGGAGCATGAGTTGCGAGACATCCCGGTCATCACTGGGGCGTCCGGGCAGCACGTCCAGTCTCGCGCGGGCTACGTGGAGCCGCCGGTGGTCTCGTTCAAGCGTCTCCAAGAGATGTTGTTGTCGGGCGATGGCGTGGAGATCGACCACGCCTCATCGTACCTACAGGGAGCCATGCATGAGAACGCGATGCTTCGTGGGGCGTTCTGTGTGGACGGGTGCATGAAGCGCCATGACCGCATCACCGTGAAGATGCAGTTCGGGAGCAGGGAGGATCGGGGGTTCGCTCGGGAGCGCCCATTCCCGTTCCGCATGACCATCCAGCAGCTGAGGTCCGGGGGCACTTGTATCTGCGGTGGGCGATTGGTTCTCGAGTTCGAACGTGGAGCTGAGGGTGGTCGAACGGAGACTACCCCGGTCGAAAGGATCGCATCATGACACTGAGCAGAGCAGAGGCGCAGGCGCAGACTCGGCCTATCCGTGAGAGTATCCTGAAGGTCGCCAACTACATGCAGGTTGTCCACGGCGTCCGGCCGGAGAACCGCAAGCGTACGAATCCAGCTGACATGGACGAAGTGACGCTGAAGCGTTGGTCGGTCACGTACGGGCTGGAGCTGCGGGGCGAGGACGGCGAGCTCTTCACTACCGACGAGCTCATCACCAACGCGGAGGAGCGTCAGGAGAACCCGCCGGGTCTTCCTGATGACGCTGCGCCCCTTGACGCGGTGCAGGCGGCGTACGACAAGCTGAAGGATAAGCGTCAGGCCATCCTGGACGATCTCGCCGAGGATGCTGACGACGTGGTCACGGGTCCAGCGCAGACTGTGGTGCCCAAATCGATGTCCGTAGAGACGTTGACAGGCATGACGACAGCTATCGAGGCTTAGCGGTTGTACGAGATCGGCCGGTTCGCTGTTATCGGGGAAGTTGAGGCGGAGCCTGACGCTTTGCTTCCGATTCGTTTGTTGCCCGTCGGCACGAAGGCGAAGGGCTGGGGCTGGGAGCCCGACACCCGCGCGGCGCTCGACTGGCTCGCGGAGCGCGTCCAGCCCGGCATGACCGTCGCGGACATCGGCACCGGCACGGGCATCCTCGCCATCGCAGCGGCGCGCCTCGGCGGGGTCGTCACGGCCTACGAGACGTTGCGATTGCCGCGCTCAATCGCGGCTGACAACTTCGCGCTCAACGAGATCGATGTGGAGCTGCTGGGGGAGTACGACGGGCGACGAGGCTTTGACCTCGCGGTCGCGAATCTCGGGGATGCCCCGTACGGGAGGATGGGTGTGAACAACGCCAGCCGCACGGTCTGGATGACACCCTGATGGGTAAGCCGGGCAAGATCAACTCTCAGCGCTGGTCGCCCAAGACGATCTGCGGCTGTGTCTTCTTCCAGATCGAGGCCGAGGACGACGAGGTGGTGGTCAGTGACGTGACGACCAAGAACGTGCGTCCCTTCGCCGTCCACGCGGTCTGCGACGAGCATACCTTCGGCTTCGAGCCGGGGACGCACGGCAGGGCGATCTCTGGCGACGTGGTGGACCCGTACGCCTACATCGGTTGGCTCTGGCACGTCGGAGCCTACCGGGTGCTGCGTGAGCGGCGCGTGGAGTTCCGCCGTGCCGAGGACACGTTGACCGGAGTGCCCCTCGCGCTGCGCCTCTTTAACCTCCAAAAAGCCACGACGCAATTCCGCAGCACGATGCTCGAAGATCTTCCTGAGAAGCGCCTGTGGGGTGGCGTGGACGCCGCAGCGTTGCGGCAGACGCTGGATGCTGCGGTGCAGGGGATGGTCGGTGACCAGGCGGCTCCCGAGTGGCCGTACAGCGTACCCGCTGATCCGCAGGCGCCTGCGGCGAAGGCTGAGCCGGCGGCGGGCTACGAGGCGGCGTTCACGAGCCTGCATAGCACCGTGCACAACGAGGACCGCCGCCGCAGTACGGTGATCCAGATCATCGCCGTCACGCTCGGCATCACGGCGCCAGATGACGAGTCGCTGGACAAGGCCATCCGAGAGATCGCGACCTTCGCGTTCACGCTCGACCGCCTCCCCGGCACTGATGAGCGGGTGCTGGAGGTCACAATCGCGGGCATGACGAAGCCTCAGCGCAACTCGGTAGTCGGCGCGGCCGACGTGCAGTTCGGCGTGGGCGCGGTGTTGGTGCTCTAGTGGCAAAGTGGCCGCTGGTCGGCTACGACGGGGTAACGCGCACCAACGGTCCTGACGGCTTCCACGCCTTCGGCGGCACCTTCTTCTCAGACGACACTGAGGAACAGTGCGAGCAGGAGCTTCGCGACACCTACACCGCGAGCAACCTCCGCGTCTTCATCTCAGCGTTTGTTGGGGGCGCTGGCGCTGATGACGTGATCATGGTGTTCCGTGTGAATGGCGGCGACGGCAACGGGACCGTCACGGTCAACGGCACGGGGGAGTTTGAGGACACGAGCAACACCGACTCGCTCGTCTCAGGCGACCTGATCTGCATGGAATCGGAGGACGCCGCTCAGGGCCACGACGACTCGTGGACTACCCAGACATTCCAAGTGACACTCGACGCCAGCTCTGACGTGCCGCCGATCATGGGAGCAGTGGGCTGGTCCGCAGATAATACCTTTGCATCACTGCAAGGTGGCGGTAATGAGTCGCTGACGGAAACCGACGTCGAGTATACGATGCGCGCTACTCGGGTGCTTACGGACCTACGTATATTCGCGACGTCATGGACCTCGGGCAGTGACACAGTTATTACGATGCGGAAGGACCAATCCGATACCAGCTTGACGGTGACGATCACCGGGACGGGTGAATTCCTCGATACCTCTAACAGCGCGTCCTATGTTGCTGGTGATGAAGCTAACTACGGAGCCAGTAACGTTACGGACTTCTCGCAAATCTCGGTCCGTTCGGTTGAGGCCGACACGTCCTCTGGCGTGCAGATGTGGGTGGGCACAAGCATGGGGGCCGTTGTTTCGTATATGACGCCCTCGGGGATTGTGGCGCACGGCTCGTCATTTGAGTCACGTGTTGAGGTCGAGGCCGAAGACGCTGCTACAGTCCAAAATCTGTTCGTCAACTGCATTACCAACAACGCAACCCGCATTATTCGCCTCCGCAAGAACGCAGCAGACGGGAACGCCTCAGTAAGCGTGACGGGCACTGGCATCTTTGAGGACACGTCGAATATCGATTCCCTCGTGGCCGAGGACGACGTATCGATCCAGCAGGAATCCGGAGGCGCTGGGCTCAATACCTACCTCGTTGCGGTGGAGTGGGAGACGGCTGTCGTCTCCGATCAGACAATTGACTTCGTGGGCCTTGGCCTCGCTGTCCCCACCTCGTTTGGCGTTCCGACGCTCGCGCCCACACAAGACATCGACCTCAGCGCACTAGGGCTCGCGGTGCCTGTCGCATTCGGCGTACCGGCCCCCGTGTTGCACATCGATCTCAACACCCTTGGTTTCAATGTGCTGGTGACGTTCGGTGTGTCGAAGCCCCAGCTCGTGGTGCCTCCGCCCGGCTTCAACGCGCCTGCCGCGTTTGGCGTGCCGACAGTGGTGCCGACGATCGACTACGCGGCGCTCGGGCTAGCCGTCGCAGCAGCCTTCGGCATCCCCACGCTGCTCCGCGTGGAAGAGTTTACACCGCCGGGCTTCAATGCGCCATTCGGCCCCGGCATACCGGGCCTCGCTTCCGCTCTCACAACGATTGGTTTCAACGCCCCGGTGTTGTTTGGGGTGCCATCGCCGCAGCTCGTGGTCCTCCCGCCGGGCTTCAATGCTGCAGTGGTCTTTGGCATTCCATTGCTAGTACTTACGCAAGACATTGCCCCGGCCGGGTTCAACGCTTTGGCGGGCTTTGGTGTACCGGACTTGCTGCTTCACATCGATCTTAATACGCTAGGCTTCAATGCCCCGTTTGGTCCGGGCATCCCGGTGCTGGCTTTGACTCAGACCATCGATTACACGGCTCTCGGGCTTGCGGTACCTGTCACGTTTGGCGTGCCGGATCTCGTGCTCGTGATTGATCTCACGTCGCTAGGTTTTAATGCCGCCTTCGGGCCAGGCATCCCCACGCTTCAAATTGCAGCTGGTCCGCAGACTATTGTGTTTGATGGGTTCGGGCTCAACGTCCCCTTTGGACCGGGCATCCCCATACTGGCTCCGACTCAAGATGTGACGCCCTCCGGGCTCGCAGTTCCCTTCGGGCCGGGCATCCCTGACCTTGTACTAGCAATAGTGCTTGACTCGTTGGGGCTGTCAGTCCCCTTCGGACCCGGCGTGCCCAACCCAGCGTTGGCGGTTACCCCTCCCGGCCTTGCCGTCCCGGCTGCGTTTGGCATTCCAGATCCTGTGTCAGTCGTCACCCCTCCCGGCTTCAGCGTCCCGGCAAGCTTCGGCGTGCCAGATCCGGTGCTGGCCGTCACCCCACCGGGGTTGTCGGTTCCCGCTGCATTCGGGGTCTCAGTGATTGTAATCGCCGTGACTCCGGGCGGGTTTAACGTGCTCTTCAGTCCCGGTGTGCCGTCGCTGGCTCCCACTCAAGACGTCACGCCGTCGGGCTTCAACGCGGCAGTGGTATTTGGTATTCCAGTGTTGGAGGTTGATGTTGGCGGACAGACGATTGACTTCACGGGGCTAGGGCTCGCGGTGGCAGTTGCGTTCGGCGTTCCGGTGCTAATAGTCACCTCCCCCATCCCGTTGCGGGGCCGCCTACTTGAGATGACGCTGCGGGGGCGCGGAGATGAGGCGATCGTGTTCTTTGGCCGTGGAGACGCTACAATAGACCTCTTTGGGAGGCGGTCGTAAATGGTCTCAGGTGCGCTGGTACAGAACATCACCGAGGAAGACAACCTCGTCAACACAGAGTCCGGCCGGACCGTGCCCATTACCGTGACCGATGACGGGACCGCCACTGGAAACGCAGTCAGCCTTGCAGGTACCAGTCTTGAGTACTTCTGGATCAGCCGGTATGACGGGGCAAAGGTGCTCACTCTGACTACCGGCGGAGGTGGGGTTGTGATTAGCGGTGCAGGAAGTAACATCGCTACGGCTGCCCTTGGCGATATCTCCGGGATTGATCCGGACGACTACCGTCACTATCTGTTGGACGTCGACTCTGATGTCATGCTCATGCGTGGCGATGTGAAGCTTTTGGGAGAATGAGATGGCAAGAAACTTCGTGAGCGGGGCTCAGGCGGTTTTCCTCAAGGCCCGTAAGGGTGGCAGGAAGAAGTTCGCCAAGGGCAACACAGCGGGTACACCTAAGAAGGACAAGCCCAAGGGCAAGCCCTTCGCTGAGTTTGCCCACCCGCTAGAGCGGGCCATGGCGTTGCGCTCGGCGGGGTCGCAGGTCTTCAGCATCCACGGCCGCCATAAGACCCGACGGCGGAAGGGTATGAAGGGGATCAAGTGAATTCCCTAGAGCGCGCGATGTCAATCCGCGCTCGCTCGGGGTTGGCCTTCAGTCTTCCCCTGCTGGCTCGTGCCCGAAAGGCCATCGACCGTCAGCATCATCAAGTGGAGCGCGCAGTGGGCAGGGGCAGCCTGGTTCGCCCGACAGCCTGTGATAGCTGCAAGAGGACACCGGAGCCGATGGCTGACGGGAGATCATCGATTCAGGGTCATCACAATGACTATCGTTCAGCTTTGACGGTAGACTGGCTCTGTCAGTCATGCCACAAATCAGTGCATCCGGGAGGATGAACAGCTTTTGGAGAGCGCTATGGGCAGTCACGTTTGGGGTGAGTCCGAAGAGTTGATCCGTAACGAGCAGTACGTGGTCAAGCGTTTGACCATCAAGGCCGGGCACGAGATTCCGTGGCACTTCCACCGGACGAAGCATGAGACTATGCTGTGTGAAAGCGGCAGAGGCCACGTGCAGATTGCCAGCTATGATACCACCCGAGAACAGCTGTTGAACGGCGGAGGCTTCATCAGCGCTAACCGCTACTTCGCGCCGGGGTCGATCGTTGAGATCCCCACACAGCAGTGGCACCGGGTTCGAGCTAACGACGGCGATGGTCGGCCTCTGGTTCTTGCGGAGCCGCAAGGATCAAACACTGACGACATTGAATGGTTGGTGGATGCGTAGGTGGCTGGCCGATCACGCAACTCAGATCCTGGACGCGATGATAGCTCTGCTACTCGTCATCCTCGCTCTGGAGTACGTGGGCGGTTAGTTGGAGCGTTGATTGGAGTTATCAAATGGGCATGGAGCGTCCTGAAAGACCTCGCCGCCGCCATCCTCATCCTCATGACCCTTGGGGCCATAGGTTGGTTCTTTGGGCCGGAGTTGGTGGAGCGGTTGCAGTCCTCGCGGTAGTTGTATTTGTGGCTGTGATGGCCGCACGGGAGGAGAGCCCCGAATGTCGCATTCCAGACCCGGCTTGTTCGGTAAGTATTTCGAGTTCTACCCCGAGTACGGGCACAAGCACCTCACCGCCGTCTCGGCCACCATTCTCCACGACACCGACCTCTGGTGTAGATCTTGGGCCAAGCAGTACGCCGACAACGGTGGTTTCGACCGCAACTCCCTTGCCCGTCGCTTCCGTCGTGCCCACGCCGTCTTCAATTTCCTTGCCGAATCCAAGATCGCTGCACTGTCGGGGGATGAAGACGGAAAACGTGACGATCAGGTACACGTTTGATCTTGTGAATTGGACTGACTGGATTGACCTCGGTCCGGTCCGCGACTGTGACTGGCGCTTGTTCAGGAGGGCTATTCCCTGATGGTAACCGCCCTCGAAGCTCGCTTCAACAAGGCCCTGTTGGTCTTTGCTGAAGATTGGCACCCTGTCACCAAGGGGCGTCGAGGAGTAGTTGCGCAACTCAAGGCTACTGAGGAGCGTATCGAGTCCGTTCTGCGAGGCCAGTTCAAGTCACAGGCCGCGGCTGTAGCGCCAGACATCATCCGCTTGGTTAAGCAGATGCAGCGCCTTGGATTCGGCGACCCGTTTGAAGGGGAGCCACCACCTCCGACGGGTCCGGCGCTGGATCCGCTTGAGGCGCTTGACAACGTTGGTGATCTCGCGGAGCTTCTCAACAGCTTCCTCTTTAAGCACGCCCTCGCGGGTGGCGGGGCCTACCAGCAAGTGTATTCTGCGATGGACGTAGCAGCGCAGGCTGGTACTACTAGCACTATGAGCTGGTTGGGCATGGAAGCGCCGAGTAGCAAGCGCTACACGCTGGTAAATCAGCGTGCTAAGGCGTGGCTGGGCTCCCAGACCACCGTGATGTTCCGCAACATCGAAGCGACCACCGCGAGCAACCTAGCGCAGACGCTGGCGACCGGGCTGGGCCGGGGCGAGCACCTCCAAGCGCTCAGCGGCCGGGTTATGAAGGTGCTGGGCGGAGGCCCACGCTGGCGGGCTCGGATGATTGCTCAAGACCAAACCATCGCTGCTCACGCCCGCGCTGCTGAGGAGACCTCCGCCGCCCTCGGTATGTCACACATGGAGTGGCTGGACGGGCAGGACGGGGCCTGCAAGATCTGCAAGAGCCTGCACGGTGAGCTTAAGTACATGAACAACGAAGGGCCGGGCGTTTACGAGTCACCGTACGGGAGCTTCGAACGACCGGGTGCGCACCCCGGTTGCCGCTGTACTCAAGTCCCCCACATCCCTGATGACATCGACGACCTCAATCTGAACCTCGACGATATCGAGGGACTGAAGAACGCGCTCAAGTCCTGTCCGTTGCCGGGCCAGCAGGCGTTTAGTGCGCCAGTGGGCCAGCCCACCTTCTGTGACTCCAACTCCCAGCTGCCCGAGGACGCATCGGATGACACTGACCTTGCCAGTTTGATGTCAATGACCAATCAGGCGTTGGGGCATAAGCTGGCGGCGCAGCACGGGGTTAAGGTGGGCAACACCGTCGCTGGGCATTGGGGCAATATGTCCAAGCTCAGGTTGAGCGACGGCTCCATCACTCAGATTGAGGCTGTGTGGGACAAGATGGGGCCGAAGGGTAAGAAGCAGTGGAATGAGGCTATTGACGCTTTGCCGGGCTTTGTGAGTCCAGATGCTTTCGTCAAGACCTTGCTTAAGCCGAAGCAGAAGTTTGACGTTGAGATTCCTAACCTCGGGAAGAATGATCCCTTCTCCATGGGCTCTCAAGTTCTGGACAAGATCACCAGTGATGCTCCGGCCTTCGCCGCCGATGCGTTTGATCCTAGCAATCTCGCTGACGATACCATAACGGCTATCGGTGAAGTTGTTGGCCAGATTCTTAGTCAGCACGTTGATGGTTGGACCGCAGACAAGACTGCGAAGATTGAGGCTGACATTGTTGCCCTCGACAATATTGGAGCGTTGAACTCGGTTAAGGAATTGATGGGTATTGGGCCCTCCATACCTCCTGCCATTTCTGCGTCTCTGATTGCCGAAGGGTTTGATGGTGCCTTGTTTGATCTGGAGTTGTTCAAGATTTCCGACATCGTGGTGCCGCACACGCCCTCGGCGAAGAAGGAGCCGGTGTCGTTTGACGACCCTGACACTGGACCCGGCGGGCAAACGGCTGTTTGGATATCTGACGCCAAGGTCATCATTGACGGGGTGAAGCCTTTCGCGTCGGCCAAGTTCACTGCAGCTGAGCTTCTCAAAGTGGGGGAGTGGGCTCAGGCGTATGTCACTTCTAACGGAACGGTCAATAACACCAGCACCCTGGGTGACGTGACCAACAAGCCTGAGTGGACTGCGACCATTGCTGGCATTCTGGAGGCTCCGGGGCAGCCGTGGAACGTAATCACGCAGATGCTTGAGACCTTCCCTCCGGATGTCAAGATTGCCACGCCAGACGCTCCGCCAACGTCCCCGTCTTTCACCACAGCGCAGTTGAAGAAGATGTCGTCAAAGCAGCTGGGGCCGTTGGTGCTGGAAGGCACCGGGGTCAAGTTGGGACTCAGCGCTCAGACTAACCTTGGTAATGCGGCGAAGAAGGCTTTGAACTTCGTGCCCGGCGAAACCTCTGCCTTGGAGATCCTGGACTTCAATAACGCCTTGAAGAAGATGCCTTCCGTTGCGAAGAAGATCTCTCAGGCGTCTGGCAATACCGCGCTCGAACAAATTAACTGGATCAAGCAACAGCTGTTAGGTGACATTCCGCCCAAGGTGAGGAAGACCCCGCCGTCGCAACCGACGCCTATCACTGGCAAGCTCGATTGGCAGACCAAGGACTCATTCGAGCTTGGTGACACTGTTTTGAATTCGTTCAACATTAAGACCTTCTTCCCTGGGAAAACGACTATCACGGGACAGCTGGGTGATGTGGTGAAAACGGCTCTCTCCAATGACATAGGGGGATTTGGGAAAGCGTTGGTGGAGCTGGACAAGTTCCCCGGCGGCAAGATTGTCCTCAACGAACTCAACAAGATAATGAATGAGTCCGGCGTTGACATGATACAGC
>SDBT01019095.1_pt1 | contig 10750 bp, 20 predicted proteins | sample 2277101 | NCBI WGS metagenome assembly SDBT01 (sample SAMN10404973, study PRJNA504765) | marine sediment metagenome | isolation source: marine sediment core GS10_PC15, 103 cmbsf | place: Arctic Ocean: Southern Knipovich Ridge | collected 2010 | reverse complement strand
TTGACTGAGCCTTCACTAAGATAGCGCAGCTTCCCGAAGCGTTCGGCGTCGGAAAAGTTATGGCCCGCCTTATTTGGAATCCATACTATAGGACTTCTCATTATTGTATCCTGGAGTGAACAGAAGACTAATTCCGTACGTCTTCTGCTCGGGGTGTCCCTGTACGGAGAGGAACTGTTATACTACTTAGACAAGCGGGCAAGCAGGCTCGCCTTCTCTTCATCACTGAGAGCAGCAAACGAGTCTGCGAGCTTCTCGGCCTTGTTCTTGCCGCGTTTCTTCACGCCGAACTTATAGGCGTCTACTTCTTTCTGGATAGACCCGGGAGTCTTATCAGCAAGAATGCCGGTGCGAATGACATCTTGTATCCCAACCTTCATGTTGGCCCGAGCATAGGAGCATACGATCTTCAAGGTGAACTTCTTCACCATGTCCTCATCGGTGTTCCCAAAGTCGAAGTTTATCTCGACGGGATCAGACTTACCAGTTTTTGCAGAGATTTTAGTCGCAGCCATTGTTCTGTTTCCTTTTTTCGATTGTTAGGTATTGATCCGGCGTAGCCGGGTTCTAAAGCCTGTTCATTGTAGCAGGCTTGGCGCTGGGGTCAACTATTTTGTTTTTCGCGTTGCGCCACGGCGGATTGCATTTACTAGTTCATCCTCATCATCCTTCTCTTGTTGCTCTATCCGCTTTTCGACCGCCATCGCAGCGGCTTCGGCCTCAAGAGTGGGGGGCGTGTCATCTGTTATGGGTTCATAGCGGCGATCAAGAGAGATCTTGCGTTCGAGTATGATAGGGCCTATTGAACCGTCGGGCCATTCGACACCAGACCAACTCTTACCCCGCATGATGTTGCTTATTGTTGCTTGTGTGACGCCATACTCCTTGGCTAGAAGAACCTGGGCCTTGCCATTCCAAAGGGCGTGCTTGATTGCTGAGACGCCATCGAACGTCAGGATGCCGCGAGGAAGAGCTGGATTGATTCTAGTCATTCAAAGAACCTCTGTTATAATCGCGTTCTGAGAATAGTACGCCGATAGCTAAGATTAGCCATAGAAGGGCTAACAAGACAAGAACGGATATGAATAGATAGTACATATTGGTTAGCCTCTTTCCTTATTCAAAATTTGAATCTGAGCCGCTGGGCTAGTTCTGAAACTGGAACGTGTACCGTTGGAGAGTTGCATAGCGATCCCTACGAATGCGTGTGCAGACCTCGGTGGTCGGTCCGTGGGTTTTGATAAACGCCAAGCGGGCCTTGTTGCAATCAGTTTCTAGAACGAATGATCTGATTGCGCTATCGTCTGAGCCACAATTGCCGATCAAGACGATCATCCAAACAAAGGTTTTCATCCCTGAAGCTCCTCACTCTTTTCTCCTTTACTACCTACCCAGTAGGTAGCCTCTTTTAGCTGGGCTTCAAACTTACAGATTATCTGTCGTATCCTATCTGGAGATAGGCCAACATTATCTCCTATACGCTTCAAGCGCATTCCTCGGAGCCTCATACTTATTATATCAAACTGTCGCCAGTCGTCTTTCCTTAGCCTTTCTAAGCAAGAACTTAATATCGAAGGCGTCTTTGTACCCAAAGGATTAGACTGTATCGCTGTTATAAGATCCTCTAGTGTAGCCTGGCCAAAGTTATTTATAGATAGTAGATCAGCTAGAGACATATCACATGCCTGACCTACAGTAATTATGTCATAGTTTTTTAGGCACCAATGAGTTCGTGTTTGTATATATAGTTCTTCAATGGCCGTACTTCGACGCATACAAGGGTGTCTAAATGTTTCGAGCTTATCTCTCTTATTCATTACTCTTCTCCCTTCAGACGAATGTTTTCACGAGTAGACACCCTTATTAGCGTCTAGGTCACGGGCTTTCTCGTACTCGTAGTCGGCTCGGTCGTCCTCGGAGTTCCCCTCGTGGTCTTCGAGTAGCTGCAAACTGATGGTGTCTGATACCAAGTCGACGAACCAATAAGGAACGTCGAGTCTACACTGATTCTCATCAATGAACCTCACGTCACCGAATTCGACCTCTGGGGGTTCTTCTGGCTCTCCGCCGGAAGCATACGAAGGGCCTTGTTCGGGCCTACCAGGAGTGTAGTTATATCCTAGCTCAAGCTCTATGTCTTGATCCAACACAAGAATGCAGACGATGGTTTCGAACTTGTACTTGGTCATCCGTTTATCTCCTTTTATTGGGCTATTGGGCTATTGGACAATCGCGAAGCGTGACGCTCAGTAACCTTTTATCTCTTTCACCGTTTGTTCAACCTGCTTCTTGCTCATGTAGCGGTCGAAGCGGGCGGAGCTAAAGTTCTTCACCCGATGCACACCGAACTCATGGAGAGTCGCCTGGACGCGAAGCGTCATCAAGTCGCATCTACAAAGCTCGTCGATAAGCCATTCCAGATCCTTCCCTGTCATACTGATTCTTGCGCCTCCTGCATTGTGTGGCGTATCTCTTCAGCATACGCCGCCTTAAGATGATCGCTCTTAAACCTAAGGTGGTTCGTGATGAAGCGTAGGATTGTTGCCCGTAGATGCGCATTCAAAAGGCATTCAAGCGGATCGTCTGTGTCCGCGCATTGTCTGAGCTTGAACACGTACTTAAGGGGAACTCCAAGTTCGATCAGGTGGGCGTGCAGATCCGGCTTTTCTAAGCCTTTTGGGAGTGCTACAATGTCGGTGCTGTCGAGATTAGTAATGAGTTGTTTGATCTGAAACTGGCTTGTCTCGGTCATGCTTATCTCCTGTTATTGAGCTAGTGTAGCCAGTAAGGTGATGGCCAGAGGCGAGAAACGCGGGAGGGGTATTCCTCAAGCCCCTGGCCATCTAACCGGAAGGAATAGTGAGGGCCAAACTTCCGGTCATTCCCACTAGAGGCTCCTGACTGATTACTGGACTGTGAGTTTCTAGATGGGGATATGGCTCCATGTTTTACAATGGCATAATTCGCGCCAGAAGGCAAGCGATTTCGGCATAGTGAATTGCACTATTATTTATTTAATAATTTGGTTATAAATTTTCCGTTGTGCTGCCTGAGAATCGCCACACGCCCTCTTATGTGAATCCTATAGTATCCGCGTTCAAACTTTGAATCCTCCTACTTGGTCCTTCTATATATAGAAAAAAAAATAAAATAAGAGAGTTCAATGGTGCAATTGCAAAGCCGGGTCTAAAAGGCCCCTAGCGGGTATACCACAGAAAGAGCCAGAACGGCTCCAGAGGGCATACAGCGAATCGTAGGGCATGTGGCTTAAAAATTATAACTAAATTATTACATAAATAAGTGTTTAAACGTATAAGCGATACTTTTCTTCTGGTTGCTATGCAATCACTAGCGTGCTACAAAATGAGTGCGACCCAACCAAGGAACAATATGATGCCTCAAGATAGCCTTAAGCCTATGAAGTATAGCGTCCGTGACCTGTGGGCTGGGCGTATGAGCAAGAGTGTTCGTAACCGCTTTGAGGAGATGAAACAGGACAAGGAGTATAAAGAACGTGACGTTCAAAACGCAGACTCCGCCCCGAGAACGGGGAGAGTTCCACAAGAGGAAGCAGACAAAGGCTAGGACTAAGCACGACCCAGTTATGAATCCTAATCCTAATCCCGCAATCCTTGAGGGTCTTAGTTCGATTGCCTTCTTTCTTGGTAAGAGCAACCAAACGGCGGCTAAGTGGATCACTCGGCATGGGCTTCCAGCTACTAAGACTCCTGCGGGCATGTGGATCACGCATAAAACGCTGGTTCTTCAGTGGATCTATGCGGGGCATTTAGTTGAGATGGAAGAGCGTAAGCAAGCGTCGAATGCGCAGCACCTGGAGATGAATAACATATCTGCTGAGCCTGAGGCCTTAGAGGCACTCGCACAAGCTATGGGCATTGAGAAAACCTATGGTGCGCTTAACAAGCAGCGAATTGATGAAGAACTTGAGGCGTCTCGCCCACAAGAGGATGACGAATAAGGACTGCTACCGCTATGAGACCGACACCAGATCAAATCAGAGCTAGGACTGATAAACTAAAGGACCAGTTTAGGGCTTATTCGAGGGAGCCTTTTATAGATATTCTTGCTCGTCTTACGGCTTGCGAACCTAACGAGGAATCCTTACAACAGTTTGCTGACAATCACCCGGATAGGTGGATAGCTGCTATAGCAAGGCTTAGTCAGGTTGCGGGATATCACGAACGGTTGGAGATTAAGGGCAACTTAGTGCTTGAGCTTCACTCTATGGGGGACGCACAATTACTCGAGGAGCTTGAGAAGGTAGAGACTAAGCTCCTCGAGTTAGAAGTGGATAAAGAGCCTATTGAGGGTGAGACACCCCTTGAGGTCTTGGACTTGGAAGAGCCGCAATCTCCTGATCTACCCAGTCCCCAAGACTAGCATACCATTCATCTAAGCTCATTGGGACTATATGTTGTATGTCAAACCGATCGTTTAGGGTTGGATCTTTGTCGTACATACTACTAAGGTTGTCTACCGAAGTCATAAGAATCCTCATGGCCCTTATCATTTCTACATCTGTTACCTTCTCTGTCATCTTGCCTCTCCCGCAAATGGGTTGCTTGTTGAACTACTAATTACGAACCTTGTCGTGGGTTCGGTTAACTGCCAGCGGTTGCGTGTAGTCAATAAGAGGGTCATGAAACGAACGGGATTGTCCGCTGCTACGCACTCATAACGGTCCTCGTTAAGGCAACTACGAACCCCTATGATGACTACGCCCTTGCTGTTGCGGTGTCTTGCCCAGATTACGTAGTCGAATAACTCTTGTCTATTCTTATTCATGATTGTTCTCCCATCTGAGGGCTCTGCCCTCACTGTTTGCGCCAACAACGATGGTGATCGCCTATACTATGGATGACAAACACCCTGTCTCTTTCGATACTTACCCCACTTTGGTCCTCAACTAAAACTTTGTTCGCCATACCATAACGGCGAGCGGCTTGCCGCACTGTGCCTATGTTCAAATGTTTGGGGACCATAAAACTGTGGCCTACCTCCATCTGTGTGAAGGGCCACTCAAGACCGTGGCTGGCAAGCGGTATTTCAACGTCTTTATCTATCTTAAATATCTTATCCATAGTTTGTTTGTCCTCTCTATCTTTGGTTATCTTGCCGACAGGCAAGTATGGCACAAAATTGCATACTTTGCAACCCTCCACGGCTTCTAACCCCTGGGCCTATTCAATGTTTGAACGGGTCCAGAGGGGTAGGATGGTTAGCTTATTGAATTGCACTAATTCAAGGTATGCAATGTATATCAGGCTTACTTTCATTAGCTTCCACTGTAATGATATGACCCTTAATTATCCATGACTTAATGAACATATATTTAGGCTCAAGTAAGGCAAACGCAATTCTATGTACTTTTGATACATCAGACACAATGAATGGTAATACATTCTCAGCTTGTGCTAATGCGTGACTGTCTGATAGTGCATAAAACTGTTTTTGTATCTCGCCACATTCTGATTTGGTTTGAATATACATTGTGTACTTGTAAGTCATTGTATTACCCTTCCATTTAGGTTGCTTCACATTGTAGCAGGGATAACCCTTATGATGGTGGAGCCATCCCTGCTACCCTTTGAAGCCTTTGTATTACACTGTTGACTTAAACAGTGGCAGCCTGAGCTTCAAGTACGGCAGACTGTTCTTGTGGTGTCAATGTATTGAATGCCCGGAGGAAGCGTTCGGTTGGCGTCATGCGCTTGCGTGTACCATCCGACAGCATGTCGCGTGCTTTTGTATTGGTTAGCGTAGCTAACCCTTTTTTGATACCTTCATCCTTAATGATACGCCTTGCGAAGGCTTGGATTTGCACCGTTGCGCTTGTGCCGATTGTAGCATTATGCACAACTTCGCCTCCCCATGCCTCAACCGCTTCGTCATTGGTTGTAGGCATATCAAGCACAAACTCAAGTTGAGTTGACTTTTTGTCCGCACCTGTAGGGCGGAATTTGATTGTAACTTGTTTCATGGTTGTATCCTTTGGTTATTAGGATTGATACGGGATTGTATCATACTACGCACTTGAGAGAATGCGTAGGTTGATATAATCGATCATGTATGCTTCGGTTCTCTTAATTGTACTATTGCTACATGGTCTGTTGATACATAAATGATTGTATCATTAGCCCATGACATAGCATCTTGACTTGTCTTGAATGGCCCATGTGGGAATATGTCGCCATTCTCATGTGTAACAACGACGACCCAAGGTCTCACTTCGATTTTGTCTGTCATGTCGTATCCCTTCCATTTATGTTGGCGTAGCCAACCATTTGATCCTATGATACTGCACTAAATTGCACAACCTGTCAAGCATGTATTCATACAAACCCGGTGTATCACGTAAATGTGAACAACCGGATTTGCCGTGTACTAAGTAACGCAACATCTATGCCAACTTCTCTGCTTGCGTGAGTGGTGCAATTGTTGGCACACTCATTGCACATGCAAGGGCCATGCCAGCTCGTGGCATACCATCATGTGGTGCGCTGTATACCACTAGGACGTACGCGCTAGCGTTGGTGCGTCGCAACATGGTGGGCGTGCTAGATGGTGCGCTGCGCTGTGAGATGGTGCGTTGCAACAATAGTTTGTGCGCTGAGTTAGCGCCGAGGGGGGTGGGGCTTGGGTTGATGATATAGTGTGTGACCTACGGCGGTCGGGTAGCGCACTAGAATTAGCACTTGTGCAATCGAAACCAGAGAACAGGGTGCGTCGCCATATTTAACGCGTCGCCTCTGGCGACAAGAGCTATCCCAGGATTAGCGTCGTCAAAAACGAGCACTCGGGCTACGCCCGATTTAGGGCGAACAAAAACGAGCACCATTTTTACAATCGCGTGCCGCGACGCAGGCAGCGCAAGGGCGCTTCCAGAGCCACGACGCTCGCATTGTCTCACGCGCGTGTACGTTATATATAGCTGGTATGGAATTTGCCCACCGCGAGTTAAAAGAACGCCACCTGCTAATTAAGCGAACCCTCTTCGACCGGCGCGAGGACGATTCGCTGGTGAGCTTCAGTCTCTTCTCGCCGCAAACAGAGTTCGTGAAGGCAGTAGTCCTAGGGGAGTGCCGCGAAAACTATTACATGGGGGCCAACAGGTCAGGAAAAAGTGATGCAGGTGCATACGCTGGTGCGACGCTTGCTAGGTTTGGTACGGGGGCGTCGGCGGTTAATGCCTCCTATTCTAATTCAGGACGAGTCGAAGTGCGAGATAGGGCCACTAGCGGTTGGGTCTCGGCCCTGGACTTTCCAACAAGTCGAGATACAATTCAGCCCAAGTATTTCGATAACGGGTTTATGCCTCCAAACCAGACTCATATGCCATTCATCCCTCAGCACGAAATCGCTCAGTGGCGTGCGGGAGATCAGATTCTCAAGCTCAAAAACGGATCAATTATTGGCTTTAAGAGCGCAGATTCTGGACGCTCGAAGTATCAAGGCGCTGAAAAGGATTGGGTCCACTTAGATGAAGAACACCCTGAGAGTATTTATAATGAGATTGTCATTCGGGTCGGAGCACATCCTCTTAGACTCTTCACTACATGCACGCTACTGCCGCCAGAGGGGCAAGTGGGCGGTGTTACATGGATCTTTAATGAGGTGGTTAAGCCCTGGAAGAATGGTACCTTGGAAGGTATCCAAGTATTCAATGCCTCAATCTACGACAACCCACACATACCTAGAGACGAAATAGGACGCCTAGAGAATCGCTATCCTGAAGGCTCGACGCAACGCCGCATCAGGTTGAATGGTGAACTCATACCGGGCTTGAGCGGCGCGAGGATTTATGCAGGCTATGACGGCAGACTGAACACCAGGGAGCAATCTGAGATCGCTTTACGCCGCCCACTCTGTTGGATATGGGACTTCAACGTGGAGCCGATGGTCTCTTTGATTGGCCAGCGCGACAAAGGTACATTCCGCTTCTTCAGGGAGCTAATCCTTGAGGAGGGTAACATCATGGAGATGTGCGATCAATTCAAGATGCTGCACCCTACCCATATGGCTGAGGTCTGGCTCTATGGGGACGCCTCGGGTCGTGACCGCAGCCACCAAACCAAGTTTTCATCCTATCAACTTATTATGAACTGCATGAAGGATTACCCTGCCCCGCTTCGGATGAAGGTTCCCCAAAAGAACCCTTCGGTCGCAGATCGGATCAACTCAATGAACGTAGCGTTCAAGAATACAGAGGGAGAAATCGACCTAGAAGTCGACCCGCTCTGTGTGGAGTTGATAAATGATTTTGAACAGGTTATAAGTGATGGGAAGCAGGGTATCAAGAAGACGCACAACAAAAAAGACCCATATTATCGAAGAACGCATATGTCGGATGCAGCAGGTTACTGGGTCAACTTCGAAGCACCCATCAAGCCAGCTGGTATACTGAGCGGAATTGCGGAGCGGTTTAAGGTGAAACGTGCCGGATACAGATAGGAAGCGTGCCGCTGCTAATGAGCCGGTCCGTATCTGTAGAATGTGCGGCCAAGACTTGCCCCCAGGCGGAACCCGACGCATAGGCGTCTGCGTCTGGTGTGTACGAGACAGCAACGAGACTGTCGTGAGAACGATTAAGAGGATGAGTTATGGCAGAAATCAACAAGGGTAAGCGTCAGCCTGGAGATGACATACCCATCGGTACGGGTGAGCAGGGCCAAGATACACTGTTGAACGTGGTCAGAGCGTACAAGAAGGAAGCTATAGATGCCCGACGCACGAGAATGCACAAGAACAAGCAGAACCGACAAGCCTACCTTAGCGTCCAAGACTGGAGCCATAAGGTCAAAGGCCAGAGCCAGGAGTTTCTACCCAAGACGGCGGTTGCGGTCGAACAGTTCGTTTCGTTCGCCAAGAAGGCCCTCACACGTTTCGGGGCCTATTATGAGGTCGAGCTGGGACGCGATAGTAAAAGCCCCCTGTCCGGTACTGGTATTAGGAAACTAATCGACTGTCACATCAACAATATGCTGATTGAGGACAACGTCGTATCGAGCTTCCCCATTCTGATGAGTAATGCCCTAAAAGTGGGTGCTCTCGAATCTCTGATGATTATCAAAGTCCACGGGAATATGACTAAAACACGGAAGTTCCGGGAAGGTGAAGATGGAGAACTCAAACCAGAAGACTTTGAGCACTGGCAGCTTCGTGCAGACCTCATCAGGCCGGAGGATTATCTTCCAGATCCCACCGGTGCCGGTCTTTACGAGATTCATACTAGTAAGCGGGACTTGTCTTATCTCGTCGACCGAGCTGAAGAAGGGGTTTACGACAAAGATGTCGTCAAGCTCATAAAAGAGGACTTCGACCGTGAGATGGCGAACGATGAGCAGACTCGTAGGCCGCACGATATGGCGCAGGATCAAAGTATCAAGCCTGGATTCCGTAAAAAGGTCCAGATTGACGAGTTTTGGGGTACGATCGTAGATAGCGACGGTAGGGCGCTTCACCGCAATATCTTTTGTGCTATTGCAAACGACAAATGGGTCATTAAGAAGCCCACCCCAAATCCGTTTTGGCACCAGGAGAGCCCTTTTGTCGTCGTTCCCCTGATTCGAGTACCTTTTAGTGTTTGGCATAAGGCAATGTTTGATGATGCGGCCCAGCTGAACTTTGCCATGAACGAATTGTTTAATCTGATCATCGATGGTGGGGTAAGCGCAGTTTGGGGCATAAAACAACTCCGGGTGGACGACCTAGAAGATCCCAGGGCCTATGCTGACGGAATACCTCAGGGAGAGACGATCCTCGTCAAGAATTCGCTACCCCACGGTGCTAAGGCGCTCGAAACCGTGACGGAAGGTAAGGTTCCTAATGATTCGATGGCAGTTCTGGAAATGCTCTCACGTGAACATGCCGCCTCGGCACTGTCGAATGAGCTTAAACTTGGTTCACTCCCCGCTAAGCAGGTTAAAGCCACTGAGATCACAGAGCTTTCCCAAAGTCAGGCTATCACGATGGACGGGATCATCGCGGATATCGAGCGAGAGTGCATCCAGAAATTCCTCCGCAAGGCTTGGCTCACAACCCTTCAGAATATGGATGATATTACTAGCTCGTCCGTCGTGGCTGCGGTGGGTATCAAGGGGGCTTTTGCCCTAAGCCAGATGACTCCAGCTCAGCGGTATCAGGTATTCGCTGATGATTGCTCGTTCAACGTTTTCGGACTATCCGAAGTGCTGGCTAAGACCCGAGACTTCCAGAAGCTCATGGCTTTGATACAAGCTATCAGCAGCGTACCTATGCTAATGCAGGCGTTCTTCACTAAGTACTCACCTGCTAAGGTCCTTTCGAATATGATTAAGATGCTTGGGATTAACCCAGAGCAGATGCACCGTGACGAGGATGAACTTAACCGTCTGGGGCAAGAACTAATCGGCTTGGAGGCGTTCACCCAGCTTGCACAAGGCCAATCAGGTCAAACGGGTGGTGGACTGCCGGGCGAAGGACAAACTACGCAGAGTGGCTCTAGTGTGAGCGCACAGAACACTGGGAGCGAGAGTCTCCCGGCAGAGATAGCATCCGTAGGAAATCCAACCGCAGGACTAGCAGGAGTAGGAAACTCGTAATGGCAGAGAACCGAACGCTTAGTATCAGTGACATCTTTAAGGATCTCCTGATCTTAGTTGAGGCCAATCAGATTATGGCCAGTGACATTCGGATGGAGGGTGTCCGCAGAGCTAAGATACTTCAGGATAAGGCGATCATGCGAGTTGCA
>SDBT01019093.1_pt1 | contig 10751 bp, 13 predicted proteins | sample 2277101 | NCBI WGS metagenome assembly SDBT01 (sample SAMN10404973, study PRJNA504765) | marine sediment metagenome | isolation source: marine sediment core GS10_PC15, 103 cmbsf | place: Arctic Ocean: Southern Knipovich Ridge | collected 2010 | reverse complement strand
AAAAGTAGCTGAAAATAATAATCTAATGCGCGTTCACGCTCTTTGGATAGTTCGTCACCGTCGAAACCGGATAGGTGTACAAGCTGTGATTGAATGCTTTGTGCGAGTGCTGCACTGGTATCGTTTGCGTTAAATTCTTCGGTCATTTTTTAAACTCCGGTAAAACAGACTTGAAAAATTTTGACTGCTCCTCATCAACCTCTGCAATATTCAATCCCAATTCTTTTAAACGAATGCCAAGCTCTAACGGTTTTGGATGTTCTTTGAGGGCTGTCTCCCAAAATCTAAGAAACCATTCATAATCGCTAATGAGCGTCCAATTCCAGCCGTTTTGAAAATATAGCATAAACATCCCCAGACGAGCACCATAAATGCTCCACTCACCAAATGCCACATCCCTACCGATTGTACACCATATCGTAATTGCACGTTTGTTCCAACTATAAGTTAAGTCAGCAAAATCCCTTGGGACTTCAACTTTAGGCAATCCCAATTTTACGCCTTCACGCATCCCAACTCTAAATGCTTGAAATGGTGATCCATTTAGGATCGTTTCAGAATACACCGCTGACATTTGATTATAGTTTTCTTCCCAGCAAAAGTCAACTTTGTTATCTTCATGAATAAACATATTTTCAAGCCAATCCTTGGGCCAAATTTTCAATCCTCCATTACCATAAATTAACCCATTGATATTATTCTTGCAATTGAATGAATATATTTGATTCTCTTCTAAGTTGAAAGACTTTGTAAAAAATGCTGGATCAACTATGTTGTCACCATCAACTGTTACGATGAAATCTGTTTTTCCTGCTTGGCCCGCTGCTTGATGTGCTTTGTCCAATCCTGTAATGCCATGTACTCTTTTTGCCCATGGACATTTGGCTAGAAGATCTGCCCAATTGTATTCACAGTCGGGTTCGTCGTATGAAATGTAAACTACATCAAGTTCACTTATTTTTGTCTGTGGGAAAAAAGTCATTTTACCTTTCCGGGCCAGTCATCATGACTTTTCCAGTTCGAGGCAGGATGGGTTGTCACATCTTCTATTGAATAAGAAAAAGAACGATCAGTTGCAAATACTGTGAAAGCTTCTTCTCCGTCCAAGTGAATAGTTAACGAAGTTTGTAATCCATCAAACGTAATAGCCTTTAATAAAATGGATGGATCGTCTTTCTTAGTAAAGTAAAACCATACACTTTTATTTTCAAGTTGAAAACGAAATCCAGGATTTTCACAGTCGATATCACAGGGAAATATTACTACACAATCCTTAAAACATACGATTCGAAAATTAGCATCAGGAATATATTTGATTTCAAAAAACGAATCGTTCATATAACTTTCATCATATACATATTCATCCTTCTTCTGTAATTTTTCATTTAAGATTTCGTACGACTGTATGCTTGCTTTCCCATCATAAAATATTCTCATTTCATCAAGAGGAATCATTATGAATGACTGATCAACAAAAATAGGATCTTCTCTTGCACTATAGCCAAGAATTTTGCCATCCTCATCATCATAATATACCCAAATATGTCTCATATTCCCAAGTGCCTTTCGTACTTCTTAATTATATCATCTGTAAGAAATGATTTCTCTTGATAATGAAACGGTAATAGTTGCTTATAATGACCAACTTTTATCTCCAAATCGTCAGATACAAAGCATTGAATATTATCATACCATTTACTATAACCATATTTTCTATCCCATCTTTGTAATTCATTCTTCATATGAACAAATCCAAAATCAAAATCATTATCAACTACAATATCTTCTATATCCAAAAGCTTTGTTGCCAAAGCATATACTACATCAGTTGATGGCTCTCTCGGTCTTGTATGATCTAACAATTGTTGGCTTACTTCTTTCCAATTAATGAATATATACGACGCTGTTTCAAAAAATTTAGTTGAAAAATCTGACTTTCTAAAATACATCATTCCATTATAAACATTTGGTAATGCATTTGAAACAAAATCATCACGATAAGGGGATACTAAAACCTTTTCGTTGCGGTATGTGTATACATTTGAGGTAAACCAAAAGGATCTAAACTTCAAATATTCATTCCAGATATCCTTTAAATCTTTAACCATTAGCATGTCAGCTTCAAGCTTAATAGTTTCGTCGTATGGACTTAACCAACATGCGTGTGGTTCATTATGAAACCGGGGGCCAACCTCCATATCATGAGACCAAGGTACACGAAGTATTTCATCAAACACCTCTTTATATTTGTCGGGGACATCAGTATCATTTGATGTGATGACGCTGACATTTGAAATTTCAGTTTGCGTTGCCTTAATGCTCAAGGCCAAACAATACGCTAATCTCAAATAATCAACAGCCTCCCCATTAATAATGGAATTTTCTGCTACTGTAACGAAACCCTTAGACATAAAAATTGATTATTTCCTTTGCGTATTTCATTAAGTCAAACTTATTAAGAACATGAACGTTTGACGAAATTCTAACTGGGATATAACTTGGAGTGAATCGATCTTTGGATAATAATTGTATGTAATCTTTAGTTATCCTATGCACAATATCTTGAGGCATGCTTGTTAATATTTTAATGGGTAATTCCTTTACTGCATATCCATTGTCATTAAAATCATTTAGCATGTGTGCAGCAATGGAAAAAGTGTAATCGTTTCTATAATACTTATAACGAGTTTGATAGATGTGTATATAGTAAGAATAATTCTTACGTACTTCTTTTACTAATTTAAAAAATTGTTTGGCCATTGGTCCTTTTTGGAAATAAAATACTGTGGCCCAGCGCATTTTTATTCCTTTATCAAATAATCTTTGGTCAAAAAGTCCAAGTGGATTATTCAATACTGTTATTGCTTCACTACTAATCATAAGGTGTTCGTTACCCCAAACAACATTTAATGAATCGTCATAAACTAAGTAGTCTACATCCAAAATTAACGTCTCGTCAAAAGGAGTGTAATCATATATGTTGATTCTGTTTTCGTTGTTAAAACTTAGCCTCTTTTGTATTTCAGAACTGTAATACAATCGTTCTTGCTTTAATTTAGTAGGTGGGATAACAATGATCTCTTCAAATGCCATATTCAAAAGATTGTTGTCAACAGTAAGCATCGATTCTTTGTCAGCTACAAGCGCAGTAGGTACATCCATTCGTGATTTTGCCATAAGAGAAGAAGCAATTGCTAATTCTACATAGTTTATTTTCTCATTATTCTCAGCGTGAAATAACAATCCTTTAGTCATTTATTGAAAATATCATTTTTTAAATCGATATCACCTAATACTTGTTGAATGCGTTCTTTATATTTTGAATTATCAAATCCTTTATTGATATGTAATTTCTGGACATCACCGTCGTATCTTAAAAAATTAGCAATTTTTGTCGCAGCTAATTCATCTTTTGGATAATTGATAATTAATAAATCGTCAGATCTGACATTAAAATAATCTAAAACAGCTCGATGATAGTTATTTCGTTTTTCAACCCACTTAAGAATATTATCATCAGTATCATTCCAGGTTCCAATGTCGATGTGAATATTTTTCATTTTGTCTTTTACAATATGTGCAAGTCGACTTGCTATCCAATCATCTAAATTTCTAATTTGAAGTATAAATTTAGATTGTGGAAACAATTGATCTAATTTTTCAAAATCATAATTCTTTAAATCTGGCTCTCCATCTAAAAAACAATTAAATTGATTAAGTATTGCAATATTACCATCTGATCTCCAATCGATACCATGATATGGATTTAATCCCCAAAGAATAAATAATTGATATAAAGACTGAGTACCTGTTTTATTAAATCCGATACAAAATATTTTATTCATTACACCATTCAACAGCTGATTTACGTTTCTTTAATTTTTCAAATTCAATGTAATAATCGTTCATGACTTCTTGTTCTTGTTCGAGCAGTTTATCCAAAAACTTTTTAACATCAACTATCTTAATTGGATTATCATTTTTATCCATAAAGATAGCTTCTACTGCTGGATTGTAGACTTCGACACTTCCTGCTATCCATGGAGGAGTATATCGAGTAATATAAACTTGAGCATGAGCAATTAATTCAGGTGTAATATTGAATATGCCGCCGCCCTCGGAAATTTGAAGACAATTTTTAGCTTTGAGTTTTAACAAAGCAATTTGATTTTGAAGTATGATTATAGGATTGGCATCTTTTATTTGATTTATCATAACTTATTGTATTAGATTACAAGGGATTAGTCAATAAATAATTCTTTTAGTTCGGGAAAAACGTCTACAAATTTTTCGTCTCTAATTTCATCGACTTTATTTGTCATACTAACAAAGTCAGGCAAATGATGACTATTGTCTTCTTTTTGTATAAACTCAATTATTGCTTCAAATCTTCTAGCAACCGTCCGACTGGTAGCATGTTGATTAATCCATTTGATGTGTTCTTTGTATCGTTCAACAAGTATCTTTTTAATATGTTCAGGCAAAATATCAATCCTATAATACTCAGGACCTAACACTAGATTTAAACATATATCTTCAACATTGATTAATCCTAATTCAACCCATTCTTTATGAAAATCCAGCAAGTTAAAAGAATTCATAATACTTATGGTGGGCGATAATTCAAACTTAACATGTGGGGTCACTTTCTTTATTTCTTTCGTATTCGAAATAGTTTCACTCCAGATTTGTCCTGTTCTTAAATACTCTCCTCTTTTATAATTGCCGTCAAGTGATGCACCAATTTTAACAGTTTTAAATTTTTTCCATAAATCAAGAACATTTTGACCTTGGAACGTTAATGTACTCATATTGGTATTGTAAAACAAACGTACATCAAATTTTTTCATATCTATTAGCAAATTTAAAATTTCATAATGCTGCGGTGTTATCAAAGGTTCTCCGCCTGCAAAATAAATTTCTTCTACTGATTCTGCAAATGGTAAAATTTGCTCTAAAATACTATCTCCATCAGCTTTGGACCCTCCCCAGCTTTGGTCTGTTGGTCGTTGTTTACCATAAAGTTTAAGAGCATCACTAAGCCATTTAGAACTATAATGTGGACCACAAGTACGGCATTTGAAATTACAGATATTTGAAAATCTAAAATCCCAATATTTTAAATTCATATTTTCAAGTGTTCCATCATCGAGAGTATCTTTTACTACATCATAATGCTTCATAAATCTATAGTTTAAAGCTTGTCGGTATGAACTTAAACCAAGATCTTCAAAAGCGTAACATCTAGTACATGCTTTTGATTTTGTATCAGTAACCATGTTTACTCGTAATTTTCTCATTTCGCTGCTATTCCATGCTTCTTTTAAAGAAGTGGTTCTAACCTTTCCTAAATCCCAATCATAATCTTCTTGAGGCGGAGATGCACAACATGGCAAAATTTTACCATCTGCTGCTGTATGTAAAGCAACCCAAGGAGCCATACAAAAATATTTTGAATTTTTTACCTCTTCTGAATGAAGACCTTCAATAGTTAGAGTATCTACGGTAAATGCTCTAGTATCAAGTCCATTATAAAATTTCTTCATAAACTTAAATGGAATCATCTTGAATTTAAATTCTTCAAAATTACTGTCTGAATTTTTACTATATGATAAAATCTTTCCTTCATCATCATAGTAAACATATATTAATTGGTCAGTTGTCATAATTTTTATTCCCGAAGTCGTTGTTGTATGTCTTTAAATATTGGTTGCCAACTAGTTTCTCGAAGAATTTTCCAGTCCTTAATAGTTTCATCGTATATAAACTCTGGTCTATTCCGAAACAATGTCATACTATCATAAAATACTGAATGGCCATTAGTATCTGGATGCATCCAATATATTATACTATGAGGTGTGGGGACCCAAGTTGGAATTCCCATTGCTCCAGCTAGATGTGCAATACAAGTATCAACGGAAATTACTAATTTACAGGATGATATTGCTTTGATAGTATCATCGAAATTGTTTAATGGGACATATTCTACCCAATCCGGCCGAAGTTCGATGCCGTGATCGCGTTGCAATGAAATACAATTATGTCCTGCAACAGCACCAAACATTTGATGGGCTGGGAAACTTCTCGCCCAATCCATGGGCTGCCAAGGATTTCCACGCCAACGAAGTCCTATTTTTCCTGTATTTCTTTCAGGTGCAAAAATATATGGAGAACCATCTATATCTTTGTAGTCATGCTCTAATTGAATTGGAGCTAATTCGTCAGGCACCCAATAATCATATTTAATAGGTACTTTCAGGCCATCCTCATTGTGGAATGCACCCGATACCCATTCCATATTTCTAAATACCGACAGAAGACCATGATTACAAGTTACAAACACTTCATTATCTAATTTTGCAAGTTCTCTAGCCCATCGAACATTAAAGATCTGATCACCCAACCCGCCGCCTAAATTTAATATGACTCTTCCTTTATTTTTCTTATTCCATAGTGGTTTATCAAATCTTGAATATCTTATTAAGCGTTCAGCCCATGTTTCCGACGAGGTTCCGTCTACACTTGTTATAATTGTCATTCCTTCAAGGAATTGACCTTTTTTACACTTCCTCCACCCATCAAGAAACTTATACTTAGAGGTTTGTTCTACAAGTTCTTTAATTTTATCTTCAATGTACAATTATAGGTCTTCAGTTTTTAGCCAGGTAGGTTGTTCGATGCCACTAAGTGTTGAAGCTGATCCAGCATGTCTATGGCCAAATGTTATAGTGGTTCCTGCTTTAACTATATCACCTGAAGGATCAACATTAGTATGTTGATCTCGCAATTCAACTCTAATGGTTATTACATTTCCTTTTGCACCAGTTGTCGTCGATCCAGTATAGTTTACAAAAATTCTTACATCATTAGCACCATATGCTCCTGAACCAATATCATTTCCATTATATAATAATACTTCCGATGTTGATAATCCATAATATGATCCACTAAGAGATCCTCCAGAACCAGATCTAATAGTATCACTTGCTCGGAATTCCCAAGTGCCAACCTCTGTACTAAAAATTCTTGCCCATTCAATATCTTGATCAGTAGGTGAACCTGGATTATGAGAACCAACTACAGTTAGTGATCCACCAGAATTAAAAAAGTGTCGTGCAGCATTTGATGTGGTAAATGTTGCTGTGACAGTAGTTGATATTGTAGCGGTCCAGGTCGTTGCTCTAGTTTCTGCAAGACCAACGGCAACTGTGTTCAAACTTAAACCACTATCAGTTTCTAATTTATTTGTATCAAGTAATGCAATTGAAGAATTAATATCAAAAGGATCCAATGTTGGAGATGAAGATTCATGTGCTTCAATTAGTTGACCACCTGCCATTTGTGAATTTGGAGGTGCAAGAGTTACTATTCCTTGATGTGATTCCATAGCAGTCATAGCATCAATCATTTGAACCCATTGAAACGAAAATATATCGGTTCCTGACCCAGCCAATGCCAACGACTCTGCAGTTTGCCCATAGCCACGTACACCGTAACCAACACCATATAATGCTGCTACTCTATTTGTTGCTGCGGCTGCGCCACTAAATGCAACCAATGCTTTGTCTGCTCCGCCTCCAGGATCTCCAATAAATGTATTGAGATCACCGGGTACGATAGTACTTCCTTTAACATAAGCCATATTATTTTACTCCGACTACAACTTCAATTAATCTTACGCTGTCGTCGTCTTTATTCTCCAATGCTCTTCCAAAAATGCAATTATATCCTGTTCCAGCCTTTGCAACACCAGGTAAATCTGAAGGAACCAACCTTTGACCTTTAGTAACTTTTCCAACAACTTTGCATGGTACTCGACCCGACAATGCAACGTATGGATGTGTAGTATCATCACCTGCGCCAGAATTCATAGCAAATCCTGGATTTACCGAAATAACACCAAATACTTCTGGATCCCATGCTTCGGTAGTTAATGTAATTTCTTTACTTCCACCAATACTAACTAAATCTCCGACCGTTACAGGTGTATCAGTTTCATATCGCTCAGCCAAATCTGCGTATTGTGCCATTGTAGCAGTTCCAAAGAACAAGCCCCATACTGCACCAGAATTACCAAAATCTCTATTAGCTCCAGCTATGGGAGTTCTTGTTGTCTCATCTCCTACTGTAGCTGTCAAATTTGACATAATATTTGCTGCTGCTGGAAAGCCTGTTACTGCATCAGCAAGTGATGCTTGCTTGGCTTTACCGTTAAACCAATGATCAGTAGCTCCAGCATTTAATCCAGTGTTGTATCCTTTTTCAACAATGTTACCAAAAGGTTCGTTTCCTGCACCATCAAACGAATAGTATCTAAATGTTGCTGAACCAGGAGTTGCTTCATCATTTGGATCATGGAACCAAATAGTAAGCGCATAAGTAACCTGAAGAGATGAATGAAATCCAATTAAGTTTCCATTGGCTGTAATTCCTATAACATCAGTGGTAGTACCATCAGGTGGTATTGCAGCATAACCACTAACTGCACCACCTGATGTCGAAGATGTAGTCATTACTAAATGAACTACGCTAGTTAATTCTCCAGTTTGGCTATCTGGTCCAAGTTGAACCCATTTTCCAGCAGTACCATCATATGCAAACATTAGTTTTAAAGTAGAATTCCACCAAAGATCTCCATCAAGTGGATTTGTCGGTGCTGTTGCAGATGCTGTAACACCACTAATTGGAATCCAATCATTATTTGCTTTGTTTCTGATTTTCAATACACCTTCAGCGGCAGAATTATCAAACCAAAGTTGTCCTGATAGTAATCCTCCGCCTGGCTGTACAGAATTGTTGAAATTCTCAAGCATTTGAACAAAGTTCTCAGCTATAATTTCTCCGTATCCAGAAAAGTTTCTGCCAACTAATGTGATTGATGTACTTGTGGTATCAACAACATTATCTGGAACGTTGGCAACAAGTGTACCATCACTTCGATTTACTACATAAGTCACGTTAGTCTCCTATTATCTATTATTTATCTATATACTTAACTCACTGCTATTCTTACAGTATAGATTATTTCAATTACCCTATTCAAACTCTTTTGAATGGGATGAAATATTACGTGAGTTAGTAATAGGACGTCAGTTTCAGTTTTTAGTCCTAATTCGTCAAAAACAAAATCTTCAGTAAACACAGTTGAAGTATCAAATGCTTCTTGCCCAGCTGGTTCACCAAAATCCATAGTTGCTGTTATGATTACATCTGAAAAGAACTTCGTATCTTCATGCTGAACAATCATATTGTTCATTACTGGATCAACTACAGATGGGGATGTATCATCAACCACTTTTGAAAACGTTTCATTATATAAATCTGCTGTTGCACCAATAGTATTTGGTTCCAAGTATGTAATAACTCCTAGTGAATCCACCGCAGAGCCACCATTGCCAAAATTCATTGTAAATATAGGACCATTGGGCTTATTAGCAAGTGAACGAGCCAAAGCTACTGACATATTTTCAAAGTGAATAGCATTTTCTTTGTCAAGTAATACTTCACCCGAATCCTTATTACGAATCAATACATGACCAAATATTTTTACTTTACTCTTATCAAACATATTAGCCTCTTCTATTCAACAACACTTCGCCTGTTTCTTTGTCTCTTATAAGAACATGCCCTGTTACAGTTATTCTAGCACTATCATCTGGCGTACTTGGTTTTAGTTTCTTTTCCATTATATCTATTTACCTTTGTAAAATTAAGTGCTATTTTAATCCTTCTCAATATCAAGTTCCCAAGAACCATAGTTCCCAGTTTGAACTCCCTTGTGTCTAGCTTCATCCGCTGTATAACGGAATAATTTGCCAGGTTCATCAACTATACCACCCATATCATAATAAAAATCTCGTGGTAATTCAGTGTTACGACCATTAGCACAATCAAGCACCATTACAAATTTATGTCCATGTATATTTTCAGTTTTTTCAAGCCACGCATGACCAAAAGATTTTCCTGCTATAGCTCCTTGACCAATAACTTCACCATGAACCAGCATCCAATCATTTGCTTCTTCCGAATCCATATTTGTAATCTTTCGCCAAGAGGCTTGATAACACTCTCCTCCATCATTTTCTTCTTTAAGATTGATCCACTTACGCATAGACATTAGGTAAATCCTTTATAAGTGCCTGGTTCTGCTTTCAAGAAAGTTGCTTCAATTCCAGTTGATAGTTGTAATCTAATTCCTGGATCGTTCCAAATTGTTTCATGTGCTCCTGATTGAATTAGAATGGTTGGAACTATCTGGAACAAATCACCAACATATACTGTTGTACCTACTGTGAAGAATCCTCCAAGGGCGCTTCCTTTTGTTCCTTTACTCAAGAATTGCAATTCACCAGCAACCCTGTTTAAGTATTCTATTCTTGACGCTCCAATCCATACTACTCCACCATCAATTGCAAATATGGTTCCATCAGCAACTGTAATTGTAGTATCATTATCTGCATCATATGCAACAGTCAGGGTTGTTGTGAAGTTAGTTGAAACTCGAATAAACTCTCTGTACAAAAATCTAAAGGTTTTATGAATTTCTTCCTCATAACCAAGGAACTCTCTAAACACAATTGTATCAAGTCTTGGATTTCCTTGGAAGACCGTAACAACCACTTCGTCTGCTGTGGCAAGGCCAGCCTCAAGTTTAATAACAGCACCATCATGGAAGTCAAAGCCGCCAATGCCATTATCATACCCTGTAGTATCCCAACCTGCACCATTAACAATAGTAAAGTCAGTAGTTG
>SDBT01019092.1_pt1 | contig 10752 bp, 8 predicted proteins | sample 2277101 | NCBI WGS metagenome assembly SDBT01 (sample SAMN10404973, study PRJNA504765) | marine sediment metagenome | isolation source: marine sediment core GS10_PC15, 103 cmbsf | place: Arctic Ocean: Southern Knipovich Ridge | collected 2010 | reverse complement strand
GAAGAGCAAGGCCGTCGAGCTGAATCGAAAGGCCATCGACGTGGGTTTTGAGTATGCCAAGGAGCACTTCACCAAGTCCGATCCGCTACGCGTCGAACGTATGGACCGCACTCGCGGGAAGATTCTCGTCGACGGCAATACCGCCGCCGCCCTGGGTGCAATGTTCGGCGGCGTCACTGTGGCCACCTGGTACCCTATTACGCCTTCGTCCAGTGTTTGTGAGCAGTTACTCCATTACCTGAGCAAGTACCGCATCGACGAGAAAACAGGAAAAGCCCTGTTCGCGGTCGTGCAAGCGGAAGACGAGCTTGCGGCGATCGGCATGGCGATTGGCGCCGGCTGGGCCGGTGCCCGTGTCATGACGGCCACCAGCGGTCCGGGAATATCCTTGATGGCCGAGTTTGTCGGCTTGGGGTACTTTGCGGAGGTGCCGACGGTTATTTGGGACGTGCAGAGAGCCGGACCCTCAACCGGACTGCCGACCAGAACGTCTCAGGGGGATATCCTTTGCACCTATTTCCTTTCCCACGGCGATACCAAGCACATCATCCTCATTCCCGCGTCGGTAGAGGAGTGCTTCGATTTCGGCGCGGAAGCCTTCAACTTGGCCGAGCGATTCCAGACTCCAGTTTTTGTTCTATCCGACCTGGACTTGGGGATGAACATCTGGATGTCCGATCCGTTTTCCTATCCCCAAAAACCTCTGGACCGGGGAAAGGTGTTGAGTGCGGAAGATCTGGATCGAATCGGCAAATTCAGCCGCTACCTGGACGTGGACGGTGATGGGATCCCGTACCGTACGCTTCCCGGAACCGATCATCCCTTAGCCGCCTATTTCACTCGCGGAAGTGGTCACAACGAGCATGCCGAGTACAGCGAGCGGGGACAGGACTACCAGAACAACATGGACCGCCTTGTCAAGAAACTCGAGACTGCCAGAAAGCACGTTCCCGCCCCGGAAGTGACGGGTGACGAGGACTCCGATGTAGGCATCATCGCTTTCGGCAGCTCACATTGGGCGGTATTGGAATCGCGTGATCAACTAGAAGCCGAGGGCAGCATAAAAACACGCTACCTTCGTCTGAGGGCCTTGCCGTTTACCGAACACTTGAAATCCTTCATTCGATCCTGCCGGAGAGTGTACGTGGTGGAGCAGAATCGCGACGCTCAAATGACTCAGCTGATCCGTCTCGAACTGTCGAAAGAACCGGCGGAGTTGGCCAAGATCCTGAGCGTGCTCTACTACACCGGCAATCCTCTGGATGCCAGGACGGTGACGGACACAATCCTTGCAGCGGAAAAGGACGAAAACACTTTAGCCTAAGGGGATCTCATGCCTGTCACAAAAAAACCCTCTGCACCAACCAAGAAAGTCAATCGCATCGGTCTGGGAATGACCGACTACAAAGGGAAACCGTCGACGCTGTGCAAGGGGTGTGGGCACGACGCGATTAGCTCCCAGATAGTAAGAGCATTTTACGAATGTGGCATCGAACCCCATCGAGTGGCCAAGCTCTCCGGTATCGGTTGCTCGTCAAAGACACCCACGTACTTCTTGAGCTGGAGCCACGGCTTCAACACGGTGCATGGTCGCATGCCGTCGGTGGCCACCGGTGCGGTTCTTGCCAACCGGAACCTCATGGCGGTCGGGGTGTCAGGTGATGGGGACACCGCTTCCATCGGGATCGGCCAATTTGTGCACCTTCTGAGGAGAAACGTCCCTATGGTCTATATCGTCGAGAACAACGGTGTCTACGGGCTCACCAAGGGACAGTTCTCGGCAACCGCGGATGTCGGTTCCAAGCTAAAGTCGGGAGCCGTCAATGAGCTCACCCCGGTCGATCTCTGCGGCATGGCGGTCGAGCTGGGTGCGACCTACGTAGCCCGCTCGTTTGCCGGGGACCCCAGACAGTTGGTGCCGCTGCTCAAAGGTGCTTTTGCTCACCAGGGTACGGCGATCGTCGAGATCATCAGCCCTTGTGTCACCTTCAACAACCATCCTGGCTCGACCAAGAGCTATACATGGGGGAAGGAGCACGAAGAGCTTCTGCATGAGGTGGACTTTGTCGCTCACTTCGAGCAGATCGAAGTGGACTACGAAGAGGGGACGGTTCTCGACGTCGAGCTGCACGACGGCTCACACATCTTGCTCAAGAAGCTGCAGCGGGACTACACACCCACCGACCGTCGGCAGGCCATGGAGCTTTTGCTCCATGCGCGGGTCAATCAGGAGTTTCTCACCGGCTTGATATACGTGAATCCCAACAAGCAGAGCTTGTTGGATTTGTTGGATCTGACCGACGAGCCACTGGCTCACCTGGCGGAGGAAAAAACTCGCCCTCCAGCAAAGGTGCTGGAAGAAATCATCGAGTCGTTGATGTAGAGCCGCTTCGACTCGACTAGAATCCCGACGATGCTGCGAGGCGGAGACCTGCCCCCCGCCCCGCAACGACCACGACTAGAGCTTCAGCTCTAGGTCTCGGTGATGGCGATGATGATCCAACGCGAGGCCTGGGAAGCGTTGCTGTCCTTGTCGGTCAGCTGGTACTGTCGGAGCGTGACCTGGTAGGGTTTCACCTCCTCGCCATATTTGACCGTGATCTGTACGTCTTTTTCCGTGAAGTTGCCTTGTTGCTTATCGAGATTGGCCGGCTTCATCATTGACATCTTGGCGAGCTTGAGTTCTTTTTCCAGTTCCCGGTTGATCTCCTGCACCTTGCGTTCTAGTGTCTTGCGGTCCGCAATGGTCTGGTCCCATTCCGTCTTGACTTCACCGAGTTTCCCCTTGAATTCGTAGTCCGGATTCTTCCCGAGTCGTTCCTCTATTTGTCCGATTTCGTCGTAGTTGTCCTCGAGGAAGTACTTACCCTTCTCGAATTGTATATCCCTTTCTTTTTTCGCTTCCGCCGCCTGCGCGCGAAGCTCGGGTATTGGGAAGGGTTGAGTCCTCGGCTCACCAATCGAGATCAGTTCCCAGGACTCGCACTCGCCCGGAAAGCCTACATTAGACATGGAGGCGACGGTCGCGTTGTCTCCAGCCCTGCAAGCTGTGAAGAACCTGTTGAGAATCGATTGCTCCACGCCTCCCCCGCATGCAAGAAGGCATACTACGGTCGAAGATATTACCAGGTCCTTGAGCCTCAACATGCTTCTCCTCCTTTCCTATGAAATCCAGAGCGCCCAACTCTCGATAGTTCTTCGGGGCAAAGTTGTTCCCGAGAGAGTTTCGAGGGTCGAACGGGCGCCTCCATTGACCTCACTCCACCGGTCAAACGCACTGAAACCGGCGGCCGTTTCCACCAAGTCGCACACTCCCAGGCGAAATCCGGCGGCGGTTCGAGGAACCGGCGCTGAACACACCCTGCATGTCCCAGAAGGCATATCCTGTGCTCGGTGCGAGGGCGATGATACTCCCCCGCACCCGAGCGCCCCAATTCTATCCTAGATGGGGGATGGGAAGCTACTCCCAGGATGCCGGGGTGCCGGGGGGGGGCGAGACCTCTCCCCGGGCGCGGGTGGGGGGCCAGCCGAGCCCACCGGTCTGTTGCCGAGACGGCTGTAGATGTGCTCGAGGGTGGTGGTGTATAATCAACCGGCAATTCGGCCGGCTAAGGAGATGCCAATGAGGAAAAGTCACATTGCAATTTCACTAATGATCACGCTCATCGCCGGCGCGGGTGCGCTTGCGGCCCAAATGGGAACAGGTCGGGTTGCAGGAACGGTCGAAGACACTCAAGGCAACCCCATCAAAGGGACTCTGGTCGTTGCTGAGATGGGCGAAACCGACTTTACGCTCGACGCTACGTCGGACGATAGAGGACGCTGGGCCATGATCGGTTTCCGGAAAGGAGAATACTCTTTCACTTTCACAGCCAAAGGCTTCGTACCCCAGCAGTACACTATGTCTGTAAAAGGGCTGGGAAAGAACCCTTCGCTTGATATGGTCATGGAGCCGGTTACTGTAGGCAACGTCTTTGCTGCGGGTCCCGCCAGTCAGCTTTTGAGTGAAGGTGTCGCGCTTTATGAGCAAAAGGATTATCAGGCGGCCATCGCTAAATTCGAGGAGATTCTCCAGGAGGTGCCTGACCTGTATCAGGTCCGCCAAAACATAGGCAATTGCTACCTGGATATGGGGGATTTCGACCTTGCCTTGGCCCAGTACCAAATCATTCTGGAGGAAGAGCCCACCCATATAGGAGCCCTGGTAAGAGCGGGCGATGTGATGGTGAGAAAGGGTGATTTGAAGCAAGCCGTTGCTTACTTCGAAAAGTCCATCGAGCAGGCCCCGGAGGACGAGGTGCTTCCTTTTAATGTCGCCGAAATCTACTTCGATCAAGGCGACGTTAAAAAAGCCATCGAGTACTACGAGAGGTCTAGCACCGTCAAGCCGGACTGGCCGGAGCCTTATTTGAAAGTAGGTTACGCCTACCTCAACCTGGCTCAGATGGACCAGGCGGCCGAGGCGTTCAAAAAGGTCGTGGAGGTGGCTCCCGAAACACCCCAAGCTCAGATGGCCCAGGCTGCTCTTGATTCGATCCAGCAGCAATAGGGCGAAGGATTGACCGTTGGCCGAAACGGGCAAAGGGGATTTGACTCCAATTTGCCATTCGTGATAGCACATGGCGGCTATTCGAGTAGTCATGGTTCTTGAATGTCCTAATTTGGGAGAAGGAAGCATCATATGAAGATTGAGGAACGTACTGTAAGCGATGTTACCATTCTCGACCTGCAAGGTAAGCTGCTCATCGGTGAGGGTGATGAGATCCTTCGCGAGAAGGTCAACAGCTTGGTGGAGGGCGGGAAAATCAAGATTGTACTCAACCTTGCCGAAGTGCCTTACATGGACAGTGCCGGCCTCGGCGAGGTCGTGCGCTGCTTCACCACGGTGAGCCGCAAAGACGGAAAGTTAAAGCTGCTGAATCTGACCAAGCGCTTGCATGATCTGCTTTCCATCACGAAATTGCTCACCGTGTTTGAGACCTTCGAGGAGGAAGATGTAGCTGTCAAGAGCTTCTGAGCGCGCCGGAGCAGGCTACTCGAAAAAAAGACCGCCGGGTTGAGGCAACGGCTGTGGCCGGGGCGGTCCTGGTTGATGAATCTTTTGACCAAGAACTTGCACTTTATTTATCCCTAATCGAGTTGTTGAATTGTATTTAAAAGGCGGCCTTAGCCGCCTTTTGCTTTTTCGCGAAGAAGCTAGAAACTGTAGCCCACCTCTTCAATTTCAATCAACTGCAGCTTGATGATGTCACCGAACAAATGCGGCTGGGCGTTTGTGTTCGTCAAGTTGGTTCCTTTGATCGATGACTACCTCATGGTGAAGCGTCGAATGGTCGCTTGGGCTCCAGATGAGCGAAAAATGCGATCGGAGGTTTTTTGACTATAATGGCGCGCTGGAGCTCGATTGGGGGCATGCTTACGGTCCTCGAGAGGTCACGCCGGGGGATTGTCAATTGGAGGTGAAATTGTCGACGTCGAACAAAATCAGCGAATCCGATGTTCTCGAGAAACTCAAGGCGGTACAAGACCCCGATCTGCACCGGGACATTGTCTCTTTGGGATTTGTTCAAAACATCAAGATCTGTATACCGGCAGTCAGCTTCGACATCGAGCTTACCACGCCTGCTTGTCCGGTAAAGGATCGGCTCAAGGCGGAAGCCGAGGCTGCCGTCAAGCAGCTTTCGACCGTCGATGAGGTTCATATCAACATGACCTCTAGAGTTCGCGAGACGCCTACCGCTGGCGGTCAGAAACTCCCTGGAATCAAGAACATCATCGCTGTCGCCTCCGGTAAAGGCGGGGTGGGCAAATCCACCGTCGCCGCCAACCTGGCGGTGGCGCTTGCTCGTACGCAAGCGGTGGTGGGACTTTGTGACGCCGATGTCTACGGCCCTTCGCAACCAACGATGTTTGGTGTGACCGGGCAACCGCATGCGGATGGGGAGCGGCGTCTGATTCCCATCGAGGCGCACGGCGTCCGTCTCATGTCCATGGGCTTTTTGACAACCAAGGACACGCCGGTGATATGGCGAGGCCCCATGGCCACCAAGCTGATCCAACAGTTCATGGCTGGAGTGGCCTGGGGAGAGCTCGACTACCTGATCGTCGATCTTCCTCCCGGAACCGGTGATGTGCAGCTTACCTTGACTCAAACTGTGCCCTTGACCGGAGCCGTCATCGTAACCACTCCCCAGGAGGTGGCGCGGGAAATTGCTCAAAAAGGTCTCCGAATGTTCCAGCAGGTACAGGTGCCGGTTTTCGGGGTCATCGAGAACATGAGCTACTTCCAGTGCCCTCACTGTCAGGAACGCACCTACATCTTCAGCGAAGGAGGAGGACAACGGATCTGCAGCGAGCTGGGCCTGCCCTTTATGGGGGGGATTCCGATCGATCCCGACGTGGTTGCGGCTGGCGATGAAGGTGAGCCTATCGTGATGCGTAAGCCGGACTCCACCGTTTCGCAGGCCTACATGGAGATCGCCAAACGCATGGCGGCGGCGATTTCGGTGGTCAACTTCGAGAGCTCTTCATCTATGAGACCAAAGGAGATCGTCGAGGAGAAAGGGGCGTTTCGCATCGTTTGGTCGGACGGGCATGAGTCGGAATACCCTTTCGATTACCTCCGCAACAATTGCCCCTGCGCTCTATGTGTGGATGAATGGACCGGCAAGCGCAAGTTCATTACTTTGCTTCTACCTCCAGACTTCCGTCCGCAAGGCTTGGAGCAGGTGGGAAACTATGCCATCCAGATCCCCTGGTCTGACGGACATTCGACCGGACTTTACAGCTTCAGGCGGTTGCGGGAATTGTGTCCCTGCGCGGCCTGCAAGGGGGCTTGAGCTTCTAGAAGGTCGCCGAGTGGCCCGGAAGAGCCGGAAGAGGATGCCTTTTGCATTTTTCTTCATCCGCCGCTAGTATTATGAATTCCGCTATTTGAGAGGACACGACTGACAATGGCAAGAGTTTGTGAGATTTGCGGCAAAGGGCCTCGGACCGGTAACCGGGTGAGCCACGCCCACAACCTAACCAAGCGGCGCTGGTTGCCGAACCTGCAGCGGGTTCGCGCGGTAGTCAATGGGGCGCGGCGCCGGGTCCGGGTCTGTACCCGGTGTATCCGCTCGGGGAAAGTCACCAAAGCCGCCTGAACAGTGTTCCTTCCGGGGATGATTGTTTCCTTCGCTTACGAGCCAGGATAGGTCTTGGGCTGATGTGCTCGACTATCGTCGGGATTTTATTTATTTAGAATCGCCCGGCCGGAGGCCGGGCGATTACTTTGATCCAAGCCTCGAGACATCCATGACCCCGTCGACCGAACGGATCAAGCGGGTGATTCGCTCGAGGTGCTTCAAGTCGTTGATGGAGAGGGTGACGTCTATGGCTCCCTTCTTGTTCTCAAAAGTCTTCGCTTCCACGTTGCGGATGTCGGTATTGGTGTCTGCGATGCAGGAGGTGATATCGGCCAGGATTCCCTGCCGGTCTTCCACGTTTACCGAGAGGGTTACCATGTACCTGGTTTCGCCGTCTCGCTCCCACTCGACCTCGATCCTCCGCTCGGGATCGTACATGAGGTTGAGGAGGTTGGGGCAATGAACTGAGTGCACCGAAACACCTTTTCCGCGGGTGATGTAGCCGGTAATGTTCTCGCCCTTTATGGGATTACAGCACTTGGCGCGGTAAATCAGCAGGTCATCCACTCCTTTGACCTGGATTTTGTCCACAGGACGAAGCACCCGACGAACGGCTTGAGCCAGGTTGGCTTTGACTCCCGCCTTGGGCTCCATCTTCTCCTCGGGGAGGTATCGTGAAACGGCCTGCCGAGGCGATATTTTGCCGTAGCCGATGGCGGCGAAGAGATCCTCCGGCTTACTACCCCCGTAGTCTTTCAGGAGTTTGGGAAACTGCTCTGATTCGGTGATCTGCTTTAAACTGAGCCCAAAACGACGGGCTTCCTTTTCGAGGACCTTGCGGCCGATCTCGGTGCTGCGTTGCTTTTCACTCGTATTGAGGAAATTCCTGATTTTGCTGCGGGCGCGCGAGGTGACGATGATCGACAGCCAATCGCGGCTGGGGTGATGCCCGGATGCGATGACGATCTCGACGATGTCGCCGTTTTTCAACCGATAGCGCAACGGCACCATCTTTCCGTTGACCCTTGCGCCGGTGCATTGATGCCCGATATCGGTGTGAATGGCATAGGCGAAATCGATAGGTGTGGCTCCCCGTGGAAACGACTTCACCTCACCTTTGGGGGTGAAACAATAAACCTCGTCGGGGTATAGGTCTATTTTGAGATTGTTCAGAAACTCGTGTGGGTCTTTAACCTCGCGCTGCCATTCGATGAGCTGGCGGATCCAGGCGAAGTTGCGAATATCACTCTCTTCGAAAGGTTGCCCCTCTTTGTATTTCCAATGCGCGGCGATACCTTCCTCGGCCACTCGGTGCATTTCCGATGTTCGGATCTGGATCTCGAAAGGCACTCCGGAATCGGTAATGACGCTGGTGTGGAGCGAGCGGTAGCCGTTGGGTGCCGGCATGGCAATGAAATCCTTGATGCGGCCAGGAACCGGCCGCCAGGTGTTATGAATGATGCCCAAGGTGCCGTAGCAGTTCTTGATGTTATCGGTAATCACCCGCAGCGCGACGAAGTCGTAAACCTGGTCCAGGCCGATGTCCTGGCGCTTCATTTTCTGATAAATGCTGTAGATGCGCTTGACGCGACCCGAGACATCGGCGGGGACGGAGTTCTCTGCGAGTTTGCTTTCCAGCTTCGCCTTGATTTCGGCAATGAAACCGTCGCTCCACTTGCGCTTCGATTCCACTCGCGCCGCCAGTACGCTGTAAGCCTTTGGCTCGGTATGCCAGAGGCAAAGTTCTTCGAGCTCGCTCTTGATAAGCCCCATTCCCAGCCGGCCGGCAAGCGGAGCATAGATCTCTAGCGTCTCGTTGGCAATCCGGATCCGCCGCTCTTCGGAAAGGTATTTGAGGGTGCGCATATTGTGGAGGCGGTCTGCGAGCTTGACGAGCAGGATCCGGATGTCGTCAACCATCGCCATCAGCATCTTCCGAAAGTTCTCTGCTTGATGCTCCTCAATCGTGGAGAAACGGATCTTGCTGATTTTGGTGACGCCGTCGATGATGTGAGCCACTTCCTTGCCGAAGTACTCCTCGAGCGTTTCAATAGTGGTCAAGGTGTCCTCCACCACGTCGTGGAGGAGCCCGCAGGCCACGCAAATCACGTCCAGCTTCCGTTCTGCGAGAATATTCGCCACTCCGAGCGGGTGGACGAGATAAGGTTCGCCGGACTGGCGCACTTGTCCCCGGTGCTCGCGCGCCGAGAAGACATAGGATCGCCGGAGTAGGTCGAGATCCCCATCCGGTTGATAGGCTCGTACCTTTTCTAAGATATCTTCGAAGCGAATCATGGTCTCGACCGAGGGAGAGGCAAGCTCCTTGATTCGAAGGGGCTATTTCCAGTATCATCATAGGCTCGCTGGAGGTCTGGGGTCAAACCATCTCGTTTAAAACGGGCTCTTTGGCGAGCAAGTTGACTTGGGGATCCGCGCGTAATATAATACGCTACTGTTTTCGTAAGGTTCTGTATCTAAGGGGGATATGGCTATGAGTACCCACCGTCGTCGGCTCATTGGAGCAATAGTTGTAGCTATCGTGGCGATATCTTTGAGTGGCTGCGGGCAATGGCTGAACGTCCTGAAGGCGCGGCATGCTTTTCAAAATGCTAACTCAGCCTATGGGGGCAAGGAATACACAATGGCCATCGAGGAGTACGAGAAGGTCTTGGAGTTGGACCCGGATGGCGATCGAAGAGTGATTCTGCCGACTCACTTTTACTTGGGGAGCAGTAACCACTTGATCTTTTCGGCCTCACGGGTGGACGCAGCTCAAAGGGATATGCGGATCGATAACGCCATCGAGTATTACGAGAAGTCCTTGGTGCTGGCGGATGAGCCGGGGGAGTACCAAGAACAGCTCGAAGTATACAAGCAATACAGCGCCGAGCAGTTGGCTGCCATCTACCGCGACAACAAGGACGACTTCGTGAATGCAGAGAAGTACAGCTTGATGTTGGTGGAGATGGATCCCGACAAGCCCGAGAAGTATTACGCGCTGGGTGACATTTACGAGCGGTTCCACGACCCTGACGAGATGCCGCTTCTCGACAAGGCGTTTGAGGCTTACGAGAAGCCGGTAGAGATGACACCGGATGCACCGATTGCTTACCGGCAGATGGCGGCGATTCTCAACCGCTACGGCCGTTTCGATGAGACCATGGAGTGGCTGGCCAAGGCGAGAGATATCCAGGCAGACAACCCCGAGGGATACTACCTCATCGCCACCCATTACTGGGATAAGGTCTACCGGGACCCGGACCTCGGGATGGATGACCGGCATGGGTTCATCGATTTGGGTCTAGAGCAACTCGCACAAGCTCGTGAGCTCGATTCCGAATACGTTGATGCTCTGGTGTATACCGGCTTGTTGCTCCGCGAACAGGCCAAGCTCGAGGAGATCGACGGCAACAAGAATAAGGCCGCAGAGCTTGTCGTGCAAGCCAACGAGTTCCGCGACCGCGCCTTGGAGCTCAAGAAAGAGCAAGAGGCGGCGATGGAGTATGAGGCGACGTCTGGCTGAGTCGAATTGCCGGCCGGCCCGGTGAACGCTGGGTTGTTCAGACAAGATGTAGGGGGTGTGGCGGAGGCCAATGGTCTTTCCCGCCGCGCCCTCCTTTTATTG